>Ga0099364_10013850_pt1 | contig 10786 bp, 8 predicted proteins | sample TergutTh196P3_FD_73070 | JGI IMG/M metagenome (GOLD analysis project Ga0099364, IMG submission 73070) | Microcerotermes parvus P3 segment gut microbial communities from Pointe-Noire, Republic of the Congo - Th196 P3 | ecosystem: Host-associated > Arthropoda: Insects > Digestive system > Gut ...
CATTCATTATTTATCTCTTTTTGATTTTCCCGAAATCAAAAAAGCGACTTCTCTGCCTTGCCGCCACACTTGTTGCAACCCCTCCGTTATTGTATTTCTTGGTGTTTCACGGTATGTCGATAGTTTACAGGCTTCTATAGTTATGTATTTGTTGAATTGAATCCCAACGGGGATAACTGAATTTCCGCATTAAACGCATTGAGAAAGACGAATATGAAAACTTGAAGTCACAATTTGTGATATCAAGTTTGGGAAATACTGATTCAGCGCATGGCGGCCGTAGAAAACGGCCTTATGTCTTTACCGAACAAGGTATTGCAATGTTGTCTTCCGTTTTACGCAGCGACATTGCTATTTCTGTCAGCCTACGCTTTGCTTAGAGGCGGGGGAAATCTTTAGCGAAGTTATTTGCTATCTCCGAAACAGTTTTCCCAAATACAGCGCAATGCGTGTTGGTATCGGAGACCTATAGCTGTCGCTCTTTCCTTTGTCCGATTCAGCTTTTTGCGCGCTCATGCGGGCTTCCTGTGTGAAAATCTCCTGAGAGTTAATTGCAAGGCTCTTATCCGGCTGGCTCCGCAATACATATCTGCCGTCGGCAAACTGCTCCCACGCCTGCGTATTGTCCATCAGCATGGTTTCCAGCATACTATAAATCCTATCCCGTATATCGGCGTCTAAAATAGGACAGGCTATTTCGACGCGCCGTTCAGTGTTCCTTGTCATCAGGTCAGCCGATGAAATGTAGATTTTGCTGTTCGTGCCGGTTCCAAAGCAGAAGATTCGCGTGTGCTCCAAAAATCTTCCGACAATGCTGACCACTCGGATGTTTTCAGTGACGCCCGGCACTTGCGGGACAAGGCAGCATATCCCGCGGATATTCATGGATATAGAAACGCCATCCATTGATGCCTCCGCAAGTTTTTCAATGATGTCTTTGTCAGTGAGCGAATTGCATTTTATTATGATTTGGCTTCTTTCGTTGTTCCTGGCTTTTTGCCGCTCTTCCTCGATCCGCTCCAATATATTGCGTTTTAAGCTGTTCGGCGCAACCCATAAATGCTTATATTCCCTCTCAAGGTTCCCAAGCAGCAAATCCGCGAACAAACCGGATGCATCGCGGCCAATATCCTGATTCGCGGTGATTAGCGAAAGATCTGTGTACTGGCTTGCTGTTTTCTCATTGTAGTTTCCTGTCCCGACTTGGGTGATATACTGGATTTTACCATGTTCCTTCCGTGTGATGAGGCATAATTTGCAATGCACCTTATACCCTACCGGCCCGAAGATAACGCGGCAGCCCTCCTCTTCCAAGCGTTGCGCCCAGTCAATATTGTTATTCTCGTCGAAGCGTGCGCGGAGTTCCATGAGCACGATTACTTCCTTGCCGTTATCCGCCGCGCGGATGAGCGACTCGGCAAGTTTTGAACGGGTGTCAATACGATAGAAGGTGATTTTTATTGACAGGACTGCCGCGTCCTCGGATGCCTGACGTACTAACTCAAGAAAAGGCGCTATGCTCTCGAACGGATACGAAAGCAAAACATCTTTGCCTGCGGACAGGCGCGGCATTATGCCTTTCTTTGGCAAAGACTCCGCCGGGGCGTGTGGAGGCCATATCATCTGCTTCAATGCTTTGCAGCCGGTTTTCCTCTCAATTTGAAAACTAAAAGACAAATCGATTGGTACAGATGAAATGAACACCTGCGAAATGCCCAACTTAAACTTGTCTCGGAAAAACTCAATAAACATATCGCTTGCGGGATACGCCATCTCAAGCCGCACAGGGGAAAGGCGACGGCGTTTTTTAAGCAGGTTCCTCATATGCTGCCGATAATCGATATCTTCGTCCAGCAGAGCTTCCTCAGTGTCTAAATCAGCGTTTCGCGTGACAGATATGACGTTTTTTTCTATAACCGCATAGACATCGAATGCAAGGTCGGCAAAATACAAAATCAGGTCTTCAAGCAGTACAAACCGACATTTGCTATCATCCAAAAAAACCATCCTGTCCAACTCTGCGGGCACTGAAAACATCCCGAATGACGACCCTTTTTTCCTTTCAAGCCTGACGGCTACATACAGCTTCTTATTTGCCAGATGCGGGAAAGGGTGGCGGGAATCGACGATCTGCGGGGATAGCAGGGGCAGGATTTCCTGTCTGAAAAGCTCTTTCATCGCGCTTAATTCAACTTCGCTGAGTTCTTCCATTTTCAGTATTTCAACGCCATCGCTCACAAGCCCTCTCACTACATGCGAGTATGCCTGCTCCCTTATGGCGTACAGCGGCGCAACCGCTTTGAATATCTCGCGCAGTTGTTCTTTGGCGCCCATTCCGGTCTTGTTGTCCGCGTACTTCTCGCCAAGCAGCGCATAGTCCGTAAGCGAGCCGACACGGATCATGAAAAACTCGTCAAGGTTGCTTGTAAAAATCGCGATGAACTTGAGCCTTTCAAGCAAAGGGGTTTCAATCCTATTTGCCTCCTGCAAAACCCGCTCGTTGAACTTAAGCCATGACAGCTCCCTGTTTTGCATGAGGGATTCCAAATCATCGGGACTCACCCGCATCTATTCTATACCCCCTAAAACACGGTCGATAAGATAACCCTCGCGTATACCGTATTTGCTAATGTAAATGCTTTCGCAATTAAATCTCTTAATCGCCTCTTTCAGAATCATCAGTCCCGTTGCTATCGTGTGCGTACGCTCCGGAATCTGTCTGTTGACAGTCAGGAAAATTTGATTAGTATTGTCTTTTAGCATTTCGAGGATATCTCTCACGTGTTCCGCTTTCACATATGGGTCATCGCCGGGATTTGTGAATATATCGCTCGACAGCTTATGCACAGCGCGAACCGTGCCGCCTACTCCAAGCATTAAAGGAAGTTGCTGAATACTCATCCGGTCTATATACCTGTCAAACTGGTCGCGAACTTCTTTTTTGATTTGCTTTCGTTCCTCGTTATTAGGAATTACTTGGCTTACATTATTAATATAAAGACTCAGGCATCCAATCGGTATGCTGACGAGTTCAGCGGGTTCGCCGTCACAGAATCTTACTAATTCCGTGCTGGCCCCGCCTATGTCTATCATAATGCCGTCACGGCAATTCGAATAGCGCAAAGCCCCCGTAAAACTCAGACGAGCTTCTTCCTCTCCGGATAGCACTTCCGGGCGTATCCCCGTCTTAAGCCATAGCGTCTCAAGCAATTGTTCCTGATTTGTTATCCCTCTCAGTGAGGCAGTGGCAAACACACGGATTTTGTCCTCCTGCACAAAACGGGATGCAATTTGTTTGAAATCGTTTAGTGTTGCGCAAGCCTTGGCTATACCATCCGATTCCAATAGGCCCGCTTTCTTATACCCTGCGAGCCCTACGACTTCTTTTTTGCTGATCATGGGAATAATTTTTCCGTCCTCATAGCTGTAAACGCACAGACGCACGGTGTTGGAACCCATGTCAATGATTGCGTAATTCATGCAATCGCCCCCTTGGAAATATTAAATTATAATGTGCCAATGTAAAATCCTTGCGCAGGGTTATGTAAAATTCTTGAAAGATTTGTGTAAATTCGTTCGGGAGGTTTCCAAAGGGCGCAACCCAAAAATAAAACTCTCATGTAAAATCAATAACCATACGAAAGCCCCGAAAACACTGCATTTTCGGGACTTTTCGATTAAGAGAGCATCAACTCAGCAACAGGCTCCTAGGAAAATTCCGATTTCTGCCCGAGATTCCTAGCGCATTATGCTTTCCTTTGCACCATAGCTCTTTTCAGTGCGGCGAGTACTGCGGGGTGGAAGAAAGCGAGATTGTTGTCGGACAGCGTTTTCTCGACATGGGCTTCCGCGTCCTCGTCGACAAGGCTCCAACTGTTCTCGAATATCGTGTGGCTCTCAATACGGAACAGCTTCTCCCCGGCGCTTGCGGTATCTGCGGCCCTGTCGAGCCTAGGCGCGAAAGATTGCTCAACTACGAAATCACGGATCAAAAACTTGCCGTTGTAGTAATGCAATGCGCTATGCCCCGAGCTGCCTAAGTATTGCGTAGTGTGGCCGTATTGGAGCCAGATGACCGTTGCGGTGCCGCTGACAAGCATCCAGTCTTCCGAAGGCCTGTCAGAAAAGAGCGGCAATTTCAAGTAGGGGTCGATAGGGGCGCCGTCGCTGCCGCAGAACTGGTGCGCATAACCCTTGTCCGATGTGGCGCTCGAGGTAATTCCCCCCTTGTCCCTGATCAACAGCAGGGGGTCGTCGGGAATTAGGGATTGCATCTGCGGGGTGAGCGGAATTGTCCAGCCCTGTCTGTAGCTCACAAGGGTCCGCTCATCGCTGATTGGGTGAATGGAATACCCCTCGTGAAGCGGAAACAAAGTAACCTGCTGTGACGATATTGGCAATACCAATAATGGTGGGCGCGATGGATCAAACACTAAAAACACTCCCCTCTCAAACTCATGTTAATGCAGTTTAACATAAAACCTGTTGAATATCTACAAAAAATATACTATTACACCGATTATTTTTTCGCCGGTTATGAATATTTCCATTACAATAGTATTTACAAACTTGGTTGTAATTCGGTATAATGGGTCGGGCAGGGCAATTACCTGTAAATAAGTGCCCATGCCTAATAAAATGAAAAGAGGATTGAAATGAAAAGGATACTCGCACTCTTACTATGCGCAGCCCTGATAGTTGCCCTCGCCGCGTGTGGCGACAACGGGCAGCCAAGCGGCACAGGAGACAGCGGACAGCCGAGCGACGCAGGAAGCGGCGGACAGCCAAGCGACGCAGGAAGCGGCGGACAGCCGAGCGACACAGGAGGCGACGACGGTCTCAGCGCCGCAAACATCAAGGTTGGGTTCGTTCATATCACCGACCCTTCGGATATGGGCTACACCTACAACCATGACCTTGGAACCCAAGCAATGCAGCAGGCTCTTGGTCTGCGCGACGACCAGATCATCAACAAGTTCAACATAGAAGAAGGCGCAGGTGCGGAAACCGCAATCCGCGAGCTGGTTGAAGCCGGATGCAGCGTCATCTTCGCCACAAGCTTCGGATTTGAAAACTATCTCTTGGAAGTTGCCGCGGAATATCCCGAGATCGTTTTCTGCCACGCCACCGGTTATCAGGCGGCAGGCTCCGGGCTTCCCAACGTACACAACTACTTCGTGGCAATCTATGAGGCCCGCTACCTTGCCGGCATAGCGGCGGGGCTGAAGACCGAGACAAACCAGCTCGGCTATGTCGCCGCGTTCCCGTTTGCCGAAGTCATCTCCGGATACACCGCGTTTTATCTCGGAGCAAAGAGCGTTAACCCCGATGTGACGATGGAAGTCATGTATACGAACAGTTGGCATGATCCGCCTAGGGAAGCGCAATTTACGCAAGCGCTCATCGACCGCGGCGCCGATGTCATCAGCCACCACTCCGACTCGACCGCAGCCGCCACCACCGCAGAAGCAAACGGCGTATGGCAGGTTGGATATAACGCCGATATGATTCCCGCCGCGCCGCAAGCATCCCTTGTCTCCGCGCGCGCGAACTGGGGCATCTATATCACCCTCGTCGTCGAGCGAGTGCTGAGCGGCGGAACGATTCCTGTCGATTGGTGCGAAGGCTATGCCGAAGGTGCAGTATTCCTGTCGCCGCTCAACGACGACATCGTGGCGCCGGGCACAGCGGAAGCCATCGAGTCCGCCAGGCAGGCGATCCTCTCCGGTTTCCAAGTGTTCTCCGGACCGCTGACCGGCGAGGGAGTGGATTATGGCGGCAACCCGGTGTTCCTTGATTTGAAAGAAGGCGAGTTCTTCGCGGAAAGCGCGGAACAGAGCGCCCCATCCTTTAACTTCATAGTTCCGGGCGTCACTGTAGTAGGCTAAAGCGCTCTGCGGAGCGCAAGGGGACAGGGAACAGGGGACAGGGAACAGGGAACTGGATACGAGAGTTATAGTTGAGAGTTGATAATTGAAAGTTGAAAGTTAGGGCTAGTCTCGGATAATTAATGCATACAGCAAGTTGCCCCTGACCCCTGACCCCTGACCCCTGATCCCTCGTCTCCCTGATTTCTATAAACGAGGTGAGCGAATGGAACCTGCTGTTAGGCTTGTTAATGTTACGAAGACTTTTGGCGATGTGACGGCGAACAACAGAATAAACCTTTCAATTGAACGCAGGGAAATACTTGCTGTTCTGGGGGAGAACGGGTCGGGCAAAACAACGCTTATGAACATGATTGCCGGCATCTATTTCCCCGATTTCGGGCATGTCTTTGTCGATGGAAGCGAAGTGACGATACGCTCGCCGCGCGATGCGTTTGACCTCGGCATCGGGATGATTCACCAACACTACAAGCTCGTGGAGGTGTTGACGGCGGCGGAGAATATTATTCTGGGGCTTCCGGGGAAGGTTAAGCTTGATCGGCATAGCATAGCAGAGGACATTGCGCAGATTGCGGAAAAATATGGGTTTGAGCTGAATCCTTGGAAAAAAGTCTACGACATGTCAATTTCGGAAAAGCAAACGGTTGAAATTATCAAGGCGCTTTATCGCGGAGCGTCTATTTTAATATTGGACGAACCCACGGCGGTACTCACCCCGCAGGAGACGGAAAAGCTTTTCTCGGTGCTGAGAAATATGCGAAACGACGGAAAAGCAGTCGTCATAATCACGCACAAGCTGCATGAGGTAATGGCAGTCTCCGACAAAGTAGCCGTTTTGCGAAAGGGAGAGTATGCGGGGACCGTTGACACCTCGGAAACGAGCCCGCAAGAGCTTACGGAGATGATGGTGGGGCGCGCGGTGAGCCTGAACATTGACCGCCCGGAGCCTGAGACGCATGGGGAGCGGCTTGTTTTGAGCGGCGTTACTTGCTTGAGCGAGGAGAATTATCACGCGCTGGACGATGTTTCATTTTCCGTTTTTGGCGGAGAGATATTGGGAATAGCGGGAGTCGCGGGAAGCGGCCAGCGGGAGTTATGCGAGGCAATCACAGGCCTATATCCCGTTAAATCAGGCACGATTGAATATTTTCCGCCAGATGGCGGGAAAACTGAAAACCTTGAAGGAAAGACACCGCTCGACATCAGGCGGCTCGGTGTTGTAATGGCGTTTGTCCCTGAGGATCGTTTGGGCATGGGGCTCGTCGCCGGGATGGACATGGTACACAACATGATGCTCAAGGGATATAACCGAGGGCGCGGGATGTTTGCCGACCGCCGTCAGCCCAGACGCTTGGCGGAGGATATAATCAAGCAGCTCGAAGTGGTCACGCCCGGAGTCTCCACGCCTGTCCGCAGGCTGTCAGGGGGGAATGTGCAAAAAGTGCTGGTCGGGCGCGAAATATCCACAGGACCGTCCGTACTGATTGCGGCATACCCTGTTCGAGGGCTCGACATCAACTCCTCTTACACTATATACCGCCTGCTAAACGAGCAGAAAAAGCAAGGTGTGGCGGTCATATTCATTGGCGAGGATCTGGACGTGCTTCTGGAACTCTGCGATCGCATCGCGGTGCTTTGCGGCGGAAAGATAAGCGGCGTTGTGGATGCGCGCACCGCGACAAAAGAGGAGGTTGGGTTGCTTATGACTCATGTTTCCGGAGCAGGGGGTGATACTGCGTGAGTTTATCTGTTAAGGCCGCAGGCGGGCATAAGGAACCGTTTGTACGCATCGTTAAGGTTTCCGAAACATCGCAGAAAAAAGCTTGGCTGGTACGTGCCGCCGCGATAGTGCTGGCGCTGTTTGTCGGTGGGATAATAGTTCTGGTTTTAGGGCATAATCCTTTCGCGGTATACGCCGACATGATCAGAGGAGCGCTTTCCACAAACACCTCGATGCGCGAAACGGTGAAGATCGCTGTACCGCTCTTGGGCGCTGCCATCGCTATCGCGCCCGCGTTCAGGATGCGTTTTTGGAATATTGGAGCGGAAGGGCAGATACTAATTGGCGCAGTCGCGGCGACTTACTTCGCGCTCTTTTGGTCTGATAGGATGCCGCGCCCTGTTCTGCTCACGGCAATGGTCCTCGCGGCGATTATCGCAGGCGGCGTATGGGGCATGATCCCCGCGTTTTTCAAAGTGAAATGGAGAACAAACGAGACATTGTTCACGCTGATGCTCAACTATATAGCGCTTGGCGTTGAGAAATATTTTCAGTACGGGCCATGGAAAAACCCGCTGAGTACCGGATTCCCGAAAATTGCCATGTTTGGTGCCATCGCTCGGCTGCCAAGGGTTTTTGGCGTGCATGTGGGGTGGATTATTGTGCTGGTGGTCGCAATCGCAATGTTCGCCTATCTAAAGTATACAAAGCAGGGCTATGAGATCGCCGTTGTCGGAGAGAGCGAACGCACTGCGCGCTACGCGGGCATGAACGTAGGCAAGATAATCACGCGCACGATGTTCATTTCGGGAGCAATTGCGGGATTGGTGGGATTCCTATTGGTTTCTGGCGCGGACTATACGCTCAGCGAGACGACGGCGGGCGGAGTCGGCTTCACAGCTATCACAGTGGCTTGGCTGGCAAAGCTTAACCCTCTCGTTATGATAGTTATTGCATTTTTGCTCGCTATTTTGACCAAAGGCTCAAACACGATCCAAACCAATTTTAAGATTCCCGCGTCAGCGGCGGGGCTTCTCACAGGCATTATACTGTTCTTTATGCTCGGATGCGAGTTCTTTATAAGCTACAGGCTTATTTTCCGCAGTCGAAAGGAGGCGGGCGACGATGAATAATATGATGAACTTCTTTGTTGCCGCTGTTTTGGCAGGTACGCCGCTGCTGTTCGGCACATTGGGCGAGATACTAACGGAGAAATCGGGAAATTTGAATCTCGGCGTGGAAGGCATGATGTTCATGGGCGGCATTGGCGCACTTGCCGGTACTTATTATTATGAACAGTTGGCTTCAAGCCCTTCCGGCATTGCCTCCGCTCTGATTGGCATCATATGCGCCTTCGCCACTGCCGCTTTCGGCGCGTTCCTATACAGCGTTCTCACGGTGAGCTTTCGCGCGAATCAGAATGTCACAGGCCTGGCGCTGACTATTTTCGGCACAGGATTCGGTAATTTTTTCGGCGAGGCGATGTCTATTTCCGCCGGCGGATTCGCCGCTGTCGGCAATGTCACAAAGAATGCTTTCAATCTGGGCATACCTAGGCTGTCGGAAATCCCCGTCGTTGGAAGATTATTGTTCTCATATAATTTTCTCGTTTATCTGGCGGTTTTGATTGCAGTGGTTCTGGCATGGTTTTTCAGGTTTAGCAGGACTGGGCTTAATTTGCGCGCGGTGGGCGAGAATCCTGCCACTGCGGATGCCGCAGGCATTAACGTCACGAAGTACAAGTATCTGGCAACCGTGATCGGCGGAGGGATATGCGGGCTTGGCGGCGCGTATATCGTAATGAACTCGGCAAACGGGGTCGGCGGCGTCTGGGTACACAACTGTATCAGCGGACAGGGATGGATTGCCGTTGCTCTGGTTATTTTTGCCACTTGGAGTCCCGCGCGCGCCCTATGGGGCAGTCTGGGCTTTGGGGCGCTGTCAATCATGCGGCTGTATATCCCGTTGGGGATTGCCGCGCAGATTTACGACACATTCCCCTATGTCGCGACAATCGTAGTCCTAATCGCCGTAAGCATGAGAAGAAGACGCGAGAACCACCCGCCAGACAGTCTGGGTAATGCGTATTTCAGAGAAGAACGGTGAATTTTAATTGAAAGTTGAAAGCTGAGAGTTGAAAGTTGAAAGTTGAGAGTTAGGAGTTAGGAGTTAGGAGTTAGGAGTTAGGAGTTGCCTGACCCCTGTTACTTGTTACTTGTTAATTGTTACTTTCTGCCTGATAGGTATTTCACAAAATTTGATATTTGTACATTGTACATTGTAATTTGTAATTTGCACTTTGCGGTTTGTCTGCGTTCGGATTGGGGGCGGTTTTATGCGCGATTATAAAAATGAGACGGAGAAGCGCGTTGATTTTATTCGTGGGTTGTTGAATGAATCGGGGGCTCGGGGTGTTGTCTATGGAAACAGCGGGGGGAAGGACAGTGCGCTGGTCGGGATACTTTGCAAGATTGCCTGTGAAGACACGGTTGGGATTATAATGCCCTGCGGCTCAAAGAGGAACTACAACGAGGACTTGAGCGACGCGATGGCGGTTGCGGAGCAGTATGGGATTAGCGTGAGAACTGTGGATTTGAGCGAGACCGCCGAGACGTTGAAACGCGCTCTTGGCAGCGCTGCGGAGATTACCGCCGCCGCCGCCGCGAACATCGCTCCGCGCCTGCGCATGACGACGCTCTATGCGATTGCGGCGAGCGAAGGGCGCCTCGTTGCGGGGACGGGCAACAGGAGCGAGGCGTATATGGGGTATTTCACCAAATGGGGGGACGGCGCATATGACTTCAATCCGATAGCCGACCTTACCGTTACTGAAATATACAAATTTCTCGAGCATCTCGGAGCGCCGCGCATTATACTTGAAAAGCCGCCATCCGCCGGTCTTTTCGACGGACAGACGGACGAAAAGGAAATGGGAATATCATACAAATGCATTGACGAGTATTTGCTGAGCGGAACATGCGCCCCAGAGGATTTGGAGATAATAACAAGATACCATGTGTCGAGCGAACACAAACGAAAACCACCAGCGGTGTTTAGTTAGGAGTTAGCTGTTACTTGGTAACTGTTCAGGTATCGCAAATCTCACAGTTTCGTCGTTGCGAGGAGCGAAGCGACGCGGCAATCCAGAAAGAAACCTGACAATCGGCGCAAAAGGACT
>Ga0099364_10013851_pt1 | contig 10784 bp, 8 predicted proteins | sample TergutTh196P3_FD_73070 | JGI IMG/M metagenome (GOLD analysis project Ga0099364, IMG submission 73070) | Microcerotermes parvus P3 segment gut microbial communities from Pointe-Noire, Republic of the Congo - Th196 P3 | ecosystem: Host-associated > Arthropoda: Insects > Digestive system > Gut ...
AATGCGGTAACTATTGCTAAAATAAAGATCGCCGCTTAAAAGCCAGCTATACTGGAACTGGTAATGCGGGCCTATTTGAAGCGAAGTAAAGCTCCCCCTGTCCAGGGACAGGCTAAAAGCCGGACGAAAATCAATGCCGGTAAAAAAAGCTGTTCCAATGTTTTCAGGACTCCACCTGGCCCCCTGTTTAACCCAGTGAATCGAATCCTTAATATATTGCACAAACACTGTGGAAACCAGTGTAAAATTTCGATTAAGTACAAGCTCGCCGATTATATCCCCACCCCACCCGTCTTCGGGCCTGAGCTCCTGGTTGCCTACAAACAGGTTGTCCAGGCTGCGGTAGTAAAGGTCATCGAAATCCGGAAACTTAAAACTGCGGAAGTAGTTGTTCTTAAGGGTGAACTGCGGGTTCATCTGCCAGCTAAAACCCAGCTTGGGAATTAATACCGCCTGCTTCGTGTCGGCAGCGCCCTTGAGCGAAGCGATCAGTAGCAGATCCCGCGTAAGACTGTATTCCCCGGTCAGATATAGCCCGCCCAGGTTACCGGTTTTTACCGGCTCAAGCTCGGTGGGGCTGTTCGTGTTTATATACAAAAATCGCCAGTCAAGGCCTGTGCGCAGAGTGAAGCCAGCTGTCGGGTACCAGTTCCAGCGGGTAATAAGCGTAAGATAGTGATCGCTGCTGTTTGAATAATCGTCGCCATACTCGTTCATCGAAGTCTGCCAGGTAAAAGAAACGTCCGCCGCAAGCTCATCCCGAAAGATTACAGGTGCGGCGAAAATGATGTTTTCACTTATTGTCAAGCCAGCGGCAAGGGCGCTGCCAACAGAATCCATGGTTATGGGAAAATTCCTTTGCGCATAGTACAGGCGTGTATCAAAGAGAATTGATGCGTCATTCGCAAGCGGAAGCATAAACTGGAAGTTTCCGCCACCATCCAGCACTTCGTTGCTTATCTTGCGCCGGGCAAAACCGTAATCATCCTCGTACAGGTAATGGTTGCCTGCCCTGTTGGCAAAAAGGGAGCTCCTCCACGAAAAATTTTCCGCGCCGAAACCAGCGGAAAGACTCAGGGACTGCATATCAACAAGGTCAATAAAGTCAGGGCCGCCTATTGCCCCCTCCGCCTGGCGCAGGTTGTGTCGTCCGGGCATATAACCGGTATTTGAAACGGCAAAGCCAAAATTCAAGCCCGGTACCTGCCTCCTGATGGTAATGATATTGATAACACCACCCAAGGCTCCGGACACGTTGTACTTGGTATCCGAACCGCCGTATATCACTTCGATACGCTGGACATTATCAAGGTCTATCTGGGTAATATCAAACTGGCCGGAACGGGGAGAGTTTGCCGGTACGCCGTCAATCAGAATGGCGATACGAGATGTGCTGAAGCCCCGCAGGTTCAGAGAACTTTGGTTACCGTATCCTCCGTAGCGGACAATACTCATGCCTGTTTCTTCCTGTAAAAGCGCCGCCAAATCACGTGCAGCGCTTCTTTCGATTGTTTCCCGGTCAATGACTATCATCTGCTGGGTAGTATCAAAAGATCCGATAATCGTCATCCCCTGTGGGTTTTCGCCAAAGTCCAAAAAATCATCGTAATCATCATAAAAATCATCATCGTTATACGCTCCGTTTTCCTGCCCGCCAAGAGGGCAAAGTAAAACAAGCATAAACAAACAAGCAGCAGAAATAATAATTGATTTCATTGTCCCCTATTTAACGGCGTAACCACGCCCCAGCTGATAAACTCCGCTTCGTTTTCGATGGTATTTAAGGCAATAGCTTCTTCCAAAGTTCTTGTTTCGGTATGGTAGCGCTCACCCGAATACATTGCGGCCAGGTTTACGGCATTTGCCATTTGTATGGTGTTCGAATCAAGTACACGATAGTAGACGCCGAAAAACGGTTTTTCGCCCTGCATTAAGCCTTGGCTTCTTCCAAAAAAGTTATTCGCGTCCCAAAGCCATCGAGGGTCGGCGCCTTCAAAATACTCGATGATAATTGCACCACGGTTTCTGTTGTTGTTAAATATATTAACTGCCCTGACCAGACCCATATAACCAAAACCCCAGCTTTCCTGCCCCCCAGAACCGCTGTCCTGCTGTCCGTATACCATGTCGTCATACAGGAGTATATAATCGCCGCTTTGCGGAACAATCTGCGAGTAATAGGTACGCGGGCTGTTAAGGTTCATGCCGGGGAAGATGGCCTGCATTCTTGCCCTGTCCGCTTCTCCTATATCGCTCCACTTGAGTATACGGTAGCTGTCAAGCCGCCCTATCCCTGCGTAACGGGAATACCAGACTCCGCTCATGAAGCCCAGCCTTTCTTCAAAGGCCTCAGCTCCCTGCATATAGGCGCTTGTCTGATCCGCGCCACCCAGTTCACCGTACTCACAGGCCGGGAATAAAACAAACGCCGCCAAAAAAACAAAAATGACTTTCGTCTTCATGTTTATATTACCTCTTAGTTATCCTGCGTCTGCCAGCGCAGTACCGGATAACCCTGGCTGCCCATTTGCCAGACATTGCTGAAATTCCAGCCTAGTCCTGAGTAGAAAGCCTGGGCGGGTTTCTCGACACAGTCCGCGCCGTCCCTGCCGTTGGCATTTGGAGAGATATCCGCGCCGGATACTGTCATGCCGCTCCAGGCGTAATTGTTTCTATGTACGGCGCTGCCGGGAGGGGGATCCTCAGGCGGCACATATATCGCAGAGTTTGATCCAAAGACACGGCCGAGCGTGACAAAACCGTTAGGCGCATAAATGGATGGATTTAGAGCGACATTATTTGCAAGGCCGTCCTCTTCCGAGGAAATCGTAAACCCTGCTATGCCCCCGGCGCCCTGGTTTGCCTCAATTGGCGACCCGCTTGCGGGCGCGTTCACAATTATATCCGCCATGGAATAGCAGCGAAGTAGCCTGGCCGCTATCTGGTTCTGTCCGACTATGCCCCCGGCATTCCTGAAACCGCTTACCGTTCCTGAGGACCAGCTATCCCGTATGGTCGAATTAGACCTGCTGTTATATCCTGCAATACCGCCTGCATAATCGTTGACGTCGGTGCCTTCAACCACCACATCCCCGGTAAAATAACACTGATCTACAAGGGCAGCGTAGAAGACATGGGCGACTATACCGCCTACATAGGGCAAGGTGCCGCTTTGCCCCCTAACACTGATCCTGCCGGAAGCATGACTGCGGACTATATTCGTACCACTGCCAACAATGGCTCCCGCGATGCCCCCTGCCCAGGACCAGTAGCCGCCGCCCTCGGCGTGAACATCTCCTGCGGACCAGCTGTTTTCAATCCTGCCGTTAAACGTTGGGCTCAGGCCATATGAACTGCCTCCTGCAATACCGCCGACAAATACATTAGTTCCAGCGCCGGCAGTTTCACCGCTTATATTCCCCGTGTTTTCACAGGAAGCAATGATCGTTCCGCCCTGGAACCTCCCGGCTATGCCGCCCACCTGGTTATAGGCTCCGCTGCCTGCCCTGCCGAAGCCATCAATTTGTGCTTCGTTCCGGCATCTTCTGATAGTGGTATTTCCCTCCGCCAAGCCGGCAATTCCCCCAAGATACAGCCTTCTGTCTTCACCATTATTTCTAACCGAAACATTTCCGCTAATGGTAATATCCTGTAAAGTCGCGTTCCTTGCATATCCGGCAATGATGCCCACACTCAAGTGGCTTGGTATTGCCGTATCAATACTGACGCTTGCAATAACACCAAGGTTCCTGACAGTTGCCCCTTCAGCGCGGGGAAAGATACCGGCAAGGGCGTTGCTGCCGAGAACGGCTACAGTGTTATTGCTGATCTCAAGCCCGTTAAGTGTTATGGTATGATCCTGGCCGTCAAAGGTACCGGAAAATGTTCCATTACCGCCGCCAACACCGGGCCAGTCTGTAAGAGTAATATCATTCGAAAGCTGGTATCTGCACGAAAGCGGGTGGCTGCTTGCGACACCGATTTTTGCCATGTCTTCCTCTGATTGGATAACAATTACCCGTTGACTACTGCTGCTGCCACCGCTGCTACCGCCGCTTCCGCCGCTTCCGCTGCCTCCGCCGCCACCTGGCCTGTTGATTGGCGTATTGCTGTCATCTTCAGTGTCTGTTAACACCAGAGATTCTCCCCGTTCGGCAGAACCATCGCAGCCTAATGCCAGACACAAGGCAAGCATCATCGCCAGCAAACCGAAAATTCGCAGCTTTTTCATGAGATTTCTCCTGATAAACAGGATTCCGCATGGAAGTGAAAGATAGCCCCTTGCCATTCTTTATCAAGAAAAATAATAGTGTTAATGCAAGGAAGCCATATTGCTTAAAGTTCTTTCCACGGATCCTAAGCAAAATGATTACGGATCTTAAAAATCCGCCGTATACCAAAGTCTCCTGGCTTAAGGGCAATTCATCCGCTGGCCTTCCCGGTCACAACCATTTGGCTGCGTTCCCAGTGGCCGTTTATGGCGGAATTTTCCCTATCACAGTTACGGGATAGCGGGGGATTTCGAAGCTTGCCGGACACGGCAAACACGGCACCCCACTTCCTTTGAAGTATACGTTTAGAGTATATTATTTTTTCAACAATATGGCAACGGCTTGAAACTATTGAAGCACCATGTCTGATTTTGGATGCTTGCACAGGGGGCAGATATAATCATCGGGCAGCTCTCCGTCGGATTCCTGGACATAATTGCAAATTCTGCAAATATAGGTTCTCTTGCCTGTGTCTTTAGGCTTGGGAGCTGTTTTAGGCTTGATATTGTCAAAATAGTATTGATACGAAAGCGAAGGGGCGCTTGATAAAACTGCCGCTTCTGTAAGCTTGGCGGCAAAAAGCGTGTGAGTTCCATAATCACTTGATGAAATTACTTCCGCCGAGAAGAACGCATTTGTGTTCAAAGTAATATAGCACAGACCGTTTTCGCTTTTTTTATAATTGCCTTCGAACCCTGCGAATTTATCTACATCACGGCTACTCTGAAATCCAAATCTCTTGAAAATATCGAAGCTCGAATCTGTGGTAAGCACCGAAACATTAAACTTTCCCGAATCAGCAATCAGATCGTGTGTGTAGTTCAGCTTGTTTATTGCGACGACTATTTGCTTGGGTACATCAGTTATTTGCATGACTGTATTGTTAATACTACCGCCGTTCCTGTTATCCTTCGCCGAAGTCAAAATAAACAGTCCGTATGTCAGCTTAAAAAATGCACTGTCTTCTAAATGTGCCATAGTGAATCCAGTATATATTCTTTGGAGATTAAAAGCAAGTTTTGCTTACAAAGCATTCAAAAACTCCTCTATCTTTTTCATAAAATCTTCATAGGTTTCTACACTGGGAAGATGAGGATGTTCATTCTTTATAAGCTGCGGAGCACGGAACAGGCAGCCTGAGTCTGCTTCCTTTATCATATCCAAATCGTTGTAGGAATCCCCTGCGGCAAAAACCTTAAAGTTAAGGCTCTTGAAAGCAGCAACCGCGCATTTTTTCCCGTTTTCTTTTCGAATGCGGTATCCACAAACAGAACCGTCATCTGCGATTTCAAGGCTATTGCAGAAAAGAGTCGGGTAACCCAGCTTTGCAATGAGGGGGCCGGAAAATTCAGCAAAGGTGTCCGAAAGAATAATGAACTGTGTCTTTTTTCTAAGACCTGAAAGAAAATCTCCTGAGCCTTCAAGAGGCTCAACGCTTCCTATAACTTTTTGTATATCTTTTAACTTGAGCTTGTGTTTTGCCAAAAGCTCAATACGAAATCTCATGAGCTTATTGTAGTCAGGTTCCTCCCTTGTGGTTCTGCGAAATTCCGGGATTCCGGTAACTTCGGAGAAAGCAATCCATATTTCCGGGATCAGAACTCCCTCAAGATCAAGACAAACCAGCTTCAATAACACCGCCCCATTTTAATAATAGTATGCAAATACAGATTCTACAACAGAAGAGGCAAAAAATGTATAATCTATACATGAAGATTCCCTGGGAATTATCTGGTCTGAAAAATCCCTTTGGCGCCGCAATCTATCACGAGGAAACCGTCTCAAGCACCTTCGATGCAGCCCGCATTCTTGCCGGAAGAAACGAAGGTCACGGAACAGTTATTAGCGCTGACTTTCAGCAGGCAGGGAGGGGCAGGTTAGAACGTTCCTGGACTGCTGCCAGGGGACAGAACCTTCTCTTTACTATACTGCTGCGCTACGCAGATTTTGCATCAATTCCAAGTGCCCTTACTCTAAGGACAGGCCTGTCTGTATCCATGGCAATTGAGGAACAATTTCCCCCGCTGGCCGGCCAGGTTATGGTTAAATGGCCCAATGACATAATGATAGGCGGCCGCAAAATCGTTGGCATCCTGGTCGAGACGGATGGCAGTACGGCATATATAGGAGTAGGAGTAAACATAACCCAAACCGAGTTTTCAAAAGAATATAGCTTTAAAGCGGGGAGCATTATTCAGTTTTTGCCTGAGCTAAAGGGAGACCTGCGCTTCGATTTGCTGGAAAAAATTCTATTTCACCTTCATGCAGAAATTGAAGCTGAGTCAAGCAACTGGCGGGAGCGCCTGCTTAAGCGGCTTTACAAAAAAGGCGAAACCGTAACCTTCATTGAAGGTGCAGAACAGGGGCTGCCTATAACAGGAACCCTTTCCGGCATAGGAGCGGGCGGGGAACTCCTACTCATTCCCGAAGGCGAAAAGGAAGAACGGGCCTTTATAACAGGTGAATTACGTGTTTATTTATGATATTATGCGTCATGCGTTATTTCAGCACTAGAGGCAAAAGCGAAGCGGTAAGTTTCAAAATAGCGGCTCTGGCAGGACTGGCCCCGGACGGCGGGCTTTACGTTCCCGAAGAGATACCTCAATACAGCACTTCCGTAAAATCTTCACTTGGCAGTATGAGCTATAACGATATCGCCCTTGAAACAATAAGCCCATGGGTTGCCCCGGATATAAGCAAATCGGTTTTACAGGATCTGATAAACTCGGCCTACCCTTTTTCGCCAGAGCTGGTCAGCGTGGATGATCGCCTGGTACTCGAACTTTTTCACGGCCCGACTGCTGCCTTCAAGGATTATGGCGCCAGGTTTATGGCGCGGGCCTTTTCTTACCTGCGCCGCGGCGAGGACAGGCCATTGACGATTCTCGTTGCAACTTCCGGCGACACCGGCGGAGCTGTGGCGGACGGTTTTTACGGAGTGAAAGGGATTTCGGTTACCATACTTTATCCCAAAGGCCGTGTTTCACCGCTTCAGGAAAAGCAGATTGCTGGCCTTGGAGGAAATATCACAGCATTGGCAGTGGAAGGCAGCTTTGACGATTGCCAGCTCCTTGTAAAGCAGGCCTTCGCAGATGAAGATCTGTCAAAGCGCCTTGTACTTTCTTCGGCAAACTCAATTAATATATCGCGGCTAATTCCCCAGATAACTTACTATGCTTATGCCGCGGGGCGGGCTTTAAATACAGTTATCAGCGTGCCTTCCGGAAACTTTGGAAACCTAACGGCTGGCCTTTATGCAGTTAAAATGGGAGCGCCAATTGGACAGTTTGTCGCTGCTACCAATGTAAACAAAACCGTGCCGGATTATCTTGAAAGCGGAATATACAAGGCCCGGCCTTCCATAGCCACGCTTTCCAATGCAATGGACGTGGGAGCGCCCAGCAATTTTGAGCGTATAAAAACCCATTTCTCCCTGGAAGAAATGCGACGACTGATTCTGGGGGCCGCAGTCAGCGATACCGAGACCAAAGAAACCATTTCTTATATATACTCCCGCTGTGGCTACTGCCTTGATCCTCACAGTGCTGTGAGCTGGCGGGCACTTGATATGTGCAGCTTGCAAGGCAGCTTGCTGCAAAAAAATGCTCCTGCCATCGTTGTTTCCACAGCCCATCCGGCCAAATTCACCGAAACCGTGGAAGCTATCACCGGGCCTGTAGCTGTTCCGCCAGCCCTTCTACATATTTTGGAAAGAAATGTCGAAAATATTAATATACTCGCAAAATTGGAGGCATTAAAGGAATCTTTGCTTGATTGAAATACTCAATTGGGCTTGAGTTTCACCCCTGTTTTGTGTTAAAAGATGGTTAATAATGTTAGATTATCGATTTATTTCCGAAAACCTTGAATCTGTCAAAAAAAATGTCGCTGACAGGTTGATGGATGCAGACGCTGAGGCAGTTGCAAAACTCTATGCCCGGCGCACAAAACTAAGTACCAGTCTCCAGGGCCTTCAGCAGGAGCGAAATGCCAATGCGGCAGCTATGAAGGGCAAGCTGGATGCGCCCGAGCGGACAAAGCTTGTAGAAGAAGGGAAAAAACTAAAAGATTCAATTGCCGCAGCCGAGGCTGAACTAGCGGAAACCGAAGCTGAGCTGGAAAAGGAAGCCAGAAAGATTCCCAATATGGCCCATCCCGACGCCCCTGTGGGCAGAGGCGAAGACGACAACTTTGAAGTAAAACAGGTAGGAAAGCCAAGAGAATTCGATTTTGAGCCATTGGATCATGTTAAACTCGGCCAGGATCTGGACATCGTTGATTTTGATACCGCAACCAAGGTCTCTGGCACAAAGTTTTACTATCTTAAAAACGAAGGTGTATTTCTTGAACTTGGCCTTATTCGCTACGCCCTGGATATATTAATAAAAAAGGGCTTTACTCCCTACATCACTCCGGACATAGCCAAAGAAGAAATCCTTGAAGGGATAGGATTTAACCCGCGCGGGCCGGAATCCAATGTGTATACCCTTGAAGGAGAAAATGCCTGTCTTGTAGGTACCTCAGAGATTACCCTTGGGGGCTATTACTCGAATACCATACTTCCCAGAGATAAACTCCCCCTGCGCCTTGCAGGGCTTTCCCACTGCTTCCGCCGCGAAGCAGGTGCAGCCGGACAGTTTTCAAAAGGGCTGTACAGGGTGCATCAGTTTACAAAGCTGGAGATGTTCGTCTACTGCCTTCCGGAAGAATCAGAGCGTTTTCATGATGAGTTACGCTCTATCGAAGAAGAGATTTTCTGCGGCCTTGAAATACCCTACAGGGTTGTTGACACCTGTACCGCAGACCTTGGCGCACCGGCTTACCGCAAGTGGGACCTTGAAGCCTGGATGCCGGGAAGGCCGTCATCTGCTGCAGATAAAAAAGGTAATTGGGGGGAAGTGACTTCCACATCCAACTGTACCGATTACCAGGCCAGGCGTCTAAATATCAGGTATAAGGACAACGATGGAAAAAACAAGTTTGTCCACATGTTAAACGGTACAGCAATTGCAATATCACGGGGCATTATCGCCATACTGGAAAACTTCCAGCAGAGTGATGGCTCGGTGAAGCTTCCAAAGGCCCTGGTTCCCTATTGCGGCTTTGAATCAATACAGAGGAAACAGTCGTGAAATATATATATATCTTTTTACTGGTTATATTGATCTTTTCCGGATGTCAGTCTTTAAATACTGATTCGGAAAACAGGGATGTAAATTCCGGAAACAACAGAAATTATATGTCTGGTGAACTCCCAATACTGCACAGTGCCGAGGTACTCATCGAAAACATGGATTTTTCGGGACTTGAACTGGTCTTTAATATAAATGTGGAAAATCCAAATAATTTTCCCATAAGGTTTCCGGATATAAACTGGTTTTATAGCGTAGAAGATGTACAGATGCTTAGAGGCATTTTTTCAGGATCAGGTCTCATTGATGCAGGCTCAGTAGAAGCGCAAAGTATAAACGTTAGCCTTACTTATGAAGACATTTATCAGGTTGTAGGTTCAGCCAGGAATGTAGATGAAGTTAACAGTATTTTTTCTTTTGGCATTGAGACCAATGCCGGCACGGAAATATCCTGGCCAATTTCTATACTCCATGAGCCTGAGATTTCATTCCAGGGAATTACAAGGCAATCTCTTGGCAGAACCATGGTATTTGTTTTTACCTGGGAAGTTAATAACAGAAATAAATTTGATTTGGAAATGGAAGAATTCAATTATAATATAAGAATCAATAACGCTCTTTGGGCTGCGGACAAACTGATAGATCTGCCTAAAATCAATGCCAACAGCAAAATGTCTGTACCAGTAACAGTATCAATAAGCTCTGATTCAATTATCAGGGAGCTTGTGGATATTCTGAACCGCGGCACCCCGGTAAACTATAACAACACAGGATACATCAGCTTCCTGAGCGATGAGCCGGGCCTTGACCAGTTTAATATGCCTCTAAACTTTCAGGGCAGCACAAGAATTAGATAGTAACCACTAAGGCTCACAAACACTCACGAACGAATATAAAGAGATATTTAGATATTACCAGTTCGTGTGGTTAGTGGTTAATTATTCGTTACTATGTTGACGAGTCTGCCCGGTACTGTGATTACTTTTGCGATTTTTTGACCATCCAGCCACTTTAAAACACCTCCAAGCGCTAAAGCCGTTTTTTCAAGCTCTTCTTTGGAAGCTCCTTGAGGCGCGCTGAACTTGTCACGGACTTTTCCGTTTACCTGGACTACAATAGTATTTTCTTCGTCAATGGTAAGGCTTTCGTCAAATATTGGCCAGCTGCATTTTGAAACCGATTCCTTTTTTCCCAATTTTTCCCAAAGCTCTTCTCCAAGATGCGGGGCATAGGCACTAAGCATTATGACAAAAGGCTCCCAGAGCGATGCTGCTATTTCTTCCTGCTTGATAAGCTCATTCGAGTAAATCATCATCTGGCTTATTGCTGTATTAAAATCCAGGGTCTCTGTGTCGGAACTTACCTTTTTTATGGTCTTATG
>Ga0099364_10013852_pt1 | contig 10783 bp, 8 predicted proteins | sample TergutTh196P3_FD_73070 | JGI IMG/M metagenome (GOLD analysis project Ga0099364, IMG submission 73070) | Microcerotermes parvus P3 segment gut microbial communities from Pointe-Noire, Republic of the Congo - Th196 P3 | ecosystem: Host-associated > Arthropoda: Insects > Digestive system > Gut ...
CGATGTCGGCAACGGATTGCGCTCCCAACTCCGCCAGAGCACCGGGGAGAGCGTCAAGAATTTGCATCGTCGCCGTCGGGTTGTAGAAGTTCGCCGTCCCAACCTGAATGGCCGACGCTCCCGTTATGAAAAACTCCATCGCATCATCAATCGTCTCAATGCCGCCGATTCCAATGATCGGGATTTTTACGGCCTGGTAGATATGCCGCACACACCGCAACGCAATCGGCTTAATGGTGGGTCCGCTTAACCCGCCGAAACCATTGCCCAGCCTCGGCCTGCGTTTACGCCAGTCGACGGCCAAACCCAAACAGGTATTGATTGCTGATATTGCATCCGCTCCGCCTGCTTCAGCCCCTTTGGCAATCTCGCCGATATTCCAAACATTGGGCGATAGTTTAACAATCAACGGCATTGCCGAAGAATGTTGCAGAAGTTCCTGCCGCATTTTTTGAACGATCTGTTCACAGAGCAGAGGATTGGTTGCAAAGTCGACTCCGCCGCTGACATTCGGACAGGAGACATTCAACTCGACGGCATCGATTCCTTCAACACTCCCAATATATTCTGCCATCGGCTGACATTCTCCGACATCTTTAACGGCTATGCTGAGAACGATTTTCGTTTTGAGCGTTTGCAGATAGGGTAGTTTCTGTTGCAGGAATTCGCCGATTCCATCGTTATCAAGTCCAATAGAATTGAGCATGCCGGCGGCGGTTTCAACGGTTCTCGGCGGAGGATTGCCGGGGCGAGGCAACAACGTTACGGTTTTTGGAACTACGGCACCAAGCCGGGGAAAATCAACGACGCCCTGCATTTCCCTGGCGTAGCCGAATGTTCCCGACGCGACCCAAACCGACGAAGCAAATGTTTTGAGAAATGTCGTGTTGAGAAATGTCATCGGATAGAGGCCGTCAAGATAAGGGCTGTCAGATGGAGCGAAAAGATCGTCGCTCATTATACCGGCAGAAGCCGTTCGGGGCAAGATGATGACGGGGAAAGGGTGATGAGTAGACGAATCGGAATGTGTCCGCTTTTTAACGGGTTGGTTCGGACTGTTTCATAGAAGCATAGCCGTTGCAATACTTTTGGATTGGGCATTGTTCGCATTTTGGTTTTCTTGCCTGACACATTTGTCTGCCATGAAAAACGAGACAATGTCCTAATGCTGTCCATTCGTTTTTGGGGAAAAGGTTCATCAATTCCCTTTCTATTTTTTCCGGCGTTTTTTCTTGCGATAACCCAATCCGCCGGGAAACACGCAATACGTGAGTATCGACGACCACGCCTTCGTTTTTTCCAAATACATTGCTTAAAATAACATTGGCCGTCTTTCGGCCAATGCCGGGTAATGAAACAAGCGATTCCATTGTGTCCGGCACGGCGGCATCAAACCGTTCGATAATTTCCCGGCAACTGTTTTGAATGTTTTTTGCCTTACTGTGAAAAAATCCCGTTGATCGTATGGCGTCTTCCAAACGTTCTATGGGGACATTCGCATAATCATAGACAGAAGGAAATTGCTTAAACAGTTTTGGCGTAATCTGATTCACCCGAACATCGGTACATTGCGCAGAAAGAATAGTCGCAACCATCAGTTCCAGCGGCGAATGAAAGACCAGAGCGCAGGTTGCATTGGGATAAGTGTTTTTTAAGACGGCCAGGATTTTTTTTGCGTAACGTTGCATTGTTTGAAAAAGGAAAATATCACAGGAAAATATCACATAGCGGCCGTTGAAGGCATCTTTATCTTTAGTAAGGGCGTTTTAGCGGCATTTTAGCGGCGTTTTAGTAAAGGGTACTTCGCAGAAAATGATAAAGATATGAGTATAAAAAACACCGGAAAAAAGGCAATAGCAAGAGGCAATACCAAAAGGCACGATATGAAAAACTCTTGCCCGTTGGAAACGAAAAAGTCCCTGTCCAACTTGACATTCCTTAGTCATCCCCCGCGATGAGGCTTTACACTTGACTTTTTTTAATAACCCGCTAGACTAAACCTGTCTTTTACTTTACATCCCGTTTGCGGTTATTACGCTGGCGGGCATCGTTATTTTGACTCGCAGGATTCTCGTAACCGCCGCTTTGCCTTATGCCAACGGACATATTCACATCGGGCATCTCGTCGAATACATTCAAACCGACATTTGGGTACGTTTTCAGAATCTCCGGGGAAATCAGTGTCTTTATATCTGTGCCGACGATACACACGGTACAACCATTATGTTGCGGGCAAGAAACGAAGGCATTCAAGAGGAAGACCTCATTGCGACGATGCACGAAGCCCACCGAAAAGATTTCAACGGCTTCGATATAGAATTTACCCATTACGGCACAACAAATTCACCGGAAAATCAATCGCTGTGCAATGAAATCTGGGCGGCGATGCGCAAGGCCGGCCTTATCGCCGAGAAAGAAGTTGAACAGTTTTATGATGTTCAAGCCCAAACTTTTTTAGCCGACCGGTTTATCAAAGGGACTTGTCCGCGATGTAAAAAACCGGAACAATTCGGCGACAACTGCGAAGTGTGCGGAGCCCATTATAATCCAACGGAACTCATCGATCCCGTCAGTACAATAACCGGCAGCGTGCCGGAAATCCGCACGGAAAAGCATCTGTTTGTTGATCTCGAAGCCGAACATCGTTCGCTTGATCGTTGGATACGTTCGGGAGCGTTGCAGCCGGAAATTGAAAATTACCTGTCGCAGCAGTTTTTGAATAAGCCGTTGCTTGCATGGGATGTTTCACGGCCTGCGCCCTATTTTGGTTTTGAAATCCCCGACTATCCCGGACATTTTTGGTATGTTTGGTTCGATGCCCCGACAGGTTATATGGGATCAACCTGGGAATGGTGCAAAAAAACCGGCCAGGAATTCAATGATTGGTGGAGAAATCCCAACGTCGAAATTCATCATTTTATCGGCAAGGATATTACGTATTTTCATACGCTTTTTTGGCCGGCAATGCTCAAAATCGCCGGGTTTTCGTTGCCGAAAAAGGTTCATGTTCATGGTTTTCTGACCGTCAACGGCGAAAAAATGGCCAAGAGACGAGGGACGTTTATCCTGGCATCAACCTATTTGAACCATTTGAACCCGGCTTATCTTCGGTATTATTATGCCTCAAAACTTTCCAGCAAGGTCGATGATTTGGATTTGAACTTTGATGAATTTGAAGCGAAAATCAATTCCGACTTGGTAGGAAATGTTGCCAATTTAGCCTCTCGGACTGCGAAATTCGCCGAGCAGACGGGCCTTGCCGCTGCGTATCCTGATGACGGCGGATTGTTTGCCCAAGCGGCAGCCGTCGGAGAGGAAATTGCCGAAGCGTATGAACATTGCGATTACGCCAGGGCGATGCGAATCATTATGGAGTGTGGATACCGGGCCAATAAATTTGTCGAAGAATCCGCTCCGTGGACACTTAAAAATGATGCCGCCAAAAAAAACGAATTACAAAATATCTGTACCATCGGCTTGAATCTTTTCCGCCAAATGGTCATCTACCTCGCACCGGTCTTGCCTAAACTGAAAATGCAGGCCGAAGAACTGCTGAACTGTAAAATCGACCGCTGGGAACAGGCCAACGAACCTTTATTGGGAACAAAAGTCAATGCTTACAAACATCTGTTGACACGTATTGACAAAAAATCAACCGAGCGTATCATAGAGGACAGTATAGAAAAAACGACCCAATCGACGCAATCTATACAACCATCGCATTTGACGCAACCTGCGCAATCTGCGCAGCCGATATTACCAGCGACTTCGGAGGATTCGGACATACCGCTCACGGACGAGCCGCTGGTTATCGGGAAGGTATCGATCGGCGATTTTACAAAAATTGATCTTCGGGTTGCCCGGATTGTCGAGGCATCTGAAGTCAAGGAAGCAAAAAAGTTATTGCGCCTTAAACTTTCGCTGGGCGGCGATAAAACGCTCAATGTCTTCGCCGGTATTAAATCGGCTTATAAACCGGAAGAGTTGCTTGGCCGACTGGTCGTGTGCGTAGCGAATTTGGAGCCGCGTGAAATGAAATTTGGAACGAGTGAAGGGATGGTTGTCGCTGCTGGGCCTGGCGGAACGGAAATTTTCCTACTCTCACCCGACGAAGGAGCAAAGCCGGGTATGCGCTTGCATTAGACCGAAATTTTACGGGGACGGGGAGATCGTCTGTCAACGGAGACTTCCCGAAATGGGGCACCGAAATGGGGCCAAGTCCAGAGCGTGTTCCATGTTTCTTTGGACAAAAATTGTCACTCCGCATAGGCGGGAATCGAGTTAACCGCCTCGCCCTCCGGGGCGTATGCATGTTGCCGACTCACGGTGACTTCTCGAGTCGCCTCGACCCTCTGTATTAAAGTTTTTTTTCCGGAAGTCAGTATAATGGTGTTTCCTTTGCATATCTTCGTTTTACTTCTCTATCATGCCGATTCGTTTTTTTTGCGAACATTGTCGGCAAATGTTAAAGATCGGTACATCAAAGTCGGGAAGCCGTATTGATTGTCCGCGTTGCCGAAAAGCATTGATCGTTCCGCAACAGTCTGCTCCCCAAGCGGATGAGTTATACCAAATGCTCAAAAGCAAGCGTGTGACGGCTCTCCCCCTTGCGGCAGAACTCCCCGCTGGAGAAAGCATAGAAGAGAATCAAGACGAAGACCTGTCGCTGTCAGAGCCGATTGTTCCCGAATCCGCATTCGATGAGTTCGGTAACGATCTTGATGAAGCAGATTTGAACCGATGGCTCGATGAACTTTGGTCGAAAAATCCGCCGAAAGTCCCCGCAGGACAACAATCCCCCGTTCTAAAACCGACCGAATCCACAAAACCTCTTTGTGAAAAAACAACAGGAGAAATTGCTCTCCTTGCCTTGAAAAAACAGTATAAACTTGCCGTTACAATGATCTACGTGTCGGCAAGCATTGCCCTTCTTATCGGTATCGCTTTGGGGCTTTTCCTTGGCAGCCGGGTACATCAACCCGTTCATCCCGTCCATACCGTACCGAGCAGTACGGGAATCAACGAGATTGTCGGTACCCTAATTTACATCAACGAATTCAACGAACGGCATGCCGATACCGATGCGGTCGTGTTTGGTTTGCCGATGGATCGTTTGCCGAGTCCATTGCTTTCCTGCAAGGGATTATGGCCTGATGATCCTGAAAATCACGATACGGTCAACCTGATTTTAGAATTGGGCGGGATGTATGGGCGCACCGATATGAAGGGGAAGTTCTCGTTGCCCTACCAAGAAGACAAACAGTATTTGATTGTCAAAATGTCGGCGAATAAACTCCAGCCGGACGGCGAACTATCACCCAGCGTTCTTCAGGAATTACGCCGATATTTTCGCGATCCCGAACTACTTGGCGGGCATGCATTGCACATCGACGAATTCATTGGAACCGGCGGAAGATACTCTATGACGTTCACGTTTTGACCGTTTGTTTTGACATTCCGCTTTGATTGCTTTTACCGATTGTTTTTGCCCAACGACGCCCGCATCGCAGTCTGCCCGCTTGACAGCCGGACAAATTTCGGCTACACTCTCCCTTCAGAGTTACGATCTCATATATTCCTTTGAACCGTTACCAGAACTGTTACCATGAAAAAAACATCATGTTTCCTTGCCGTTACATTTCTATGCTCTTTAACCCTGGCGGTTGCCCAAACCGTCGAGCCGGAAAGCCGAACAACCACGGCGGCTTCAGAGAACCGGCTTGAAGTCGAAACACTCGAAAAAGACGGACCGGCATCCCGAGGCATTCGGCCTGCAAGAGCATTTCAACGCCGGGTTCCTGCCGGGTTCCGACCTGTTATAGACAATACTCAACGTGAAGAAATCTATCGTATTCAACAGGAGTATTTTGAACAAATCGCCGTTTTGGAACAAAGGGTTGAACTATTAAAACGCGAACGGGATGCGAAAATCCAAGCCGTCTTGACTCCCAGTCAACAGGAAAGAGTCCGGCGTACGCTCGGAGGACGGACTACTGTCCAGTAATCTATAACACTGTATTATTGATCGCACTGTGTTATTGATCGTTATTATAGATCGTTCTGAGTCATTGATCGTTCGGACGGTTAGCCCAAGATGAATACGACGAGTCTCGCAGAAGACATTGCCTTTGACCGGCGGCATATTTGGCATCCCTATACAGCGATGTCCGATCCGTTGCCGGTATATTACGTTGAGTCTGCAAGCGGTGTCCGAATACGCTTGACCGATGGAAGCGAACTCATCGACGGGATGGCGTCGTGGTGGGCGGCAATCCACGGATATAATCATCCCGAATTGAACCGGGCAGTTTCCGAACAACTCGACAAAATGTCCCATGTGATGTTCGGCGGAATGACGCATTCACCGGCTATCCGGTTGGCTCAAACGCTCGTTGAGATAACGCCGCCGGAACTTTCCCGCATATTCTTTGCCGATTCGGGCTCTGTAGCCGTTGAAGTTGCCCTCAAGATGGCTGTACAGTATTGGTATGCTCAGGGACAACCGCAACGTCATCGGTTTTTGACCATCCGTAACGGCTATCACGGCGATACGTTCGGGGCAATGTCGCTCGGCGATCCATCGGAACAGAGTGCACATTCGATATTTTCCAAAGTGCTTGCACCGCAAATCTTTGCCGAGTCGCCGACATGCCGGTTCGACGATGATTGGCAGGAAAAACACATTGCGGATATGCAAAGGAAATTGCATGAACATCACGAATCGATCGCTGCGATCGTCGTAGAACCGATTGTACAAGGTGCCGGCGGGATGAAGTTTTATTCGCCGGCATATTTACAACGCCTTAGAGAATTGTGTCATGAAACTTCGGTGCTGTTGATCTTTGACGAAATCGCGACAGGTTTTGGGAGAACGGGAAAACTCTTTGCGATGCAGCATGCCGATGTGGTGCCTGACATCCTTTGTCTCGGTAAGGCATTGACCGGCGGCTATATGACTCTGTCGGCGACGATGTGCACTGATTGGGTTGCCGACACGATTTCGTCGGGTTCGCCGCCGCAATTTATGCACGGGCCGACTTTTATGGCAAATCCCCTGGCGTGTGCAGTTGCAAAAAAATCTATTGAGTTATTGCTTGCCTCAGATTGGCAAAGCAAGGTCATGCGAATGGAGCAAATACTACGGACATCCTTATCGTCTGCTCGTGCAAGTTCGAAAGTTGCAGATGTTCGGGTATTGGGAGCGATTGGTGTTATTGAGATGAATGAAGCAGTTGATGTTGCCGAATTTCAACGGCAATGTGTTGCACGGGGGATTTGGGTACGTCCCTTCGGCAAGTTGGTTTATTTGATGCCGCCGTATGTCATCGATGAAGACGATTTACGCTACCTGGCCGGGATGACGGTGCAGATTGTGCAGTAGAGTCTTATCTCATTGAACTTTTGATGGAAAACCGACGAAAAGAAGACTAGCGAAAAGAAGAGCAATAAAAAGGAGAGCAATGAAAAGGAGAGCAGCGGACGCCCGACACACGCACGGCTTGCTTCAGTCCAGCGTTTTGAATGACAATACATAAGGGCGACACCGAGGATTATTGCCGGTTGATATTTAACTCGCCCGAATAGTCGGCAACGGCATAAATTCTTGTCAGCATGCTGGAGCCAGTGAGTCCCCTCAACCGCACTTCAATACAACGGCCTGCCTCGTTTCGGATAAGAACCGCTGCCGTTGAGGTTGAACCATCAGGGTAAAAAAATATCGGAGTAGACCAGATGCTCCCTGCCGTAGCGGACATTTCGCCAACCCGCACATCGCCTGTCATAAAGACGTCTATGTCGTAAACTTCATCCGCTTCAAATTCACTGACCGGTGCCAAGCCTAAATAAAACACTGACCGTTCGTCGGCTAACGCAATCACATCGGCGATCTTAACCGAATTCGGCAAATGTATGAAGAAAGAGCCGCGGTGTTCCGATGCCTCATCTGGGTTTTGCAGAATAAAGTCTTGCATATCTCCGCTAAACCCACCGCGTTCGAAGGGATCCAGTGTATTTCCATCGGGTGTTGCGGCCAAATCATACCGGCTTGTTGTTTGCCGGGAAGATAGTCCGGCTGTGAAGTGTGCATCGAGTACACGGTCAACGACTAATAGGGAACCGCCGATCTGTGCCCGCATTGCGAATATTTGGCCATCTTCCATCGCCCGAACTCGGGCATCAAGCCATTCACCGCGTATCCTGTCGGCGGAATAGCGTAATTGTTGCTGTGCAAGAGTTCCTCGCAGCAAAGGAACTCCCAATGAGGCGATGAACACGAGAATGACGAGAACAATTAGTATCTCGATGAGTGTAAACGCCCTGCGGCCTTCTCCTGATTGCATAAACGATTATTATAGCAACAATTTTGCAAAAAGTCCCCTCGGAAATCCAACGAACAAAACAACTAAAATTTCCCCCCCTTACTTGTTATTTAACCTATAATCTGCTATCCTCTCTGTGTAATGTCAGACCGAATACGTGCCGCATACGATAAGACATGCCGGGTTTTACTCGAACATAAAACACCTGACGGCTACTGGACAGGAAGACTTTCCGACTCCGCTCTCTCGACAGCGACGACAGTCAGTGCTTTTTGCGTTTTCCTCCAATCGGTCCATGCCGGTTCGCCGCATCAACTTGCAACCGGCGAACTACAACAACTCCAATCCCTCATCCCAAAAGCAACACGCTGGCTCTGCGAACATCAAAATCCCGACGGAGGCTGGGGAGATACCGATAAAAGTTTTTCCAACATATCAACGACGCTACTCGTCAAGTCCGCACTGGTTCTTGCAACCGGCAATCCGCAGTCGGCAGACAACTACAGAGAGCCGGTGACGATGCCGCTGGAAACTGTGCCGCTGGATGCCGTGCCGCTGGAAGTGATGCAAAAAGCCGACGGATATATCCAAAAAACAGGCGGCGTAGAGGCTATCAAAAAACGTTACGGCAAGGATCAAACTTTTTCCGTGCCGATTCTCACCAATGCCGCCCTCGCTGGCCTTGCCGACTGGAAAGACATCCCGCAACTCCCCTTTGAACTGGCCGCCCTGCCGATGTCCTGGTTTCGGTTTGTAAAAATGAATGTCGTCAGTTACGCCATCCCCGCTCTTGTCGCTATCGGCCAGGTCAAGTTCCACTTCGCACCGGAAAAGGGAAAACCCGTCAGAAATTACGTCCGCCGTTTTACGAAAAAACGCACCTTGCAACTCATTCAAGAGATGCAGCCGGCCAGCGGCGGGTACCTCGAAGCCGCACCGCTCACTTCTTTCGTGCTAATGAGCCTTTCGGCAATGGGACTGTGTGAGCATCCCATCGTTACGAAGGGAATCCGCTTTCTCCTCGATACCGTCCGCGAAGACGGCAGTTGGCCGATTGATACGAACCTTGCAACCTGGCTGACATCGCTGTCGATTAGTGCATTACAAGACGGTTATCAAGATTCGCAAACAATCAACTGGCTTTTGTCATGCCAGCATAAACAGCGGCATCCTTTTACAGGAGCATCGCCCGGCGGCTGGGGTTGGACAAACCTATCCGGTGCTGTACCTGATGCCGATGATACATCCGCCGCTCTGCTGGCATTAACACCCCTGAAATTGAGCAGTCCGGGCGACTCGATGCTGATTGCCGACGGTATCGAATGGCTCCTGGGATTACAAAATCGGGACGGCGGAATGCCGACGTTCTGCCGCGGCTGGGGGATGTTGCCCTTCGATAAAAGCAGTACCGACATCACTGCCCATGCTCTTCGGGCATTTCATGCCTGGCGTAACAAACTGGAAGGCTATGATGATTTGAAACAAAAGATGCACCATGCAGAATCGCGAATGTTCGGCTTTCTCCAACGCACCCAACAGCCGAACGGCTCTTGGTTTCCTCTTTGGTTCGGCAATCAGTTTATGCCCCATGAGACTAATCCTTTCTATGGCACAGCGAAAGTCCTACTCGCCTTGGCCGAAACGAAACGGGCAGAAACAAAACTGGACGATGCAAAACTGGACGATGCAATGACACGAGGCGGGTTGCAATACTTGCTGTCGCATCAAAACCGAGACGGCGGCTGGGGCCGGGCGGACAGCATGGAAACGAGCAGTGTCGAAGAAACGGCTGTCGTCGTCGAAGCATTGTCGGCAATGATGTGCAATACTGCTTTTTTAGGCAGTATGAGTCCGACGGTTGCGTTGTCCTATCAACGCGGTTTAACCTGGCTCTTGGATACCGTCGAGTCGGGCAGTTTCACGCAAGCCGTCCCGATTGGATTATACTTTGCAAAACTGTGGTACTATGAAGATTTATACCCTATCATCTTCACAGCGTCAGCCCTGCGCAGAGCAATTTGCAACGATGCCGCAGGAGACGATGCCGCAGGAGATAAAGATACCGTAACCGGGATCAAAATGGACGTTTTCAGCCGCAGATGACAAAGGGAGCACAGAAGGAGATCGCAGATCGTTTTATCCGTGTATATCCGTGTATATCCGTGCTATCCGCGGCTGCCAAAAAGACCATTGTCAGGCCGTTTGCAGTATATCACGGAAAAGCGGATGAAAGTCAACATCGGCCTTTTCTCCGGCCTTGTCTCCATAGACCGTTTTCTCCATTGACCGTTGAGACGAGAATCTTTATACTCCCGGCCATAATACTCCCGGTAAGGCAAGTCCATAACGAACTGCCGTCTATGCCCGATACTACGATGTCTAACATTACCCATACCCCCCCCCCCCCCAATTAACACAAATTTCTCCCCCCCCCCCCCCACCCCCCCAACGCCTTAAAAACATTT
>Ga0099364_10013853_pt1 | contig 10783 bp, 7 predicted proteins | sample TergutTh196P3_FD_73070 | JGI IMG/M metagenome (GOLD analysis project Ga0099364, IMG submission 73070) | Microcerotermes parvus P3 segment gut microbial communities from Pointe-Noire, Republic of the Congo - Th196 P3 | ecosystem: Host-associated > Arthropoda: Insects > Digestive system > Gut ...
TGAGGACCTTTTGGAAGCCGTGCATTCCAATATCTATATGAACTGGAAACATTACGTCCGGAAGGATGATCGTCGCCTTTCTCCACAAACCAAAGCGATCAAACTTACCTATCTTGCCGTGGCGGAGGTGATTGATGGGTAGCACACGGAAAGGACGCGATGTCGATGCGGCCTTGCGAAAGAAGGGCTTCCGCCGCGATGTGGACGGAAAGCATATTTGGTACTATTTTCGAGATTCCAACGATGAGGAGGGCGATGTCAAAGTGATGATGAGTCACGGCATGATGGGCCATTCGCTCAGTGCCAAACTCATCGGCGACATGGCCCGGCAACTGCGATTGACCAAGAAGCAATTTTTGGACTTGATCGACTGTACGCTTAACGAAGAAGGCTACCGCGAAATCCTCAGCGAACCTCAATAATATGCAAACGCTTTATCTTATGCGTCACGGCAAATCGTCGTGGGACTTTCCCAGTCTGACGGATCGGGAGCGACCGCTTTTGGACAAAGGCATTGAGCGTACCGAAAAGCGGGCGAGGGAACTTAAGGAGACCGGCGTAAAACTCGATGCCATTTGGACCAGCGATGCCGTTCGAGCCCGCCAAACGGCGGAAATTGTGCGTCAAGTGTTCGAGCTTCCGGAAGAAAGCGTGTTCGTCGAACCGATCATTTACGATGCCGAACACGTCAACGATCTGCGGCAGGGCGTCCGTTCGATTCCCAATGAATTGGAAACAGTGCTTCTCGTCGGACACAATCCGCTGATCTCGGAATTTGCGAGGCTCTTTACACGGAACCTCCTCGACGAGATGAGCACCTCGCAGATTGTCGCCGTTGAAATGAGAGGCCGTTGACAGATCGCAGTCCTTGGAATGTCGGCCTTTGAATAACCGCTCGGAGTCAACGACTGTCGGTCGTCGCTGGCAGCATCATCGACGAACACCGATACGGAGGCTTATAGGCCGCTTTTCGACGCAATCGAAAGATGTCATCAAAGACTTGATACGCAACGGTGTAAATGTTATACTGCATCCGCTCGCAAAAAGAACTTATTCTTTGAGAATTTAGGAGTTACGAATTCGTAACTCCTTTCAGAAAATGTTCCATTTCCGGGTGGATGGGGTATACTATCAGGGCTGCTATGAATGCCACGTCACCGGTCACTGCAAAAAAATAGGACGATGCACTAAGAACCGTCCTGTGGGGGCGAGTCGGCTCACACCTCGATTCCGCAATAACATTTCAAATTATGCCCTCCAACGAACACGAACTGCGTGATAAACTCGCTCGCTTTTGCGACGACGTTCGGAAACTGGAAACGGAAATCGGTCGCGTCCTCGTCGGCCAGCAAGCGGTCGTTCGCGGAACGCTCATTACAATGATCGCCGGCGGACACGTTCTGCTCGAAGGCGTGCCCGGCCTCGGCAAAACGCTTCTCGTGCGGACTCTTGCCGAAGCCGTCGAAGGAAAGTTTTCACGAATCCAGTTTACGCCAGACCTGATGCCCGCCGACCTGACGGGAACGAATATCATCAGTCCGCGAAAAGACGAACAGCGTTTCGAATTCCAACCCGGACCGGTCTTTGCGAACATCGTCTTGGCCGACGAAATCAACCGCGCAACACCGAAAACGCAGGCCGCGCTGCTCGAAGCGATGCAGGAACACACCGTAACCGTTGCCGGAACAACGCATCGGCTCCACGGCGTGTTCTTCGTCCTTGCCACGCAGAATCCGCTCGAAATGGAAGGAACCTATCCCCTGCCGGAAGCGCAACTCGACCGGTTTTTCGCCAAACTGCTCGTTCCGTTTCCGTCAGCCGACGAACTGATTGCAATCGTTGACCGCACGACCCGAAGTACGACACCGAAAATCGAAACGACCTTTCCATCGGAGCGTGTCCTCGAAATGGGGCAACTTGCGCGGGACATTCCGGTGGCCGACGAACTGACACGCTACGCCGTCGATCTGCTGCTCGCCACGCATCCGGATTCACCACAAGCGGGAGCGTTTGCCAAAAAGTACGTCCGTTATGGTGCGAGTCCGCGCGGTGCCCAAGCCCTGATGCTGGCGGCAAAGATCAATGCGATTCTCGACAACCGATTCAACGTATCGCGGGAAGACCTCCGAACGGTCGCTCCGATGGTGTTGCGACACCGGATCATTTTGAACTTTGAAGGCCAAGCGGAGGGAATCTCGACCGATCAGATTGTCGAGAAAATCTGTTAAGTAGACCTATTGCATAACCCAAAATTTCGTCATTCCCGCGAAGGCGGGGATCCAGAGAAACTGGGTTAATATCTGTCCTCTGGACCCCCGCCTACGCGGGGGTGACAGCGGTTGTGTACGGGGGGGTTATGCAACAGGTCTAGTAGATTTGCTCCTGGATCCCGACGAGTAAACAAAGCCATGCGCCGTCAAGGAATTGAATTGTTCCGTTAGAGCGTATCTGGAATCGAACTCCAAATTAATTCCTAATATGCACTAATAAATGTTCGCGCACCAGTCATCGACGATGAAGGGAACGTTGGCATTGCGGCCGATTTGTTCGAAGGCGTCGAGTGTCCGTTCCAGTCGTCGGGTGGCTCGCTGGGCCGATGTGGTGGTATCGTTTTTTCGCATATTTTCGCGAAGATATTCGATGGCAAGTGTGAATATCAACCGCAATCGACGCCGACGAGATTGAGCGTCTTTACCGATGGCTTCGACGAACTCGTTCACCCGCTTGGCAAAACCAACGGTATCCAGTGTCTTGGCTGAAAGTTGCCTGGTGAGTTCGTCGCGCAGTTCATCTAAAGCATCGTCGACGAGCTCCTTGGCGTTGTCCAGTCCGCCGTCTGAACGCTTTGCCAACTGTAAGGCTTGTTCGTCCGTTGAAACGACTCCCTGTTCGAGCAACAATCCCGCCAGTGTTCGATTCGAGAGCGGCGAAAACCGAATAATCTTACAACGGCTGCGAATAGTCGGAAGTTGCTTCGTCGCCGAGGTTCCGATCAGGATCAAGAGCGAATCGTCCGGCGGTTCTTCGAGCGTTTTGAGCAGGGCGTTGGCCCCTTCACCTTTAAGGGCATCGGCATCGTCGATGATGGCGACCTTTCCGTGTCCGAGAAATGGTTTCCGCGAAATATTGTAACAAAGTCCGGCGTTACCGCGATGTTCTCTGTCGCCGATCAACAGTTCCAATGGAAGTGACGATTTTCCCGACGGCAACGAAACGTATGTCAGGTCGGGATGCGGTGAAATAAATCCGGCGTCCCCGTCTTGTGGCGAGGCGTTGAATAGTCGGCAGGATTCACACTGTTCGCAAGGCTCCAGTGGAATTGAACCGGCTACCTTACAGAGGAATGCCTTGGCCAACGAAACGGCAAAGCGGCGTTTCCCGACACCAGAAGGTCCGACGAACAGAAAGCTTCCGGCCAGCCGTCCGCGTTCGAAAGCCCGGCGAAATTGCTCAATAATGGCATCGTGTCCGTAGAATCTGTTCATAAAAGCTCGTCATTTTTGTCAAAACCATTACCTTCTTTTGAGCGGTTACACTTCTCACCGCCATAAAACGCTCGTTTTGTAAGGTTGGGAGTTCGACCCGAACTTGTCGAGTACCTCCGTCGATCTCGAAGCACGGCCGTTGTCGAAAAACGGCTTGATCGGAGCATAACTTACCCGCTCCATGACGCGGCACCTGACAATCTCTCTTTGCCGCACATTATAGACGAGATTCACGTTCCGTGCCATAGCCGCTTTGATGTTTCATACGTCCGGGTTTCCGATCAAAGAAGCATAAAAAACTTCCCAAAGACTTTATTTGCTAAAATCACTGCTGCGACCTTAAGTTGAAACGTATGGGACGCCCAAAGGAACGACTTGAACACCTTTCGTCCAGTGCCGCACCAAGTCTAAAATTGTGAATACTCGTCACCCCCGCGTAGGCGGGGGTGACGAGTATTCACAATTTTAGTTCTGGTCGGGTACTAGATTCCCGCCTTCGCGGGAATAACGGATCTTTCTCTTTTTTCCAGACCACCTAAATTAAACACAATCTGCCGAATATACCCCTTATTTTTGGTAAAATGCGCCTGCGGAGAAAGTTTTGCCAAGAACTGTAGAGGAAAATATCGATAAACCCATTGATCCTGTTTATAGGCATTTTTCGCCTTTATTGATCGTCAGGAGGACGCTGAACATTGCAAAGTTGCCCTAAATTTTGCATTTTCTCCATTTTCTCGATGAAACGGGATCGGTGGGCCACGGGCCAAGGAATTCCTCCATGTGAGGGCCAATACATGCGCCGCTTCGATTGTAGAACCATGAGCAGCTGCCTTTCGCTTTCGATTTTCGGAGTGATGCGAACGACCGCATCCGCTCGTCGACCGGTCCACTGGTTCGTCGTCTTGGCGACCGTTCTCCTTGCGTCGATGACGTGGACGGTGGCGCAGGCACAGCAAATCGTCAATGTGACGAACAACAGCGGTGAAATCGTCTTCGAACTTCGGTTTTTCGCTCCCGACGATGGTGCCTTTAGTCCTGACGGCGATGTTTCAACGAGGGGATTCGGAGCAGCGGAAATTAACGCCATTACCGAAGCGGCACAGTATTGGGTCGATGTCCTGAAACCAAACGGTACAATGCCCGGTTACGTGGGTGCCGATGGAACCACACAACGCCAGCCGGTTGTCGTGAATGTCGGTACTATTGATGACAATAACGCGTGGGGAGACCCACTGACTCCTATTGAGAGTACGCGAACGGCGGACCCTTTCTTGGTTCACATGAGTACGGCGGTGCTGGCCGATGGGGCTTACGTTGATCCTCTTCAGCATGGTGGCAGCCACGGCGTGATTGCAATGGGTTCGGGCTGGGGAATTGACCCCTCCGGTCCGAGCCAAGTCGGACGCGTCACCGGCGATACAACGACCGTAGCGATCCACGAATTCGGACACATGTTGGGCATCGCCCTGAATTTGCCGGCACCGGTTTGGAACGAGGAACGATCGACCGCTTTGTATCAGTTTAACAACCAGTTGACCCGTTGGGAGTCGCACTTGCGGGACAACAACGGCAATACCTCCGTTCCGGGATTGCATCCTACCGTTGCAGGTAAGCCAATCGATCACAATGACACCGGAACTGCGCAGTACATGTTCGAAATGGGCGATCCGAATTCGGAGTTCCAACCGGCACGGTTCACGTTTTGGGGAAGTGCCGTTGCTGATGTCTTTTACGACGGCGATCCGAACAATATCCGGTACATTGGTAACAATCCCGTTGGTGTTCCGCTCCAAGGGCTGCGTCCGAATCCCTTCTACGATCCGGAAGAAAACCCGGATGCCGACCGTTGGTGGTACAACTGGGGAAACTCCATGGCCCACATCGACACACGCAACTCGGTGATGAGTTGGCAGATGTACCGAAACTATCCGATGTTCACCGAAGTCGAATTGGCCGCTCTGGAAGACATTGGTTACGACGTTCAGCGGCGTAACTTTTTCGGTCGATCGTTTTACGTCAATGGCGACAGAAGGTCTGACTACGACGGAACGCCGATCTATAACGACAACCCGTTTTGGCATTGGAACGGAACCGGGTACGTAGCCGGTACTCCCAACACGAGTACGTATGGGATCGGTCTGCACATGTTCGCCGACAACTTGAATGTCGTTCAGCGGGGAGAAATTCGAGCGGACGGGCCGGGTGCCGCCGGTATCCGCATCGATGGCGTCAACAACTTACTGACCATTGATCGGCTGACCACGGTAACAGCCAACGGCGTCAATGGAATCGGACTCTTGACCGCCTATGGAAAAGATCACCACCTTGTTCATCGCGGGACGCTCATGGCAACCGGAGAAGGGGGAATGGCCGTCCGCTTCGATTTCGGCGAATCCGTGATCCAACCGATACCCGGTTATTATTACAGGTTGGGTTCTTATGCGTACGATCCATTTTACTTGTACATGGACAAGAGTACGATTGAATTTGATCCGGTTACAGGTCTTCCCGTTGGCGATTATAATCCGGACCTCCAAGGACCGCTCGTCAAAACGTTTGACATTACCGGTACAATTAAGGGAAGCCATGCGGGAACGATCATTGCCTTTGTGGATGTGGAAAACGGCAACGGAAACGGAAACGGAAACGGTGACGGTAATGGTAACGGCAATGGCGATGGTAATGGCAACGGCGATGGCGATGGCAATAGTCGTGGACTGGTATTGGCCACGCCACGGAATACCGATGGCACGACTTCGCTCACGCTCCAAGTGCCGGTTCTCACCGACAACTTTGGAGCGGCCATCTACATTGCGGGACCAACCGTACCCAAGAATTGGTTTTATTCGTTGGAAGACAATGTCACCACGACCTTGTTGGGCGAGGAAGTGATGGGGTGGCATCCCGGCTCGCATGTCGAAACGATTAACGTTATGAGTGGGGCACTGATTGAAGGTGCCATCCTCTCCGAATACCTTGACGCGACAGATACTGTCGTCTACAGAAGGGAATCCATCCAAAGCTACGACCGGAGTACTCGCGACTTCATTGCCGATCTTGGTTTGAATGAGGCAGACTGCTATCTTAATTATCGGTACATAAACTATACTTCCGGTCGGGGAACCCTGCTGACTTTCGGTTTGACGCCGGACGCAGAAGGAAGAGCGACAACAATCGCCGACCCCACTTTTGATTTCGTTTACAAGGACAATATCAACTACTATGAATACTATTATCTCACTTTGGGGGGAGATTACGACTACGATCCCGTATTGGAACGTTTCGTCTATGTTGGAACGGGACAAGGGCAATACCAAAGGGATGATACTGCGACGATGGGTAGGATTGATTTGCATTTTGCCGGTGGATACACCGAATTCCAAGCGAATCGATCCCACGTCAATTCGGTGCGTATCGACCCCGGCGCGACGCTCTCACTCAGCACTGTGCGCAGCCATAACACCGAGACAGGGGTTACGAACACCCTAGTACCCTCGATTTATGTGAACCAGAAAGCAAACAGCTTTATCAATTACGGTCGACTTTCCGGTGAAGGCCTTATTAAGGTTGGTGCCGAAATACGGGCTTTGTTTCTCGATGGGCAGTCTGCTGGTTGGTGGCCGCCGGAAAAATGGCTCATCGCCGATGGAACCCTTGTCAATCAGGGCGTCATCGCTCCTGGTCCCAACAACGGACTTGGTGAAATCGACCATTACGTGGGTATTGAACACATTCCTGGACGAAGAACCGGAACGCTCTTCATCGAAGGCAATCTCGATATGGGCAATCGGAACAGCGTCTATGAAGTAACCATTACTGATGGGCGGGTAACAACCGAACCTTATTTGTACACCGATCCCATTACAGGTGCATTGGTGTTGGAAGAGAGAGAAATCATCGGCGGCGGCTGGGGCGTCGGCGAAAGCGACCGACTGGTCGTTTCCGGCGAAACGACGCTGGGTGGAACACTGCGAGTTTTCGTTACACCGGGTAACTACAGTCCCGATCCGACCGTTTACACGATTATTCGGTCGGAAGGTATCCAATGGGAATACGATCCGAACACGGGCGGTTCCGTGCCTCGAGAGCGGCGGTCCTACACCCCCGGCACGAATTTTGAGCAATTCGAACACTACATCGGGTTCCTGAACTTCGAACCTTACCAACTGAATGCGACGGGAACGTACATCAATCCCCTTGATGCAAGAGACCTCCAGTTTGCAGTGATTCGTGACGCCGAATACTTCGCAAAACACGGCAAAACGTACAACGAACGTTCTGTCGCGGCGGCGATTGACAATTCGTTTCAGGATTCGTATCAGGTTGCATTTTCCTTGGCCGATGATCGTTATGCCCCAGCGGACCTGCGGGATATGTACAATCAGATGGGGGCCCATATCCGTGCGAACTCAATGTTGATGAACCTTTGGAATCCTGCGGAGACGCTGTTCAATCGTATCGGTTACGGAAACGGACAAATGGAAACCGGTTCTCGTGGTCGCGTCGATTGGCACCGGACCAGCGGGAAAACCGCCAAAATGCTGGGACAACAACCGACTCGGTCCCATCGCACCGGAAGCCTCTGGATCGACACCCTACACACATCGTTTACCGCCGAGGCCGACTATGACCGAAATAGCACGAACTACCGCTTCTCCCGCACCGGTGCAATGGTCGGTGCCGAAATGAATCTGACGCGATACTCCTCCCTGGGGGCCATTATGGCGTTCAATGTCGGTAACACAAGGCAGATGGGCGACAAGGTCGACAGCAACGATTACGCTCTCGGAGCGTACTTCGTCTGTGCACCGTTCAACGAGTTCGAGTTCAAGGGTTATATCGGGTTTGGGTTCCAAGACTACAAAATGGAACGCGGAGTGTACAATACCGCCATTATGGACAACAACTTTTACCTCACGCAGGGCGGCCCGGCACGGTATAAGAGCGATTTTGCTGGCAACTCGTTTAATGTGAGTTTCGAATTGGCAAGGCCGTTGGAATTGCATCCGACGTTTATTTTACGTCCGACCTTGGGTGTTGACACGCAATACCTTTGGCAACATGGGGCAACGGAAAAGACGATGCTGGGAACCGACCTCTATGCACTGTCATTCCTGAAGACGACCTATTATCGTTCGTTGTTCCGGGCCGGTTTCAGTTCGGAAACCAGCGGACCTCGCGGTGGCATCCGAATGCGGGCTTTTTACGTCACGCAATTTGCTGGTGAAAACTATCCCGTGTCCAAAGCGCGATTTGCGTCCGGCGGCAAGGTTTTCGATGTTCGCGGCGTTAACCTCGGCGGCGAGTTCCTGAACCTCGGCGTCGGCACCAACGTTTGGTTGGACGGCGAAAGAACGGCGTCGTTGTTCTTCGATTACGATTCTGAAATCTACGGAACCAAGAAGAAATCGCTGTCGCACACCATCCAGTTCGGGTACTTGCAGAACTTCTGAGGGCTTTTGTAGATGATGTGGTGCCGTATGCTTTATGCTTTCCCCTCTTGACGGGAACGCGGCAGAAGCTAGAATCACAGGACGGTCTGCGGGAATGGCGGAATTGGCAGACGCGCCAGGTTGAGGGCCTGGTAGGGGCAACCCTGTGGAGGTTCAAGTCCTCTTTCCCGCAATTTTTGTACGTTTTCAGGTTGTCGCAACAGGAGCAAATCAGCGGTAAATAGCGGTAAAATCAAGACTTATCGTTCTTTGCCGTTTTTTGACTTCCGCCTGTTTCCTCTCATTTTCGCCCTGTACTGGAGGAAAAACGGTATTTTCGTACATGGTCGAATTCCCCGACGCTTCCCTGAAATCGTCGTCTGTAATCATCAGGTAATGATCTGCCCTTGTCCGGTTACTGTGCCCGATCCATTGCGACTCTTTGAACGCACCCCAACGGTTGTAAACCTCGTTGGAACGTGTCGCTCGCATATTGTCGAACGGACGAGGGAACATATTCAGACCTGCACGCTGAACGATAATTTTAAGGGCCGCCCCCAACTCTTGCCCCGGACGGTAGCGATTGATGACAAATTCTTTCCCAACTGACACTGGATCAAAAAACAGTGTTTCCAGTTCCGTTTTCAATTCGGGAAAAATCGGCACCCAGCGCAAGCCTACCACAGGAGAAAATTCCTCCTTCCCCAGAACTGGGGCAAGAAGCCCCAGTTCTGGGGAAGGAGAGATTTTGCCTTGCGGTAGAATGTCCGGAAATCAGCATCGTTTCTCCTGTGTGTAAAAAAGCGAACTCACTTGAGTTAGTCGTCGCCAGTCTTGCGCTCGCAGCGTTTCACTAACACCTTCGTGCTCCTCAATGTGTCTTCCAGTAGTTCGTCTTTGAGGACAGACAATTTGATCCCAGAGCGAGCTCGCCGCATTCGAGACATCACGTGGTTTCTCGGCGGACGAGCAGCAATCGCTGAATTTGAATTTGTCGACGACGAACCGTTGCCAGTAAAGTTCACCGTTCGCTGTAACACGCTGGATAGGTTTATCACACCGGAGAGCGATTGTTGCCAACACTGTCACCAACTCACCTGCTCCGTGGACCTCCTAGGCCGATCTGTATGCACTGAATGTGCGAAGTGCCACGACGACCAGACGGAGGGCAACAGCGCTCAAGAGATGAAACCTTGATCTCCAGAGTCGCTACTTTTTGCGACAGTTTATTAACTTTGTCGACAAGTTCGGCAATTTGATTTTCAGGTCATTTACTAATTCGTTGTCCGTTTTGTTTCCTCCTTGAAATGTAGTTACTGAATACAATGGAAAAACAGAATAAGTTTTGGCGAGAAGTCGTCAACGTCCTTCTCTTCATTTATGCCTTTACTTTGTCATGTTCTTTGTGTCTATGGTTATTATTGCCCCGCTCAGTGAAATCTGTCCCCAGCGAGTGAGTTCGGCGAAATTGCGAAAATTGGACTCTTCCTGTGTTTTTCAAGGCAAAGCTAAAATCGGCAATTTAGGCAAACTTCGGTCCCGTGGATAATTTTCATTAAGCGGGGCAATAGTAGTGCGGGCATGAGTTTTCCGAGGGTTGTTTTATCACTACAGCGCAATGAATTGGCATTGGCCGGGCTGGCCAAGATGTTGTAAAATGCGTCCATTATGGAGTTTACCCACACGGAGGATGCCAAAATGGGCTCGACGGATTCCGCCAATATTCGAACCGATCTGACGCGATTGCTCCGACGCTTCGAAGCCTGCACACCAGACCAAAATACCCGAAACTACTTCCGAATTTATATCACCGGACTCCTCTTCCAGCTCCCGCGAAAAATTGTGAGGCCATCGACCTCCAAGCCA
>Ga0099364_10013854_pt1 | contig 10782 bp, 18 predicted proteins | sample TergutTh196P3_FD_73070 | JGI IMG/M metagenome (GOLD analysis project Ga0099364, IMG submission 73070) | Microcerotermes parvus P3 segment gut microbial communities from Pointe-Noire, Republic of the Congo - Th196 P3 | ecosystem: Host-associated > Arthropoda: Insects > Digestive system > Gut ...
AACGCATAGTTCTTGGTAAAGAACATCATCCGACACTCACAGTATTATACCCCGATTTAGACAGCGACGGTCTGCTGTTGGTAGCTAACCAAAAACAATAATGACCGTAATTTATATTATAGGAGGTTCACATGAGCGAAAAAACCATCGTCGCCGCAATTCTGCGGTATTTGAAAACCGTCCCGCACTGCTTTTATTGGAAACAGCACGGCGGACAATTCGGAACTGCGGGCTTGCCCGACATCATCTGTTGCATTGACGGTTGGTTTATCGCCTTCGAGGTCAAGACCGAGTCCGGCAAGTTGACTGCACTGCAGTCGGCGACGCTCGACAAAATCAATGCGGCAAACGGCGGTGCATATGTTGTCCGCAGTGTCGATGAAGTCAAGAAAATTGTGGAGGGTTTGTTTCATGAAGAACATTAAATGCGCTGATTGCAAGTACGCTCGTGAGGATTCACAAGCCCCCGGCAACGGCACGATTACTGTCTACGACCGCCGGAAACGGCAGTCACGACAGGTTGAGTGGATTGGCGTTCAGTGCGTCAATCCCGACAGCGACTACTACCACGCACTGCTGAACATCAGCGTGAACGGAACTCGCCTTGTGTCCGTCACTTGGGGCGGTTGCGAGTACGGGAGGTGTGAGCGATGACTGCAAGACAGCGTCTCGAAAGTGCGAAGAGCCTTAAAATGCGGATTGCTACCATGCAAGAACAGCTTGCTTACTTGAAATCCGCCGCTGAATACGTCAGTCCGCAGTTTGACGGAATGCCGAAGTCACCGACTCGCAACGTCCACAAGAACGAGGACAAATACATCCGCATTCTCGAAAAGCAAGAGCAGATTCAGGCGGCACAGGCTGAACTTGACGAGATTGCCGCCGCGATTGATGAGGTCGGAAGTCCGCCACACCATGCGATTCTGTTCAAGCGGTACATTCTCGGCACAAGTTGGTTCGAGATTGCACAAAGCCTGTTCATCAGCGAAAGGCGAGCGTATCAACTCCACACGGAAGCCCTTGAAAAGATTGCAGTAAATTTCAGTTGATTGCAGTTTTATTTATGAAGTCGGGTGTGGTATGATAGTATTAGGAAAGTCTGTCCACAAGTCGCCGTTGCGGGAAACCGTGGCGGCTTTTGTTATTGCCGGAGGTGAAAGTTTATGCCCTACAAACCTAAGAAACCCTGTGCTTATCGCGGCTGTTCCGAGCTTGTGAGTGCAAGCGAACGGTACTGCAAGTTCCACGCAAAGCAGGAGGCTCACGATTACGAGAAGTACAGGCGCAATCCCGAGAGTCGCAAGCATTACGGGCGAGAATGGCGGCGAATCCGCAACCGCTACATCAGAGCATACCCACTGTGTGAAATCTGCCGAGCAGATGGTCGGCTGACCCCCTGCACAGGAAGTCCACCACCGAGTGAAGCTCATGGATGGCGGGACGCACGATTGGTTAAATTTACAGTCGTTGTGTTCGAGCTGTCACTCACGGTTACACGCTAAGAAAGGGGATTGTTTTTAGAAAATCTCACTGTGAGAGCCTGTACGGGTGGCAGTGAGGACTAAATTCTGCTCGTCAATTTTGTAAATCAACAACCAGTCGGGCAGTATGTGACAATCACGATGCCCGACCCAATTTCCGCTCAACGAGTGGTCGTTATACCGCTCAGGAAGCTTCTCACGCTTTCGCAACATGAGTATGACTTCGTCAAGCAATGCCATATCCGCACCGCTTTTCACCATGCGTTTCAAGTCCTTTTTGAACTGCTTGGTGCGTTTTAAATCCAGAATTTCAATCAAAATCAGTCCTCCTCGTCATCGTCTGCGAGTGCCTCGTCAAGCATTGCCTGAAAAGACGAGTACGATTTTGACGGCACTTTCCCGCTTGATATATCATCAGCCTCACGCATTGCGGCAATTGTTACCGCATTTGGGATTTCACGGCACAACTCAAACGGGAGCCCACGATAGTCGATTGACTTGTAGAGGAACATATTTATTGCGTCAGAGAGCGACACTCCCATGCTTTTGTACAGGCTTTCGACCTGCATTTTTATTTCCGGCTCGGTGCGGACGTTAATCACTGCTGTTTTAGCCATGACAGATTCCTTTCGTGTTTGGATTAGGGTTCAAACCTGCTTGTCAAGCGGACTGCTCACCAGCAGAGCCGGCGACACCTCCGCTCTTCTTTACCTATTATACCACAAACGTGTGACAAATGCAATACGTTTTTTGAATTCTTTGATTCTTTTTGAATTAAAAATAATCAAACGTGTCCACTTTTTGGGGTACGGCGCAGGGGCGGTCAACATCTCTAAAACCGCATGAACACTGCAACGGCGGTGGCGTTTCGTGTGAATTTTCCCCCTTTTCAAAGGTTTTTTTCACGGCGAATTCAAAGAATCCGTCCAAACCACGGCGAAACAGGGGCAACACACGCTGTTAATCGCACGGCGGCGATTTTTCGCTTCAGAGCGGGAAAATTCAAAGATATTCAGTCATTTTCAGACGGGAGGGGGTGAGGGCTATGCCGAGAGGCGGTGCAAGGACAGGTGCGGGGCGACCGCGTAAGCCGCTGACAGCACGGATTGACGAGGGAATCGGCGAGGTCAAGCACTCCAAACCGCAGGTGTTGGAGTTCCCCGAGCCGATTCCGGAGGTGTCGGAAGCCGCTCCACTGCCGACTTTTCTCGAAATGTCGAGTAAAGAGGGCGGTGGTGACCTGCCATCGGCACTCGACATCTACAAGCAGACGTTGGCGTGGGTCGCAGACGCGGGCTGTGAGCGGTTTGTGCCGAAACAGCTCATCGAGGATTTCGCCTTCATGCGACGGTCGTACCTCGAAACTGAGTACATGAACAAGAAGCTCGGGCGGGTGATTGCGGGCGGCAAGCCGTCGCCGTACATCAAGGCGGCATTGGAATATTCCAAGCAGACAACGGCTCTGTATCGGGAAATCTGGTCGATTATCGCACAGAATTCCACCACCGATTTTAACGGAAACGGCAGCAATGCCTTTCTCCAATTATTAGCAAACAGGGGGTTTTAGTAATGAACATCACATCAAAATTTGAGAAAATCAATGTCGACAGGCTCGTGCCTTACGCTCGTAATGCCCGCACACACAGCAAGGAGCAGGTCTTGCAGTTGCGGAGTTCAATTCGTGAATTCGGCTTTGTGAATCCCGTAATCATCGACAGCGATATGAACATTATTGCGGGTCACGGGCGGATTATGGCGGCGAAAGCTGAGGGGCTGACGGAAGTTCCGTGTGTGTTCGTGGAACACCTCACGGACGCTCAGAAGAAAGCGTACATCCTCGCGGACAACCGGCTCGCTCTGAATGCGGGTTGGGATGAGGAGATGTTGGCTCTCGAAATGGCGGACTTGCAGGACTGCGGGTTTGACATTTCGCTTATGGGCTTTGACGAGAGCGAGCTTGACAAGCTGTTCAATAACGGCGATTCCGAAGCCGCCGAGGACGAGTTTGACGTTGACGGTGAACTCGACAAGCCCACATTTTCCAAGTCGGGCGATATTTGGACACTTGGCAATCACAGGCTCATCTGTGGGGATTCCACCAAAGCGGAAACCTACGAACGACTTATGCAGGGCAAGAAAGCAAATCTTATCTGCACGGATCCCCCATATGGCATCGCTTACCAAGGCAAGGCGGGCAGTATCAAAAATGACAGCTTTGACTCCGATGACGGACTGTATCAATTTCTTTTCGATGCGTTCAAGAATATGTCTGACCATCTCGCCAATGACGGCTCTGCGTATGTTTTCCACGCTGACAGCAAGGGGCTGACGTTCCGCAAAGCCTTTGATGAAGCGGGTTTCAAGCTGTCGGGGTGTTGCATTTGGGCGAAAAATACATTCACACTTGGGCGGTCGCCCTACCAATGGTGTCACGAACCGTGCCTGTTTGGGTGGAAAAAGTCGGGCAAACATCAGTGGCACGGCGACCGCAAGCAGTCCACTATATGGAATTGCGACAAGCCATCACGCTCCGAGAAGCACCCGACTATGAAGCCGATTCCGCTGTTGGCAATCCCGATTAGCAACAGCACGCAGACTAACGGGATTGTGTTAGAGCCATTCGCCGGCAGTGGTTCCACGCTCATTTGTTGTGAGCAACTCGGACGTGTCTGTTACGCAATCGAACTTGACGAGAAGTTTGTCGATGTAATCGTGGCTCGATATGTGGAAGCTGTCGGCTCTGCTGACGGCGTTTTTGTTGAACGGAACGGCGTTCAACTAAGCTATGAGGAGGTTGCAAATGAAGTTATTAAGCCTGTTTGACGGCTCGGGCGCGTTCCCGCTTGCGGCGCAACGTCACGGAATAATCGCCCGCTATGCCTCGGAAGTGGAACCGTTCCCCATCGCTGTCACTCGCCAAAGATTTCCCGACATGGAACACCTCGGCGACATTACCAAGATTAACGGTGGAGACCTCGAACCCTGCGACATTATCAGCTTCGGGAGTCCCTGCACCGACATTTCCATCGCGGGCAAAGGCGGCGGACTTGCGGCGGCTCGCTCCGGACTGTTTTTCGAGGCGACACGCATAATCGGCGAAATGCTCCAAGCCACGAACGGCGAGTTCCCGCGGTATTTTCTCTTTGAAAATGTGCCGAATCTGCTAAGTATCCACAAAGGCGAGGACTGGAAAATCGTGATGGACGCGTTCACCGACCTCGGATTCATCTGCAACCCCAACATTCTCGACAGTCAGGAATTCGGCATTGCACAGCGGAGAAAGCGGATTTTTGTGGTGGGGATTAACCGCCGATATTACGACCCTACGGACTTTTTCGGCATCCCGTGTTATCGACATAAGCGTATGGAAAAGGCTGTGAAGTCTTGGGGCGGGCAGACTTTTCACGGCATTACAAGCCGTTATTATGCGGTAAAACGACAGCATTTGTCCGAAATCCTCGAACATAATGTCGATGAGAAGTTTTTCCTTTCGGTGGCGGCTTGCCTTGGGATTTTGCGACGAGTGGACTCGAAAGGCAAGGAAATCCCGCTGTTACTGCGGTCTGCGTTGGAGTATCAAGCGGGACTTTACAACGGCGAAACTGCGGACGGCGAGGTCGTGTCGTTCTTGCCGGGAGCGACGTCTCGGCTTCCGAGTAACACCTGTTGGAACGAGGTTTCCCCCACGCTCCGAGCCGCGACAAACACAGGCGATAATGCGGTTCATGTGGCGTTCGCCGTAGAGAACAGGCCGAATGATAATCGTATTAAGCTCAAGGAAGACGGCATTTGTCAAACTTTGGATGCTCGAATGGGTATGGGCGGCGGGAATTGTGCAATGGCGGCGGTTCCCCGTGCGTTTGGGATTGCCTCGGTGTCCTCAAACAGCATGAACAGCGGGAATCCGCACTCCGGAGTGTACGAGACCGACTCGGCGAAAACGCTCGACACGTCTTGCCAAACTCCGAAAAATCAAGGTGGCTTGGTGATTTGCTGTCAGGGCAACATGGTCGGTCGGAAGCCCGAGAACGGTCCCGCAGGCAAGGGTGTGCAGGAAAATCTCGCCTACACACTCAGCACGGTGGACACTCCGGCTGTGGCGTACTCGATGACAACGGGCAGTTTTCCCACTGTTAATGAGGGAAAAGTCGGGACTTTAACCGCTCGAGATTATAAGGACGTTCCGCTGACAGGATATCCCACTTACGGCATCGACAGAGCCGCTTATAATGCGGGTTCTAATGCACAGTACAAGCCACAAATCACCGAAGAGAGTGCGTATTCGCTGACGGCTCGGGGTCCGGGGGCGGTGTCCGCTCCACCGGAATATATTGTGCGACGACTGACACCTCGGGAGTGCCTGAAACTGATGGACTTACCGCCCGATTGGTGCAACGACATCGCCGTTGCAGAGCCAACTGAAACCGACTTCTCATTTTGGGAGTCGGTATTTTTGACGGTCGGCAAGCGGAAATCCCGCAAGCAGATTGCTACATTTTTACGCAAGCCCTACTCTGATTCCGCTTGCTATAAGTGCTGTGGTAATGGCATCGTGGTCGCTATTGCGGACTGGATTTTTGCGGGTATCATGGAGCATCTCAATCCATAAATTGATTGTTCATATTCGCTTGACTTATGAAAAAGTCTATGGTAATATGAAGTTGCGGTTAAGAAAAAACCGCATAAATACAGGGATTGAGAGGATTCTAATATGAAAATTATCGAAGTTGCAAGGGAACAACGTGACATCTTGAACGAGGGGATTGCATACGTGGCAGTATGGCAGGAGTTACAGAAAAACGGCAAGAAGTCGTGGTTTACAGCGGACTTCCACGCCGAGGAAGTCAACGACTGCGAGCCTATTTTCGGCGTGGAGGAACTTGCACGACTCGGCGAAATTGCGGAGCTTGACGAGCAGGCGATTCTGCTGAACGGCTACTACGATTCATGGGTTGGCTCGGTTGAAGAGCCACTCACTGCCGCACAAATCGCCGATGGGATTAAACGGCATTATGAGCTTGACGGCAAGCGGCTGAAGGACTTCATTCCGCAAGATGATGACATTTCCGATGACGTAATCACGATGGAAATCCCCAAGAATGGCTCGCTGTCCGATGAGAGGTTTCAAAATCTGCTCAAGCTCGCCGAAAGCCGCCGTAACCTCATCGCAAAAGCCCTCGGAAATCCGCTTGTAATCAATGATTGCGGCGAGACGGTGCAGTTTGTTTTCCCGCACTCCGATGAGGTCGGAATCGGCAACATTTACGGGCAATTCGCCGCCGCAATGATGAAGTATGTCAAGCGACATCAGCGGGTGACGGCAACGGAGCGGGAGGTCGAGAATGAGAAGTTTTCCATGCGGACATTCTTGGTGAAACTCGGCATGAACGGCTCGGAATTCTCTGAAACTCGGAAGTGGTTCAGTCGGAATCTCAGCGGGAATGCGGCTTTCTTGACGGACGAAAGCCGTCAACGGTGGGCTGATAAACATCAGAAATCGGGAGGTACTGACGATGAATAAAGCTGAACAAATCCGCTCGGAGGCTCGTAAAATCGCAAAGACGGGGACTGTGAATATGTTTTCCATGAATGCGGTCTATGAGCTTGCTGTTGCCTACGATTGCTACGCTTTAGCGGACTTCATTCTCGAATTCCCCAAAGCCTACGGAACGCTGATTCTAAGCGGGGAACTCCCTGCGGAAGTGGAGGACTGTGATGTCTAACCAAGAGAAAGCATTGACGGAATTCATGGGCGTTGTCGCCGAAATCAACGAGCGGCTTGACGAACTTAAGGGACTGGCTGAAGACCATTTAGGCTATTCACCAGACGGGGTGACGTGGTCAACGGTCGGGACTGCAATGCGGGCGTTGCACGACATCAGAGCGGTCGGCGACTGGCTGTTCAAGCGGGGCGAGTATGCGGAAGGTGGTGATTCTGAATGAACTTTCGTGAGATGGTCAAGGAACAATTAGGGGAAAATTACTCCTTCAAGAAGAGCTATAATGCTTACGAATCGGGCGAGTTAAGGGTCATCGCCACTGACGAATACGGTCGGGAATATCGTTACATCATCGTTGACGGCAGGCTTGTAGAAAAATGATAGGAGGTCTCGCAAAATGACTGATGAAGCAAGGTTTCACGAGTTTGTGAAAGAGCTAACTGTGCTTAGTATCAAGCATAAAATTGCCATTCGGGCAATCGGCGGAGTGCGGATTTATGATGATGATATTTCCGACATCGTTTATTCCGATGACCACACTTCGGGTGATTTGTACTACGAATTTAGCAGTTAGTAAATCGGGGAATGCCTCTTGAATAGGGGCTTTTCTCTTACATGAAACGAGGTACTGCAATGAAAAATCCAACTGTTGACGAACTACTGGAAACTATTGTTCAAAAGCGGTTTGAGTTTACATTAAAACCGCAAAACAACGACAACTTGGACTTCCACGAGGTCTCGGTCTGGGGACTGAAAGAAGTGCTGATTGAGGTTTACAATGCGGGATTAAAAGCCGAAAACTCAAAATAAGCCACGGAACGCACCTTTATAAAGGTGTGTTTCTTATTATACATCAAAAATCGGAGGTTGTCAATGGGAACTTACAAATACACGCCAACTCCGCTAATGCTCCCGACTTCACGCTACGATAAACGCCGAGCCGACTTTGCCGTCAACTTCATCTCGATGTTACGGCACACCACCGGCGAGTGGGCGGGAAAACCGTTCACGCTGATGGAGTGGCAGGAGACCATAATTCGGGATATTTTCGGAATCGTTGACACTCAAACGGGCTACAGGCAATTTCGCACAGCGTATGTTGAAGTGGGGAAGAAGAACGGAAAGTCAGAACTTGCCGCCGCAATCGCTCTGTACCTACTTTTCGCTGACGGCGAAGCCGGAGCCGAGGTGTACTCGTGTGCAGCCGATATCAATCAGGCAAGCATAGTTTTCAACACCGCAAAAGCAATGGTGGAGCAGTGCGGCGACCTCTACAAGCTGTCAAAATTAGTGCCGTCCACCAAGCGAATCAACTTTTCACACACCAACAGTTTTTACCGGGTGTTATCATCGGAAACGAAGTCCAAACAGGGCTTCAATGTATCAGGACTTATTTTTGACGAGGGCATTGTCAAGCTATTTTCATATAAAACATTGCACAAAAAAATAAGATTTTTTCGTGCAATGTTCGTCAAATCTCACAAACGGTGCTTTTTAAGAAGTCATTATTCTTAAATCGTGCAATGTTTTATATAAAAACAACCTTAACTAATTTGGTTCTATGCTATCTACAAACTCAATCATTAGTCTTTTAAATTCATTTATAGCGTTTTCTGACAACACACTTTCTTCGTTTAACGGTAATATCATCATCTCCAAAGTTGTGGCTCTATCTCGCCCGCTTTGAACGACAAAGACGTGACCTATTAATGTGTTTTTATATTCCGCATATCCAATGCCCTTACCTAAGGTTGAATCATCATTGAAGTCGATAGATTCTAACGAATATTTTAATTCAACAGTGTCATCTTCTATCCAACTTATATGTGATTCAAAATGAGATGTTATCATATTTTCGTCTACATCTCCAAAAGAAGCACCAAGAGCATTTGCATTTTCTACTCTAAATATTAAAGCGAATTTCTCATCATCAATTTCAACTCCCATAAAAGCACGATTGTCCGGCACTTGATTAACCGACATCTCTTTAAGTCTATCTTCAATCGAAAGTTCATAAGGTAAATTGAATTTGATTGCACTTACGCCTTTCTCTGTTTCTGCGTTGAGTTCTCTGATATTCCGTATTTTTGAACCTGCGGACATTGATAACTCAGTAATAAGCGAAGTATTTCTATCAACATTCATTCTTATTGAGCATTCAGTCAAAAACACAACGACATCGCCATGTCGGGTATCACCAAACATACGACGATGTATCGTATTTTCGGCATATATTAAGGAAGGAAGATTATCAATTGTCGGTTCTCCCCATTTTTCTGTTAAATCGGCTATAGAATCGCCAACTTTAATTCCTAACGGAAAGAAAATATCCTCAGAAGAAGAAGCCGTCCCTGTTTCGTCAATATTTGTTGCAACTCCGATTATTTCAATTGTATTTGTTTCAGCTTCTTTCAATGAAATCCGTTCGCTTTCATTGTTTTCGGCAAGAAACCGAAACTGTGTGCCGCCAATTGTCATATCGACATTTTTTACTTCTTTTGAATTCATCAAAAAGTCTTCCGAAGTGTCATCGTTAATTGTTGCCCCGGCACTTAGAAAATCCCCGACTGTTGTCGGAAGCTGAATTACAGTATCCCCGATTTGTACAAGTCCACTGTAAATATCGGCATTCAAGATTTCTTGGGTTACTTCAAAGTTACTGCTCATTGGTGGCATAATGCCGTCTTCCGTTAAATTTGGAATTGCCCCGTTTGCACCGGAGTTATTTTCGGTGTTCTCATTGTCTGAACACCCCGTCATTCCAACCGTCATTGCCGCAATTACAGCAACCGCTATAATCGTTTTTTTGTAATTTTGCATTGTTGTTCTAAGCCTCCTCATAAATACTCATATTTCTGCAAAGCACAGTCAAAGGACTGTCCTCATACAATATTATTTCATAGTCATCAACGCTGTTCACGTTAATGATTTTGACAAACTGCATATGCTCTTTAGTCAATTCGCTCGCCTTGCAAAGCCGCCGGAGAGTGTCAATCGGACGTTCGTTACATTGAAATTTAGTAACCAACGCCTGTTGTTTTCTCCACTCATCAATGCGTTCACATTGATTCCGGATTTGCTTGTTTACTTTTTTCTTACACTCTTCAAATTCACTTTGCGTGATTTTGTTTTCAAGTAAATTCTCGAAAATGCTCGCCCTCTTTTCTTCCAGAGTTGCAAGCTCCTGTTCAAGTTTTTTCTTATCTGAAAAAGAAAATCGGCTTTTCGCCGACTTAATTTCTTTACCGATGTATGACTTTACTTTCTCAAGAACATCACGTTCCAAAACATCACGGCTCAATCCGCCATCATAGCAAGCAGGAACACCCTTTGTAGATGGATTCTGACAGAAAAATTTCCGACTGTGTTTACGCACCGTCCGATTGCAGTGTCCGCAAAACAATTTCCCTGCCATAATATAAGGTTCAGACGACTTTGATTTAACTGACCTCTTTAAACTCAAGATTGATTGTACTTTCTCGAAAGTTTCAACGTGTTATGATACAATAGAGGGGTAACACAAAAGAAACGATAGTCCAACTCGATATGATATAATGTTAATTATCAGAAAAACATTGTAT
>Ga0099364_10013855_pt1 | contig 10782 bp, 6 predicted proteins | sample TergutTh196P3_FD_73070 | JGI IMG/M metagenome (GOLD analysis project Ga0099364, IMG submission 73070) | Microcerotermes parvus P3 segment gut microbial communities from Pointe-Noire, Republic of the Congo - Th196 P3 | ecosystem: Host-associated > Arthropoda: Insects > Digestive system > Gut ...
CCGTTGCCGTTCAGGCGGTCAAACGCCCAGCGGTAAAAACGCGCGTACATATCATATACTTTGGTTTTTTGCGCCGTGCTGTTTTTGATGAACGTAGCCTTGATACGCTTGTCGATCTCAGAATATTCGCGGTTTTTGTTGTTTTCGTTTTCGTTTAACTGATTGGCATTGTAAGGCGGATTGCCGATAATCACGGATATCTTCTTTTCGTTCTGTCTTTGTATGCGCCTGCTGTTTTCCTCAGAAAAAAAGCCAAAACCGTTCTGTTTCCCATCGTAGCTGAAGCCCATATTGTCGAGCGTATCCACAAAGCACAGGTTTTCAAATTCGGCATATTTGCCCATTTTCTGCGTGTAGGTATATTCAATATTGAGATTGCTGATGTAATACGGCAGGATGGCGACTTCGTTGGCGTGTATTTCGTTGCGGTATTTGTACTCCAGTTTTTCCTTGCGTAAATAATCAATCAGGTCGCAAACAAAAGTACCCGTTCCGGTAGCGGGGTCGAGTATTTCCACATCAGGATCTTCGAGATACTTTTCGAAATGCTTATTCAGCAGGTAATCGGCGCTTTCAATCATGAATCGCACAATTTCGTTAGGCGTGTAAACCACTCCCAACCGGTCGGCGGCTTTTGGATTGTAGCTCTTGTAAAACGTTTCATAGACGACTTTCAGAAACTTCTGCTTTTCGTGATGATCGGCAATGCCCGCCGCCGCCGCGTTGATAGCGTCGTAATAGTGTTTTATCCCTTGCATGGTCTGACGCCGCAGAATCCCTGTAAAGAATGTGGCGATGACGGTTTCAAGTTCGCGGGCAATGTTATTCTCGCTGTGGAACTGCGTTTCATCAAAGATCGTATTGAAAATATCCTTAGTTAGAATGTGCTGAATTATCATTTCGCGGACGTCCTCGCGGGTGACGCCCGGATTGATGCTCTCACGGCAAAGCGTCAGAAAATCCCGCGATTTCTTTATGAACGCCGGATTTGACGCTTCGGCGTCAACAATGATGCCGCGAATGGCATCCGTTACTTTCGGAATATCCTGTTTGAAGAGTTCTATGGCTTCGCGGAAGTTTTGGACTTCCGGTCGCTCGAAAGCGAAAAATGCCGTAAGCAGTCTGTGCAGAGCGTTGTCGTCGCTCATTTGACAGCGCATTGTCTCCTGGCCGTTCTGTATCAGCACGGCAATGCGGCTGTCCTCAAACAGGATGTTATCTTTCGGGTAACCCTTCGCGAATTTCTTTTCGATTTCCTCGTTCAGGTCGTCCGCTTCGTCTTTGCTTTCCCAATAACCCCAGTCCAGTCGCAGACGGTCTTTGAGCGTGCCGTCCGGCGTAACGATTTTTCCGTCCCGCGTTTTGATGCTGATTTCGGCAACCATCATCAATCCTTGCTGTCTGGCATATTCGTTCAACAGATTGTAGAAGGCATTGCGGATGGCGGTTTCATTCGTCGTGCCGCCATAAGTGACGAGCTTTTCGAACTCAACGCGGTATTGACGAATAGCCTGGATGCTCATGAAATCCCCGGTGTCTTTAATATGACTGTATTGTCACCTGGTAATTTTGCCACAAAATTTTATGCAATTCGCATGGTTCTCTACTATTTATTTATTCATCCCGGAGTCGGTTCAATTATTGAAGAAGCGGGCTTTGAAGCGTATGCTTTTGAATGGTGGCATTACAGCCTGATTGACGAACCTTTTCCGGACACTTACTTTAATTTCCCGGTCCGGTAGTTGTGTTATGCTTGTGAAAAGGAGAACGATTATGAAAAATGTGATTATGAGTGATCATAACTGCGAAGCGTACACCACGAGTTCGAATGCCTTGCTATGTATGAAAAAGAACACGGGATTAAATCAGCGGCTCTTTTACGTTGCGGCGACAATGGCGGCGGCAATGGCGCTGTTATTTTTTGCCGCATGTGGAGACGGAAAAGATACGCCGCCGCCGGCAGCGGAAGACATTTACAAAAAGCCTGAATTTGACTCTTTATTTAGAGATTTGATCGCGCTGGAACGGGCGATGAGTGCGATTGATTGGGATATCTCCGTCGGCGACGTGCCGCCGGAGGATATGGAAGAAAAATCCCAGGAGTACGCAAGGTTATCCGCCGAGTATCAATCACTTTTTACCTCCGAAACGATGAGAGTATTTTTCGCGGCGGTTGAAGAAGCAGGGAACAATGCGGATGACGTGTCTAAAGGGATATACCGCAAGGCGAAGAGGGATTTCGACAAATTGGCCTGTATCCCCCCGGACGAATACGAGGCTTTTTCAACGTTGCAGCAAGTGATTGCTCCCGCCAAATGGGAGGAAGCGAAGGAAAAATCCGATTTCAGTATATTCAGCCCATATCTTGAACAATTGATCGAGTACCAGAAGAAGTTTATCGGCTACAGGCTGGATGCGGGATTCGTTTACGACAATCCATATGACGCTATGCTTGACGATTTCGAACCGGGAATGACCGTTGCCGTGCTGGACGTGTTTTTCGATGAATTAAGGCTGGGCGTTGTGCCGCTTTTGGAACGGGTCATGTCCGCCGATAAAATCATCCGCGGCGATTTCCATGACCGCGAGGTTCCGCTGGACGTTCAAAGAAATTTTTCTCCTTTCATTATGGCAACGGCGGGCTTGGATATGGCGCGAGCGCAGATCCGCGAGAGCGAGCATCCATTTACCATGTCCTTTGGGCGAAACGACACGCGTATCACCACCCACTATTATGAGGACAATTTCTTTTTTTCGTTCTTCAGCGTGATGCATGAAAGCGGTCATGCCATTTATGAGCAGAATATCGATCCCGAGCTTGACAACACCATTCTGGGAACCGGTACGTCGTTTGGAATACATGAGTCGCAGTCAAGGTTTTACGAGAATATGGCAGGGAGAAACCGGGCCTTTTGGGAAGGCATATACGATGATTTTATCATGCTGACAGATGGGTATTTCGATGATATTTCCGCACACGAACTGTATGAGGCGGCAAATATCGTTAAGCCGTCGGCGATTCGCACAACCGCGGATGAGCTTACATACAGTCTTCACATCATGGTTCGGTATGAAATCGAGAAAATGCTCTTTAATGAACCGGATTTGAAAATAGAGGATCTGCCCGGGATATGGAACGAAAAAATGCGCGAATATCTGGGCGTAACGCCCGTAAATGACGCCGAGGGGATTCTTCAGGATGTACACTGGTCGTACGGGGAATTTGGGTATTTCCCGGCATATGCCCTTGGGAGCGCCTATTCGGCTCAAATATGGAACGTCATGGAAAAAGAACTTGACGTACAATCAAGCCTGCGCGCCGCGGACTTTTCGGAAATCAACGCCTGGCTTACTGAAAAAATACACAGGCACGGGTCTTTGCTTTCCCCTGACGAGATATTGTCACAAATAACGGACGAAGGGTTTTCACCTCGTTATTATATAGAGTATCTTACCGAAAAATACGAAGCCCTATACGGCCTCTGAACTAAATGAAAAAAGCAATCACGATTTTATTTCCATTTGTGCTGGCCGCGGTGTTTTTGAGCGCGTGTACTTCCCGAAAAGAGACCCCGCGGCAAAGCGGCGCGCGGACTTATGCCGATTTTATTAATTCAGGAAAAATTATCGCCGTGCAGTCGGGAGAAATTTTCAACATTGTGGCGCGTGACTTGTTTAAGGCAAGGCAGGTGCCGGAATACACGGCCATGGCCGATTTGCTTGAAGCTCTGCGTATGGGCAGGGTTGACGCGGTGATGACCGACGGTTCATACGTCAGGCAGCTTGAGGACAGCGGCATGTTCCCTGAATTTGATTACCTTTGGGTGGATGAAGACTTTTTCGTTAATCGATCCGCCCCGGTATTTTATGCCTCGGAGCTTAAGGATAAATATGATAAATGGCTGGCGGGCATTAAGGCGGACGGGACGTTTGACAGGATTTTTAACCGCTGGATAGGCGTATCCCTGCCCGCGCAGGAGGACATACCCCAATTTGAGTTTACGGGCGAAAACGGAACGTTGCGCGTATGCGATACCGGCAGTTATCCTCCGCTTACATACTTAGACGCAAACGGCGAACCTGCCGGATTTGACGTTGAGTTAGCGAGCCGTTTCGCGCAACACCTGGGGATGGATCTGGAAATATCCATGATGTCCTATGACGCGATAATTCCGTATGTCATCTCAGGCAGGGCGGATATGAGCGCGTGCCTTTTCACCATTACGGACGAGCGCGGCGAAAGCGTTTTATTCGGCGCGCCGACCATTGTAACGCGGGCGGTACTGATCGTACCGAAAACATCCGTCGACGCCGCGCGTGATTACACCTATTTCGTCGGCAAGGACATCGCCGTGATAACTGGCGGCCTCACTTTCAACACCACCGAAAAGATAGGCGGCAGACCAATTAATTACAACGACAGCGCTTCGGCGGCGGAGGACGCGCGCAGAGGCCGCGTCGCCGGATTTGTGCACGCGTTGACGGCTGTGCAGGTTATGGCGGCGCGGCTTGACGGATTTGAGGCGATTCCCGTTCCGAAAGAGATATTCAGCGCGCAGGTAGCCGGAATATCCCACGATCAGGCCGTAATAGACCGCTTCAACAGATTCCTCGCCGCCGCCGAAGCGGACGGGACGCTGGCCGATATGCGGCGCCGCTGGTTCGGCGACGCGCTGAATTTAGACGCGCCCATACCGGAAATACCCAACGCCGGCGTAAACGGCGTTATAAGAGTGGCGGTTTGCTCCGATTCCATACCTTATGTCTACATGGGAGCGAACGGGCAGTTTTCCGGGTTCAGCGTGGAGCTTGTCCTGCGTTTCGGCGCGCGTGAGGGGAAGACGGTTGAGTTTACCGACATGGAGTTCGGCGGACTGATCCCTTATGTAGTAAGCAAAAAGGCGGATATCGGCATTGCGAACATGGCGATCACTGAAGAACGCAAAAAGAGCGTATTGTTCACCGACCCGTTTTTTGACGAGCAGCACGGCATCCTCGCGCTCAAACAACCCGTCGACGTCGCTTCTTCCCACGACTACACGGACTTCATGGGCAAAAGGATCGGCGTTACCATGGGATCGATCAGCGAAATGATCGTAATGGAACTGCTGAAAGGAACGCCCGCTTATTACAGCGATATTGCCGCCGGAATCGAGGATGTTCGAAGGGGAAGGACGGACGGTCATATGACCGATTTCTCCACCTTGCAGGTACTTGTAGCCATGCCGGGCAATGATGATTTGGTGAACATAAGTGTTCCCAAAGAGATGTTCGACGCGCCGATGGGAGCAATTTCCATGAATCGGGATATTATCGACCGTTTCAATATTTTTCTGGCCGACATAAAGTCCGACGGCACGCTGGCCTCAATGCAGGAACGCTGGCTTGAAAACGTACCCGATCTGGATTCGCCAATGCCGGACATCTCATTGACTGGAAAGAACGGGAAGCTGGTAATCGCGACAGCCGGCGACAAATTGCCTTTCTCTTATTTTGGAGCCAACAACGAACTGAAAGGCTACAGCATCGAGCTTGTTCTGCGTTTTGCCCGGCATGAAGGAATGAACGTAGAATTCTCCGATATGGTGTTCAGCGAGTTGGTACCCGCCGTGGTAAGCGGAAAAGCGGATATGGCAATAGCCAATATTTCAATTACCGAGGAACGCAAAAAAAATGTGCTGTTCACCGATTCCATCCACGACGACCATTTCGGCATCATCGCGCTCAAACCCGCCGCCGGCGGCGTTTCCATCAAAATGGGCGGGGGCTTTATCGAGTGGCTTAAAACCGGCATAGATCGGAACCTCGTAACCGACAACCGCTGGAAGATGATAGTGAGCGGGCTTGGCGTTACCATGACCATCGCGCTTATGGCGCAGCTTTTCGGCACGGTGTTAGGATGCTTTATCTGCTTCGTGCTGACGCGGAAAAATAAATTCGTCAGATGGCTCGGAAGCCTTTACTGCGGTCTTATCCACGGAACGCCCGTCGTGGTGCTGTTGATGATAACGTATTACATAATCTTCGGCAGTACGCAAATATCCAACGTCTTTGTAGCGGTAGCGGCGTTTACGATGGTTATGGCCGCGGGCGTCGCCGGGAATCTGAAAGGCGCGATAGACACCATCGACCCCGTGGAGATCGAGGCTGCGCGGAGCATAGGTTTTTCGGCTTTTAAGGCGTTTACGACGGTCACGCTTCCGCAGGCGGTGCGCCGCGCCCTGCCCGCATACACGAACGGTTTTGTCGAACTTGTAAAAGCCACCGCCATTGTGGGATACATCGCTATCCAGGACCTGACCCGCGCGGGCGACATCATCCGCAGCCGTACCTACGACGCGTATTTCCCGCTGCTGTTCGTAGCAATCATATATCTGATCGTGACGACGATCTGCGTGCAGTTTTTCAAATTCATTGTGAAGAAAATCAACGGAGGCGACGTCCGATGAGCATCATAACCGTGAAAAACCTTGAAAAGCGTTTTAGGGACAGCGTAATCCTGCAAAACATAAACGCGGACGTTGAAAAAGGAGAGGTTATTTCGATCATAGGTCCCTCAGGCACGGGCAAGAGTACATTTCTGCGGGCGATCAACTTTCTTGACCCGCCCACGGACGGCGAGGTGTTTTTCGACGGCGAAAAAATCACAAGAAAGAACATGGACGCCGCGCGGCGCAGGATGGGAATGGTATTCCAGAATTTCGGGCTGTTCAGCCATCTGGACGTAATGGGCAACCTGACGGCGGGCCCCGTCAAGCTGCTTCATACGCCGAAAAAGGAAGCCGAGGAAAAAGCGTCGGAACTTCTTAAAACGGTGGGGTTGTCCGAGCGCGCCCGTTTTCTTCCGCGTCAGTTGTCCGGCGGTCAGAAACAGCGCGTGGCGATTGCGCGATGCCTTGCCATGTCGCCGGAGGTAATCCTGTTCGATGAACCGACGAGCGCCCTTGATCCGACGATGGTGAGCGAGGTCATGGCGGTCATGCGGAGTCTTGCCAAGTCGGGCATGACAATGCTGGTGGTTACGCATGAGATGGATTTTGCCCGCGACGTGTCAAACCGCGTGTTCTACATGGACGAGGGCGGCATATATGAGGAAGGCAGCCCCGAGGAAATTTTCAGCAAGCCCAAAAAGCCGAAAACACAGGCGTTTATCTACAATATCCGTTCGTTTAATTACGAAGTTTCCAACCGAAATTTCGACTATGTCGAGATGCTTGGCGGCATCGAAAACTTCTGTTTCCGCCACGCGATAGAGAAGAAAACAGCGAACAGACTGCATTTACTGGCGGAAGAACTGGTTATCAACATCGTTACGCCAAAATACGGGGCGTGTTCGCTGGACCTGAGTTTTTCGGAAAAGCTCGGTACTTATGAACTTTCGGTATCCTACGGCGGAGAAAAGTCCGAAGCGCTGGAAAACGCCGACGACGAACTGTCCGCGATGATGGTGCGAAAAAGCGCGAAGGAAATTCGTCATGAATACACCGGTAGCGTGAACACGATCAAGGCGTTGTTGTAGGGGATCGGGACGATGTGAGGAAATTTACTTCCTGATGTAGGTTTTTGCAATTCGCCAGATTCCTTCCTGTCTGAAGGCTGGGATGGTTTGCCGCTTTGCGGCGTTGGCATATGCCGGGGCGCTGAAGCCGCCGGCTTTCGCATATTCCGACAGCTTCACAATTTCATCGCCTCGCAAATAAGCGAGCCTTTTGTTCAGCGATTCGGAAAGAGCGAGGTAAAGATAATTCAAAAACATGGAAGATTTTCCCCTTTGCCGCCACTGGTCAAAAATCGGGTAGTATTCATCCCGCTTGCCCTTGTTTTGAATAATCACGGGCGGATATCCTAAAGCCGCCAATTGCAGGTTGATCAGCAGGCGCCCTATACGTCCGTTGCCGTCGCAAAAGGGATGTATTGTTTCAAATTGCAGGTGAAATTCGGCAATTCTGTCCAGAAAATATTTACAGTCATTGCTGTTGTATTGGTTTATCAACTCTTCCAGCATTGGTCTTACCTGTTCAGGCGGAGGCGCGATATGCCATCCCACGCGCACGTACTCTCCAGCCTGTCGGATGCGCCCCGCATATTCGTCGTTGATGCCGCCGAGCAGCATTTGATGCAGCAATTCGAAATTCTCAACCGTCAACGCCAGACCAGGCCGCTCCCAAAGATATTTGATGACTCTCGCAAGATTGGTTGCCTCATAAGTTTCGCGCAGCGATACTTCACGCATCAATGCCTGGGCAAGCAAAATCTTTTCCGTTTCCTTAAGGGTAAGCGTCGAGTTTTCTATGGCGTTTGAGTTATACACCATTTCCGGCAATTCGGATTCGGCTATCATCTTCAGCAAAGCGTCGTGTTTGTTTCGCAGTTGTTCGTATGCCAGTTTCAGGTTTTGAATGTTCTCTCTTTTTGTCTGGTTTAGCATAAAAAGCATTATGCCATAAAATTTTATATTCACGAGTATATTTTCATATTACGTGAATACACGGCATATCACAGCATCATTTCACGTAATTATTGATATATTCCGTGAATATTTGAAACAAAGGGATAGCCTTCATTTTCCCTGCCCGTGGCGGAGTTGGCTGTTACCAGTCGAGATAAAAGCGGGCGCAAGCCCGCGTTCAAAGGTCCCGCAGGGACCGTAAATAAGTACTTGCGTTAATCCACTATGAAAGATATAGTTGTTATATAACTATTAACTGGAGGGTCGCCATGCTGATCGTTCTTCCCGAAAACAGTGATCTACCTATTTATCAGCAGATCGCCGAAGCGATAAAGGAACAATTGTATGCCGGCGCCTTGCTGCCCGGAGACGAATTGCCGCCTGTGCGCCTGTTGGCGGAATCTCTTGGAATCAATCTGCACACCGTTCGCCGCGCCTATCAAATATTGTCCGACGAGGGGCTTATCGTTATGGGACTGGGGCGTCGAACACGAATCCGCCCGCGCCGCACCTCTCCGACAAACAAAGAAACAAATGACCTGCTGCGCCGCCGCTGGAAAGAATTGGAGCGCGACGCCTGGCTGCGCGGACTTGACCGCGAGCAGTTCGCAAATTTCGTTCAAAACATGCTGCAACTGCAACGGAATGAGCATTTCGGTGAGGGAACGTAACGCAGAGTTTGGGGTTTTCGGAGGTTGACTATGGAAGATAAATTTCAGTGGTACAAGCCGGGCTTTATACCTGCCTTGTTGTTTCTGACAGGATCGATAGTCTTGTCATTCTCGCTGACCGGCGACGGGGATGGCTCGAATGAAGTGACTCAGTTAAAGATAGTTTCCCAGACGGCTCTGTTCGTCATGTTTTTCCTCCTGGACGAGGGATTATTGGGATTGGGTCTATGGAATTTTGCCGCGCCGCTTGCCGCGCTGGAAGGCGGAAACCGGTTCTGTCACATGCTGAATAACTATTGGTACAAGACTCATGGTTCCGCGTTGCAGTCGCCGGTTTCTTTTCCTGTTTTAATGTGGACGGTCATGATCGTCGCCGCGCTGGCGGCCTTTGCCCTGAACCATTTCCTTCGCCGCCCCGTTCCGTCGGAAAGTCAAGCGCTGCCGCTCTTGTCCGCGACGATGGCAAAATCATCCTGGGTTTACTGGGAGCGCGTCGAAGCAAAATGGATGGACGGCATTTTGGCATTGCTGTTGCTGTGGCTGTTTTGGATGGCTTTCACTTTGAATACGTTAATTACCTGGGTACCTTTTCTAATTTGCGGGATATTGCTGCTGCCCATCATCGGCGGTTTCCATTACTCGATCTCCCGCGAACGTATACAGTTGCGTTGGGGATGGGCGCGCATCCCCCTGCTGAACCTGCAAATATCGGATGTGGACGAAGTGGAGGCGATGGAATCCGGCGTCTTTGCCCAATTCGGCGGTTTCGGCATTCGGTACAGCGTTATTCGGGGATGGGGTTTTGTTTTACGCAACAATGCGGTATGCCTCAAAACCGGCAAGGGGCGGCGCGTCGCATTCAGCGCGGGGAATCCGGCAATGGTCGCGGAATTGATTAAGTCCGCCATGCGACAAACCGGCAAAACCGCTACAGGCGCGCCCGCAATAGAAGCGCCAAAGCATAAACCCCGTCGCAGGCGTATCTTGCTTTTAGTAATCATAATTCTTGCATCACTTGCCGCTTTTCTTGCGGTACCCGCCGTTGTTTACCTGGCATACAAGGAACCAGGCGTTGTGTTTGAATCAAATGCTTTCAAACTGAAAGGTCTGTATGGAGTGGACATCCCGTTAGCGGAAATAGCGGAGGCGGAACTGATTGATTTGCATGAGATGCCGCGTATTTCAATTCGCACCAACGGTATTTCGCTTTCCAAAGTGCATCGTGGATATTTCAGAACAACCGCAGGTGAAAATATTCGTCTGAGCATCAATAGCGGATCAAACCCTGTTATCAGAATAGTCGACCATCAAGGCAACGCATACTATATAAACAGAAAAAACGCGGATGAAACAAGACAGATATTTGACAGAATCAGGAGTAATCGAAATTTATGAAAGCTTTAACCCGGATTCCGAAGTTGGGATATTTAATTTTTGTTAATTCCTTGTCTATAAAACGCATACACTATTTATCCCGGATTCCGAAGTTACACGGCATGAAACGATCTCAAACCACTGTACCATAAGGCCTTGCCCTTACAGGGCGGCTTTATGTTTTTATCCCGTAACCCAGGGCGACGGCGCAAGCGCCTTTGCCCTGGGCTGTTATGCGTCGGCCTTTCAGGCCGCAAAAAAGCGCTTTAAACTTCGGAATCCGGGTTT
>Ga0099364_10013856_pt1 | contig 10781 bp, 14 predicted proteins | sample TergutTh196P3_FD_73070 | JGI IMG/M metagenome (GOLD analysis project Ga0099364, IMG submission 73070) | Microcerotermes parvus P3 segment gut microbial communities from Pointe-Noire, Republic of the Congo - Th196 P3 | ecosystem: Host-associated > Arthropoda: Insects > Digestive system > Gut ...
ACATGCTTGAAATATTAATGGCAATAAAACCTTTTGTAAAAAAGCCTATTGCAGTTATGCCTAATGCGGGATTGCCGCGTGAAATTGATAACAGAAATATGTATCTGGCATCTCCTTCATATTTGGGAACTTATGCGCTTAAATTTATGGAAGCAGGCGCATCCATTATAGGCGGGTGCTGCGGAACAACGCCTGCCCATATTAAAGAAGCAGGCAAAATGATTATTGCTCTGGGCGCTGCTGTTTCAGAAATTAAAGTTACTTCTGTAGCAGAAAAAGCAGTGCAGGAAAAAGAGGAAGTCCTGCTTGAAAGCCGCTCGTCGCTTGGAAAAGCGCTGGCAGATGGCTCTTGGATAACAACAGTGGAGCTTGTTCCTCCAATGGGCACAGATTTATCAAAAATTATTGAACGCTCTGCAGAGTTAAAGGCAAAGGGAATTCATTATATTAATCTGCCGGATGGCCCGCGCGCATCTTCAAGAATTTCTGTAGGAATAACAGCTCTTGAAATAGAAAAAAAAGCAGGAATAGAAACAATACCTCATATTTGCTGCAGGGATAAAAACCTTATAGGAATACAGTCCGAGCTCCTTGGATTCCAGGCAGTTGGCTTAAGAAATGCTTTTATAATTACAGGAGACCCGCCAAAGGTTGGAAATTATCCTGATGTTACAGGAGTTTTTGATGTTGATGCCATAGGTCTTATTACTCTTGCAAAAAGGCTTAACAAGGGAATCGATTTTGGCGGCAAAGAGCTTTCGGGACAGACAAGTTTTGTAATAGGCGCAGGAGCAAACCCCGCAACAACAGGGCTTGAGCGGGAAATTGAACGCTGCTTTCTAAAAGCAGAGGCAGGCGCAGATTATTTTATTACACAGCCGGTCTTTGATTATGAACACCTTTTAAGTTTTATAGAAAAAATAAAAGAGACAAAAATTCCTGTAATTGCGGGAATATGGCCCCTTGCCTCATACCGCAATGCTCTTTTTCTTAATAACGAAGTTCCGGGGGTTACTATTCCTGATTATATTATGAGCCGAATGGAGAAAACCAAAACAAAAGAAGAGGGCGTAAGGGAAGGAGTTTTAATTGCACGGGAGATTCTTGCAGCAGTAAAACATGCAGTAAAAGGTATACAAATAAGCCCTCCGTTTGGAGTTATACAAAGCGCCATAGATGTTATAAGGGAAGACTTTGAATAAAACTCTTAGATATAAATGTCTTTTCCTTGATCATGATGATACTTCTGTAAACAGCACACCAACAATTCATCATAAGGCTCATATCGAAGTTATGAAAAAAATGAGGCCACTGATTCCGCCCCTTTCCCTGAATGAATGGTTTACAAAAAACTTTCATCCCGGAGTTATGGAATATATGAAAGAAGATTTACTCATGACAGATGAAGAGATTGAAATAGAGTATGAAATATGGAGAGAATATACAGAAAAAATTATTCCGGATTTTTTTGCTGGTATTATAGAAACTCTTATTCAATATAAAAACAGGGGAGGAAAAGTTGTTGTTGTTTCTCATTCAGATAAAGACCTTATTGAAAGGGATTACAAAACAAAAGGGTTTTCTGGAAAAGATTCTTTTTTCCCGGATATGATTTTTGGCTGGACAACTGATGCAACAAAACGCAAGCCCCACCCATGGCCTGTAGTTACTGCCCTGGAAGCCTTGGGAATTGCTCCAAAAGATTCTATAATAATTGATGACCTTAAGCCCGGAGTTCTTATGGGAAAAAATGCAGGCGTAGAGGTTGTTGCAGCAGGCTGGGGACACAACATTCCTGTAATAAAAGACTATATGAAAGAAAACAGTATTGCATATTGTAATTCTGTAGAAGAGCTTAGGAATTTTCTGTTAGGGTAATCTCTTTTATTCCAGGGCATAACTGTTGACTTAATATAAATTGGAAATATAAAGCACAACAGGAAAATGGTCTGAATAACCGGTTTGTGTTCTGCTGTTCCATGCAAAAGGAGCGCCGGATGCATTTGAAAATTCTTCATTGCTTAATACTTTAAACCTGGAATATTCAAAATTTCTGTTATTAAAAAATGGCGCTGTTAAGAGAAAGTGATCAAGAGTCTCCCAACTGCCGCTGTACATATAGCTGCCTGTCTCATATCCCTCAAGCCATGGAGAATAAAAAACAAGGGAATCTCCGGACAGAACAACTTCCTGTTTATTTCCTGTTACAACCAAAACATCTTCAGAGGGAAATATTCTCATTTCACTTAAAGGCATTATTGCTGTCAAGTATCTTCTATTGTGCCTTGCATATTCATCTATGTTTACATTCAAATCTCCTGTTACAATTATTTTTGCATTGGAATTTTCAAGATATATTTCCCTGCATCTTATTGCTATTGCTTCTGCTGCTTTTATTCTTGCAGGCTCTGTCTGCTGCTCGCCCCCAATTTTTGATTTTAAATGGCAGTTAAATATATAAAATTCACTGTTTTCTATATCAATAACTGTTTCTGTAATAATTCTAAGATTATCAAACTCTTTTAAATAGAGTGAATGGTTTATTGTTCTTATTATGGGATACCTGCTTATTACTCCTGTTGTTATAGCGCTTCCTTCATTGTCTGCAACTGAAAAATATGGATATGAAAAATTATTAAGCCACACTGTTGCAAGGTCTCTAACAACTTTTCTGTTTTCAACCTCCTGAAGGCAAATTATATCAGGGCCATATTCAGGCTCTACCGCGGAAATAACTTCTGATATATTTCTTAGTCGCTCTCTGTAAAGCGCAGATGTCCACGCACCTGCGGATGGATCAAATTCAGGATACTCTGTTCCGTTTTTTATATCATCAAAAAGATTCTGGACATTATAAGAGATAATAATTATTTCTTTTGCCTTGCTGTTTTCAGGAAAAAAAGAACATTTTGAAAATGATGTGAATAGTAAAATAGAGAAAATAAAAACTGAGGCTCTAAGAATTTTTTTCAAGATACTCCTGCCCTGTTGCATTGTATTACAGGATATAACTCTATGTTTTTCTTTTTTGCTTCAGAATAATAAGATGTTCAATAAAAATTTATTCCAAAATTCCTCTCGCAGCGTTCACAACGACACAGAGGAAGAAAGAAAATAGGACATACTGCATCAAATGAGCGGATGTGCTCATCTGTTTCTAGCAACCACCCCAACTTGAGGTCGCAAATTGCGACCTCAAACTATCAAATTCTTCGAAAAAACAGTGTCTGTCACCATTGCGCCTATGTATCATGCGATTAAGATATTCTTGACGCATGCTATCATTTATGCTATCATTATGGTGTGAGTAAGCGCAATAAACTTATACAAAAAATTTTTATGGGGAATTCAGACGTGAGTCCTCATGAAGCTGTAAAAATTCTTGAAATGCTTGGTTATAAAGCAATTTCGTCCGGAGGTTCGCATCTGACTTTCAGGAAACAAAACCGTGCGGCTGTTACAATTGTTCTTACTCAAAATCCGTTAAAACCCTACTTGTTGGAAAAATTACAAGAAGCATTAATATATGAGGGGTACGCCAATGCCTAAGAAAAATTTAGATTATTATCTGAACCTCCCTTACACTTTTATTATTGATTGGTCTGATGTCGATAGCTGTTTTTTGGGAAGTATTGTTGAGCTTGAACGCAACATGACCTGCGGGCAGACTCGAGAGGAAGTTTTATCAAATCTTAAAGAGGCTCTTGTCTCTTATGTTACAACAAGTCTTGAGAATGATATGGAAATTCCCGAACCTTTAAACATTAAAGATTTCAAAGGGAGTATAACTTATCGTACAAGCCAAGAACGTCATTACAGGCTTGCGAAACAGGCAAAATTTTATGGCAAGAGTATAAATGCTTTTATTGACGAAGCTGTTGCTGAAAAGTTAGAAATGAGGAATTAGAATTTTTTACTTAGGTCTCAATACTTTTTTAGTAAAGTGAATTCTTGTCAAAAGCATATTCTCCTGAATCAATTTCCTTTACCTGCTATAAAAAAGTGTCTGTCACCATTGCGCCTATCTCCGGGTCAGCGCATATTTCTCGATATGATCATCATTCCAGCGCTTGACTTTTCATGCACCAAGGGGTATATTTTAATAGGTATAAAATATGGTTCGTTTTATATGGGATGAAAAAAAGAATCTCGCTAATTTAAAAAAGCATGGAGTTGATTTTAATGATGCGGTTCGCGCATGGTATGATCCCAACAGGCTCGATTTTTTTGATGAAACACACAGTACAGAAGGTGAAATTAGATGGATTTTTCTTGGCGCTGTAGCAGGCCTTGTTTTATTTGTTGTAGAAACAGAACCAGATGAAGAAACCGTGCGGATAGTTTCTGCCCGGAGGGCTTCTAAATATGAACAGGAGAAATATTATGCCAACCGTAACAAAGACTCTTGACGATCTGCCTCCTCTTGATGAGGAGCGTATCAAGAAACTTAAAAAAATGAAGGACAAAGATATTGATTTTTCGGATATGCCCGCATTGACACAGCAGCAGCTTGCCAGATTTATTCCGGCAAAGCTGCTTAACCGTTCTCTTTATCGTCCTGTGAAAATTCCTGTGAAAATTAATTATGATGCTGATGTTCTTGAATGGTTTCGTTCTTTTGGGAAGGGATATCAGACCAGAATGAATAACGCGTTGCGGGAATATATGCTGAGCCATAGTTCTTCCCAATAGCCGAATCCGGCGGCTCAAAAACAATGAAAAACAGTGTCTGCCACCATTGCGCCTTTCACTCTCCGGTTGAAACTTTTTATCCTGTATTACAGACCGGCTTTTGCAAATTGCTTATACGATGATATTTTTACATTCGCCTTAGAATATTTTTCTTCAACCAGTCGGCAGTCGCAGGCTGCCTGCATATTTAGCCAGTACTGAGCGCTGGTGTCGAAAAACTGACCGAGCCGCCAGGCGACATCCGCGGATATAGCTGTTGTCCCTCGTACTATTTGTGATATAAGCGAAGTGGAAACACCAATCTCATGGGCAAGCCTGTATGCGCTTATTTCCATGGGATCCAGGTACTCTTCTTTTAAAATGTCTCCTACGCTTATTAAAATCCTCTTTGCCAAAATAGCCCCCTTCTATTCTATATCTGTACAATAAAAATTTATTCCAAAGTTTCTCTCACTGCGTTCACAAAGGCACAGAGGAAAAACAGGAGCCATTCCTGACCCCCCTGCTTTCTCACGCTTCATTCCCCTACGGCACAAATGGCGACGTTACCGTAGCCGCCGGAAACTGCCTTTTAACTTTTCCTTTTACTTATTTTTGAAGAGGCTAAATATTCAGGGGCTTTTTCGTTCACATTAAAACCAATTTTTCTGGTTTTTGGCGGGTGTTCAATCAGATTGTTAAGGGCTCGGATGATTTGGCTTATGGCTTCGTCATGTTCTGCAAACTTTTTATCTGTATTTTCAATATGCAACATGAGCAGCTTGCGAAGTTCGGCGATTTGTTCATTAGTTCCCGGCTGTGAAAGAGTATAATACCGTAATTTAATAAAAGCCTTTATTATTTCAATATTTATCGTAATTGCTCTATCACTGTTTAATACTGATGAAAGCATTGCAATACCATGCTCGGTAAAAGCATACGGCGTAGAGGAACTGTGTTTAAGCATTCTGAACCGGTCACAATTTGTGACCAGTTCTAAGGTCTCTTTTTTTGAGAGTTTGAACATAAATTCCATGGGGAAACGAGCAATATTCCTTTTGACAGCTTGATTTAGTTTTTTTGTTTCAACTTCGTACAAATCGGCTAAATCACGGTCAATCATGACTTTTTGACCCCTGATGGTAAAAATTCTGCTTTCTATCGAGTTTGTTACAATCAGTTCCTTTGCCATGTGTTCGTTATATCACTTTTTCTCATCAACAACAATACCAAGACAAAAAAGGCTGCCTAGGAATTACACCCCGGACAGCCTTGCCATCGAAATTTTCCTCTCGCAGCGTTCACAACGGCACAGAGGAAAAAAGAAAATGAAAACTTCCCCTTCTTCCCGCCGTGTTCGCCGTGCCGCCGTGAGAGGTCTTCTTCCGTACCCCCTAATCCAGCCATTCAGGCCTTGGTATTATCTCGGCCGCCGGTAAAGCCGTAACCCTGGTAGCTTGGGATCCGTTTGCAGAGATTGAAACACCGCCGCCGGTATTCTCCACTTTCCCACTCTTTATTTCCAGTGTTCCGTTGGGGGCGGAGGCAGCGAGGCGGATTGTTGAATTTGAACCAGTAGTTCCTGATGATCTAATGATGGTGGGTGTGCCGGGATGGTCCTCTGAAATGATGATATGGCCGTTGCTGGAATTGATTGCCGACCCGCTGCCTGCCTCAACCGTGCCGCCGGAAATGATCACTGCGTCACCTTGAACAGCAGACTGGATTGCGATTGCTGCCCCAGTCGATGTATTGCGTACTGTGCCGCCGCTCATGTTCAGCCTTGAAGCAGCGTTACTCATTGTAATAGTAGAAGAACTACCCCCCGATATAATTTCGCCTCCTGAAAAAGTGAGCTGGCCTGCTTGGATAAAGATTGCAGCCGTATTTGCCTGAACCGTACCGTCTGAGATCTGGACAGTGCCGGAGTTATTAAGCCCACTACCGCTTGTGTTTGTTATGGTCCCTGTACTGATAACTGAGACTCCATTCCCTACCGTTATTGCGGAGCTGCCGCCGTTTGAGGAAGAAATACTCCCTTGTAGGGTAATGTGGCCCCAGGTACCGCCGGTGTTGTTAAGTGATACTGTCCCCGTACCCAGGTTCAGGTTTTCACCATTTGAGCCGAACTGTATGGTAACGTCTATCCCGCCGGCATGGCTTCTTATGGCGCTTATTACGTTTGCAATGATCACCCCGCTTCCGTCAGGGATGGCTGCACCTCCCCTTGTTGCAGTAAAGGAAGCGCCGCTACCGGTGATGATGTAGAGCGGCGGTGGGTCGCTGTCGCCGCCGCCGGTGTCGCAGCTTACCATGCTAAAACTAATTACTACTACCATAGCAATAATTACAAAAAGTTTGTGTTTATTGTTCATACTAAAACTCCTTTATATCTGTTTTTGATATATAAAAAAGCCGGTATTTCCCTATACAGAGAAATCCGGCAGTTTTTCAAAAAAGAGAAAAATATATTATGTTGGATTAAAATAAAAAAATTATTTGATAACGTTAGTTGACATGATTTGTTTAGATGAGTATAATATGTTCGCTGTTCGCTGTTCGCTGTTCGCTGTTCGCTGTTCGCTGTTCGCTGTTCGCTGTTCGCTGTTCGCTGTTCGCTGTTCGCTGTTCGCTGTTCCGGCGCTTTATCGTGGCATTCCCGACTCCTATGGGTCGGGACAGGCCCAGTATTCTTTTAGCCATCATACCGAACCTGTTCTTGGCACAAAAGAGAGTTGTCTCTGTTCCAAAACGCTGCGCCGGATAACGAAGTGTATCCCAAAGCTTTAAGAACATATTTATTTTTGTTCCAAAAGCTTGTTTGGGACGCACGCTTCGCAGTCCATGTTGCAGTCGCTGTTCGCTGTATGGAACAAAAGTAAATATGTTCTTAACCTGCGAGATACGCCTTCGGCTATTCATCAGTATTCCCTCAAAATGGTTTTTCTCCCAAAGGGGAGTTTATTTTAGGTAATTATACACTATGTCAAGAAAAAAGAATGAGCATCGCCGCTCATTTTTTGAGCGGACATGCTCATTAAATGAGCGGACATACCGCATCAAATGAGCGGGCCTGCTCATTTATTTCTCCGGAATATGCGCTTCCTTCTGCCGGAAACAAGTCATTGCCCGCAAAATCGTGTAAAAACCATCAGGATGCTTTTTATTAAAACTTTTTTGCTTATTTTCTTGCCCCGTCTCTTGCTTTTTTCTCAAATAGCGGTAAAATAAAGTTATAGTTTAGATTGCCGCCAAATGCGAGGTCTCATGTATTTAAAAAGACATATTGAAAAGCTTGTTTTTCAGAGAGGCAGAAGCTATCAAACAATATTGGTAACAGGCGCAAGGCAGGTGGGAAAATCCACTCTTCTTGAAAACTCAGCTGCAAAAAATATTCCGCAATTCACACTGGATGATTTAACCCTGCTTGCATCCATAAAACGTGATATGCAGGGCTTTCTTGGCGACAATAGCCCGCCGATTTTTATCGATGAGATTCAGTATGCTCCTGAACTTTTTCGCGGAATTAAAATGATAATAGACAAGAAAAAGGATAAAAACGGGCTTTATTTTATGACCGGCTCACAAAAGTTTGAACTAATGCAGGGCGTAAGCGAATCCTTATCCGGAAGAATCGCTGTTTTGAATTTGCTTGGGCTTTCTGCCCGCGAAATGGACGGGGAAAAGTTTACAGAGCCGTTTATTCCGACAGATGAGTTTATCAAAACCAGAAAGCCAGGCGCTAAACAAGAGAGCCGGAAATTATGGGAGCGCATTCACAGGGGATTCTTTCCCCGGCTTGCCCTTAACCCTTCTTTGGACTGGGCGGGCTATTATGCCGACTATTTAAAAACTTATATCGAAAGGGATGTGCAAAAACTTTCATCTGTGGGGAACAATATCTCTTATCTGAATTTTATGACAGTTCTTGCTGCACGCACAGGACAGCTTCTTAACATTGCTTCTGTTGCGCGTGAAGTTGGCGTAAGTGAGCCGACTATCAAAAAATGGATTTCGGTTTTAGAGGCTTCCAATATCATCTATTTATTACGGCCCTTTTCTCTTAATGTAACGGTGCGGACAGTAAAAACCCCAAAACTCTATTTTTTGGATACAGGACTTGCAAGTTATCTTTGTAAATGGCTTACGCCCGAAACCCTTCAAAACGGGGCAATGAGCGGACAGATTTTTGAAACCTATGTTGTGGGTGAAATTCTGAAATCTTATTACAATGCGGGCAAAGAGCCGCCTCTATACTTTTTCCGAAACGATAAGGCTGAGGAAGTGGATCTTCTTTTTTATCAGAACGGTATGCTTTATCCTGTGGAGATAAAGAAAACAGCAAGCCCTGCTGCGGATGATGTTTCTGCATTCAGGCTGCTGGAAACCGCTTTTCCTTCCCTTGTAATCGAAAGCGGCGCTCTTGTTTGTACATACGACAAGGCGCTGCCTCTTACAGGTAAAGTAAAAATTATTCCTGAGAATTGGATTTAGGATAATACAATTTGGCGCATGATGTCATATAAATTTCCTCTCGCCGTGCTCGTTGTGTCCGCCGTGAGATGCATTCTTTTTAATTAGCTCTCACAGCGCACGCAGCGGGCACAGAGGAAGGGAAAGCAAGACTATTTTTAATTTTTACCCTTTAAATTTAGGGTTTTTTATTTTGCTTTTCCCCTGTTGTCTGCAAGAGCAGAATGGTCATCGGCATTAAATTTAATTACCACATTGCCTTTTTTTGAGAATTAGAAATCGGAATTAATCAGATTGTTTTATTTCGGAAATTAATTTTTGTAATTTTTCATCAAATGTAAAAATTATATCTTTATCAACATCAGCATAACCGGCTAAAATGCAATCTACAAAATCGAGAGGCTTTTGCTCATAATATTCTAGTCCTTTTAAAGCGGCATCCCGATTGGGCAGGATGCATTGGGTTTGATCAAAAAAGTACTTCAATCTCGTACTTATACTCAGGCGGTCTATTCCATAGTGTCCTTTTAAAACAAAAACTACCTCACAGAGAACTTCAATAGGCACTTCTACAATGTTTTGGTCAATTATTTCTTTTGCCTTTGGAGATATTTCAGGATGATCATTTAGTAAATACCGCAGAACAATGTTGGCATCAATTTTTTGCATATTTTTCTAAAACAGCTTTTTCCCAGGCACCTTTTTCATCATTGATTTTCAAAGGATCTGCAAAATCATGCAGGCAGCCAAAGGCGCTATTTCTTTCTATAGGTGATGATATTGTTTCAGGAATTATAGTCATAGCTATCTTTGCTCTGCCTATTGGCAGATCTAGCGGCAATTTAAGCTTTAGGAGACGATCTTGGTTAATTTCAATAGTCTGCTCTATCATCATATTAAGATCGTATATGGATCATTCGATTTTGTCAACACAAGGAGAAAGCGTCACAAAAAAGGCTGACCACCTGACCACATGCATGTGGTCAGGTGACCCCTGCGCATTGCTATTTGGTCATTGGTATCTGGCTGCGAAAGGGTGTAATGTCTTAGTTTCACAAAGGCACGCATGATTTGGATATTGGCAGCAACTGCAATGTCACTATTAAGAATTCCAGAAAGCATTGCTACACCTTGCTCTGTAAAGACATAGGGAAGAAATCTTAATTTAGATAAGTTAGTATTTGCGATCACAAATTGTGATCGCAAAATATCCCATTCATCCTGTTTTAACTAAAACATAAAATCCGGCGGAAAACGTTCAATTTTACGCTTAACTGCTTGATTTAAAGTTCTGAGTTCGACCTTATAAAGCCTCGCCAAATCACGGTCTAACATTACCTTCTGTCCGCGAATTTCGTATATCAAATTCCGCAGATTTCGCAAATTTTCGCGGATTTTAATCAGCGTTAATCCGTGTAATCCGCGGACAATTGTAAGCTCCTAAGTTTTTATTCCTCATTCCCATTACCCTCTATATTGTTCTACAGTATATCATATACCGGAAAATTTGAAATGAGAACGTATAGAAGATTTTAAGGCATTTTGTCCGTTCCTCGTCAGTTATACAAATAACCACTTGTTTGTTGGCTATCTCAATAAATTATTCGCCTTTAGATATGGCTGTATTGCCCTAAAAT
>Ga0099364_10013857_pt1 | contig 10779 bp, 6 predicted proteins | sample TergutTh196P3_FD_73070 | JGI IMG/M metagenome (GOLD analysis project Ga0099364, IMG submission 73070) | Microcerotermes parvus P3 segment gut microbial communities from Pointe-Noire, Republic of the Congo - Th196 P3 | ecosystem: Host-associated > Arthropoda: Insects > Digestive system > Gut ...
GATATGGTATTCCCGTCATGAATTGCATCTTGCCCAATGTAGTTTGCCACGCCATTATTAGAATCAATAGCACCGATATAAGGGGTGTCGCCCATTGTTTGGTCTTCGGAAGTCAAACGCTTTCCTTTCTTTATGTCAAATAAGCAACCGAGTTTATACTCTTGCCATTTACTCGTATCAAGATTCATATACTTTTCCCTCCTTTACGAGAAAAGAAATGTGGTCATTGAGAGTTTTTTGAAAATCCTCCTCACATAATTGGGTGTAATCGGTTTTCATATACGCCTCACAAAGCCATTCGTCACTACCGGTGACCTTATGTGTAGCAGAAAAGCCGTCAACAGATCGCCTGTTTCTATAGAGCGCTATCCATTTTTCTTCAATTTCAATCCATCTACTTTTTCCGGTAATACTATCCAGTTGCTCAACACGCCCGAGATTCTTTTTCTTTCTGAAGCCATCATCTTTACAATAACCAAAGAAAGTGTCGGGGGTTGATACATCGTCGTGCTTCTTGCCAATTTTGAAAACCATGCAGCAAGCAGAGGCAGAAGCTCCCGGATAAAAGATTTCGTTTGGCAAAGTAAAAACTGCATCGAGAGTGTTCTCCTCTAGTATTTTCAACTTCAAGTCGGCAATAACGCCTGTTTTACCGATAGCACAGGCAACCGGAAGCAACACCGCAAGAGTAGCCTGTGTATTTACGGCGTTGAGAGCATCGGCAATGTATTTTACAAAATACAGTCCTTTTGAGGGGTCTTCTTTCTTGTTTTTTGCCCACGATTTTGAATATGAGTTCGGTACATGTTTCCTCTGAGCATTATACGGAGGATTCATGAGTATTATATTCGGCTTGGTATTCTTAATATCATCTTCAAAATCAAAGCAACTGCCTTGCCGGATGTTTGAGTTTCCATCGGAATGAATTAGCATGTTGGTTGTAGCCAGACCATAAACATTTTCATCGTATTCGATTCCATAGATTTGAGACTTCCTGACTTTATCTTGGTCGATTGATGTTGCGCAATCATCAAGAGCTTGCGTCATAGCCCTCACTAAAAATGATGCGCTTCCGCAACAAGGGTCTAAAACAACAGAACGCTTGTTTACGCCTGTGATTTTTGCCATAAAGTCTGTGATATGGTCGGGAGTAAAGGCTTGGTTTTTATCCGATTTTCCAACATACTTATTGAAAGTTACAAAGAACAGATTCAATAAGTCTTGACCGGAAGTTACTTTGTCGTTTATAAACGGCAGAATATTGTTATCTACAAAAGTGAGTATTTCTCTGAAATTGTTAATGCTCAACGAGCGTATGTCCTGCGACTCAAGCACATTTCTATTTAATAATGAAAGCTTTTCTGCTTTTCTTATGTCATCGTTCAAAAGGGATTCAAGAACCTCTTTGAATCTCGCTCTTATTTGTCCCGTTGTTATCGAAACCGTCTCGTAATCAAGACCATTTTTTAAGGCAAGAAGGCAAGTACCCACAAATTGGCTTCTGAGTTTTTCTGAGATTCCGTGCATGTGAAGCAGTTCGTTGAGCTTGTATGTATTGGCCATTACCTTTTCTTTGTCGTTAATTTTCGATGTGTAAAAGTCCACATATTCATCAATGGTGCGCAATGCGGTTTCCTTTTGCATGAAATCACTGTCAGATACAACTGCTCTCCAAACTTTAACCTCGTCATTAACTGTATTAGCGAGTATGGCGACAACTTTGTTTCCGGTTAATTGCTTCTCATACTCAACGTATGCAGATAATTGCTCTTTTGCTCCAACTAAATCCTTTGTAAAATCCGATTTTGTTTCGACAAGCACGCTTATATTTCCTTTTACAAAACGTATGTCCAGTCTTTCAAAAGTACGACTGCTGCTGCCTCTGCTTTGAATCGGTACAAAGGGCAAAGAGGCTTCCCTATAGGCTTTTGGGTAGCTAAACTCATCATTTTCAATATTACTTGTGAGATATTCCCTACCAACCGTTGAAATAATATCCGCTCTTATCATTTTCCGCTCCTCATGTAATTACACAAATACTCCACAGTTCAGCCATCCTCACGTTCCTTGCCGCCAAACTTATGACCATACCTTTCCACGGCACAAAACCGTACGAGCAAGTGTTACAGCCCCTCACGCCGCCCTTCGTAACCCCCGTCTACTGGCAACTGACAACTATTTTCATACTTTACCACACCCAAGGTTTTACTTCAACCTCCAAAGACTTTATTTCATCTTACCATATCAAGTGTCCGATAATCAGGACTGTTTAATAATCTTTTACTTCGCCATTCCGTTAACAATACACAGAAGATTCACCATTATCTTGACAAACAATCGCTGGTTGTATATCATAATACCACGCATTTGACGCTTTTGCCCGAAAAGTGAGGTCATCAAAATGCCGGTAAGCAACTCATTTATCACAAACGTGGACGCGCTTCAACCGAGAAGCAATTACTTTGAGCGGCCACGCCTGAACAACTTGCTCAAAAACGCCGTGAATTACCCGCTGGTTGCAGTGTACGCCGGGGCGGGCTATGGCAAAACGCGGGCAGTCTACTCGTTCTTGCAGAAATACAAACCTTCCCATGTGACATGGCTGCAATTCTCCGAACGCGACAACGCGGTAACGCGCTTCTGGGAAAACTACACGCATATGATATCCATGAACTGGCCGGAAGTCGCCGCCAGACTACTGGAAATCGGATTTCCGGAAACGGAGGAAGCATTTTCGAAATACGCTGAGCAAAGGAGTAAAACTCTATCGGGCGATGAAGAGTTTTTCCTGGTATACGATGACTTCCATCTGATAAACAACCCCCAAGTGCTGCGATTCTTCGAAAGAGCCGCCGCCAGCCTGCCGAACAACGGAACGATAATTCTGCTCTCACGCACCGTACCTGAAATCAACCTGACGGGATTGATGCTCCAAGAGCGCGTATATACGATCCATGAGGATGTACTATGTTTCACAGAGGATGAGGTCTGTGATTACTTCAAGCAACTGGCGCTCTCCTTACCCAGGCAGGACATAGGGGATATTTATGAAGACACTCGGGGATGGGCGTTCGCAATAAACCTTATCGGTCGCTCGCTTTGTCAGGACAGGAAATATGAACGATACGCCCTTGCGGCGATGAAAGAAAACATAAACAACCTGATTGAATCAGAAACATCACGGCTCAAGGGCACACCTTTGTGGAATTTTCTGCTCCGCATCTCGCTGATTGACCATCAAGCTATAGAACTAATCAAGGAGCTGGCAAACGACGATGAACTCGTCAGGGAGTTAAATCAGGTAAACGCTTATATGCGCTATGATTTTCATCAAGGTGCGTATATGATGCACCATCTGTTCCAAAACTTCCTCCGCAAACATCAACACACGCTCTCAGATGAAGAGAAGCGCGATACATACAACAAAGCGGGCCAGTGGTGTGAGAGGAATAATTACAATACGGACGCGCTCGCCTACTATGAAAAGGCAGAGAATTACGATGCCATAATGTGGATAGTATATCTTCACAACCTCCAGGCATCACAGAACATGGCGAAATTTGTCAAGGAAATATTTGACCGCATGGAAAAAACCAAAGCCCGGCAAAACCCGCTATACCCTTTCCTGTGCCTAAAAATCATAATCGGACTTGGACAATTAAACGAAGCGCAAGAAATGGCGGAGCAGTTCGAAAGTGAATATGAAGCACTACCCGAATCACCCGAGAAGAACCACGCAATGGCGGGAATTTACCACGCTTGGGCAGTGCTGCGCATGATAATGAGCCCATTCACGCATGTATATGATTTTGATGTCTATTTCAAAAAGATGCGCGAGTATTATGACAAGTGCCCGTTCGAAAGCCACGGCAGAAACACGCGCCAAGCCGTAGGTGCGTATGCGTTGTTTGTCGGAACGAATCGAAAAGGCGCGCCGGACGAGTACATCAAAACCCTGAGACGAGCCATTCCGGATTCCGCACATGCGTTAAACGGGAATCTCTACGGTATGGACGATTTGGCGCAGGGGGAATTATTTTACTTCCAGAGGAATCTGAACAACGCCGAGCAATACCTCCGAATGGCGCTGGACAAAGCCCGCGCGATGTCGCAATATGACATACAAAGCCGCGCATTGCAGTACCTAATGCTCGTTTCCTTTGGGCGCGGGGATTTCGAAGGGGCAAAGAACATACTAGAGCAATCCCGCTTGATGCTGGACATAAAGGAATACAGCAACCGATATCAATCATACGATATCGCTCTCAGCCATTTCTATATTTGCATGCGCCAACCGGAAAAGCTACCAGATTGGCTGAAGTCGGACTTCGCTGATTACGTGCATCCGGTTTTCTTTGAAAGTTACGCCAACCGCATCCGTGCCCAGTATCGTTACATGACAAGACAGTATAGCGCCCTCTTGGCCTTTTTGGAGAACTTTTGCGAAAGCCAAAAACTCATTTATGGCCAAATCCTGTGTAAAGTGATGGAGACGCTAGCGCTATATCAACTCAAACGGAGGGAAGAGGCTTTTGTCGTATTGGAGACCGCTTACGGCCTTGCTGAGCCGAATAAAATAATCGTACCGTTTACCCAGTACGCAAAAGACATGCGGACGCTCACCGGAGCGGCGCTCAGGTACAATAAGTGCAAAATCCCAAGGCCGTGGTTGGAGGAGATAAATCGCATATCCTCCGCATTTGCGAGTCGGCAGAACCATTTGATTTCGGCAAACGAGGAAGCTAGCGGGGAAGGGCATAAAATTGTTCTGACAAACCGTGAGAAAGCGGTTCTGAAAGACCTAGCTCAAGGCCTCTCGCGCACAGAGATAGCCGCTGTCCAGAAAATATCTGTAAACACGGTGAAAATGGTAATAAACTCAATCTACGACAAACTCCACGTAACCAGCATATACGACGCGCTACGCATAGCAATTTCGAAAAACATGATATGAAGAGAGGATAGTTGAGAGTTGAGAGAGGAGAGTTGGGGGCGATGGCATAGATTGTATAAATCCCACTTCTAACCCCCGTTTGCGGATTGTTCTCAAACCACAACCCGTTCCCAGTCCTAATTATCAATTATCAATTATCAATTACAACTTCGCGACCGCAAACAACTCGTATACGGTTAGCAAAAACAACCGCTAAGTTGCTCTGCTGCCTCGCAATCTTTCTGGATTTGCGCTTTTAGCTCCTCTACGCTGCCAAACTTTATTTCGGGGCGCAGGTACTCGTGGAACTCCAGCCTTACCCTGTGGCCGTAGAGATTGCCCCTGAAATTAAGGATATGCGTCTCTGCGGTTATCTCATCTGAATTGCCGAAAGTCGGACGCTCGCCGATATTTGTGACTCCAAGTGCAGACAAACCGCATTCGTTTGTGGTGATTTTATCAGCGTCCACATCCTCAAGGTAAACCTTTGTAGCGTATACGCCATGCTTCGGAACTAGCGCACCCTCTCCAAAGCGCATGTTGATGGTTGGGGTACCGAGTTTGCGGCCGAGGCGGTAGCCATAACGCACCATGTCAGACAAGATATGCGGATGCCCCAGCATAGCGTTTGCGCTCTTGATGTCGCCTGATGCAATCAGCTCACGAATTGTTGTGGACGAGACCCTCACCCCATCGTAGTTGACAGCGGAAATAATATCGCAACCTATTCCCAACTGAGCGCATTTCCGCGACAGCAACTCGCTGTTCCCCTCTCGGTCTCTGCCGAAGCAGAAATTGAATCCCGCAACGAGATGACGCGCACCGAGTTCATCAGCCAGGTATTCAATAAACATATCCCACGCAATTCTGGATGTCGCTTTGTCAAAGCGCAAGAAGACCGTATCGTCGATGCCAAATAACCGCCGAATAAGCCAGGTCTTGTCCTCCTGCGAGTTAATTAGCGGTATCGAAGAACCTTTTGCTATCTTTGCCGGATGCGCGTCGAAAACCATGACTGATGGGATGAGCTTTTTGTCGCACCCGATATCGCGCACTTTTTTCATTAGTGCCGCATGTCCCAAATGCACCCCATCAAAGAACCCAAGCGCGATAGCGCGCTTTTTTTGCGTTATAATCATATGATCTCCTGTGTTTCCTGTTGTATTTCGTACCCCTGTAGGGCTGGGGTTTGCCACAACCGTTGTCGAGCGAGAAACCGCAGATACTTGCGTCCATGGTTTGCAGCGAAAACCGCTTTAACGGGATGTCGGGGACGCCATCCCCTACAATGGTTCAAAGAAGCTTTTTATGGCTCTGACCTTGAAATTTCGGGCTTCGCCTAGGGCTAGGAACTGACCGGACGAATCATAAAGCCTGTATTTCCCATCGGCCATACCACGCATAAGGCACACGGCCCCGTTTTTGCACCTATTTGCATACTCGGTATCCAAAGCAACCTTTGGATAGCACTCGAACAGCGTATCTAAAGGAAGAAGGACTTTCTCAATTTCACCGGTCGCAACAGCTTGACAAACCTCGTCCAAAGTAAACGCCCTGTCAAGCGAAAACTCCCCAACCCGCGTCCGCCTGAGCGCCGACATAGCAGCCCCGCACCCGAGCGCAGCGCCAATGTCATGGCAAAGGGTGCGGATATAAGTCCCCTTCGAACAGACAACCCGAAGCGATGCATGGCTACCATTCGCAGCCGAGTCTGATTCGCAGCCCCATCCAACAACCTCTATTTCCGAAATAAAAACATCCCTTGCAGGGCGTGTCACTTCCTTACCGCGCCTAGCGAGCTCATAGAGCTTCACACCGCCGATTTTAATAGCGGAATACATAGGCGGAACTTGCTTCTGAGCATGGAGAAAACGAGGAATCACAGCCAGAAGCTCCTCCTCAGAAACAGCAGCCTCGCATGAGCTGAGCGTATTGCCGGTAATGTCCTGCGTGTCCGTGACGATACCGAACCGTATGCCCGCGATGTACTCTTTATCAGAACCCTCGCAAAACTCAACAGCACGTGTGGCGCGTCCAACGAAAACAGGCAGCACCCCCGTCGCCATAGGGTCAAGCGTCCCGCCATGCCCAACTCGTTTAATTCTCAAAACCCCACGCAGCTTTGCCACAACATCATGCGAAGTCCACCCCGCAGGCTTATCAATTATCAAAATCCCATTCATTCACATAATGTACCACATCATCAACTATATATCAAGTGGCAAACTCGGGTTGCTTTATTTCAAGGAGATTTAACGATGGATGGCGAAAAAACCGCCGGGAGATTGCCGTGATAGGGTTTTCGGAGGTTGCCAAGTGTCACAATATTTTAATAGTATGTAAAATTCAAAAAATGGTTCATATTAACTATTTTTGTGTTATAATGATTGCTGTGATTAAAACCATTCTTTTCTGCGAAAGACACCAACAAGCAACGAAACTATAATGACTTCCGTTTCGTGCTTTCGTCTACTGACCACTGACCACTAATCGCTGACCACTTGCAATCCGCAGACCGCACTAGCAGGAGCGCATAAAATGATCAACACAGATATATTTCTTGACGATTTTGAAGCCGAAGCAAGAACACATGTTGACAAAATTGAGGCGGCATTTCTGGAAGAGGGAGCCAATCTGGCCAGCCCTGACTATATAGATGGCGTATTTCGCGCCGCCCATAGCCTGAAAGGAACTGCGGGATTTTTCTCATTGCAGAAAATCGTCGATGTAGCACACGAGCTTGAGAGCCTTTTTCAGCAAATCAAGGAAAAGAACCTAACCCCAAACGACGAAATCAGCGACATTGTCCTGCAAAGCGTGGATTGCCTGAAAGACTTGGTGGACCACCTGCGCGATGACAGCAAAATAGATGCAAGCGGAATAATCAGCGGGCTAAAGAAGTATTCGACTACCCAAAATTACCAACCACAGATAGAGGATAAACTCCCACAATTCAGTTTCAGCGACCCAGGCACGGAAGCAAGCATAAGGAAAGCAATGCGCCATGGGCATAGTGTTTATTATCTGGAAATCCCAATAAACCGAGGTTTGGGGGAATACTATGACAACCCGGGGATATTAGTCAACAACATAAAATCGGTGGGGGCTATCGTGGAGGCCTTCATTGATGGGGAATCAGACGATGAGCTTAAAACCTCGCCGTCAACCGTCCTAGCGTCAAGAATAACGGAAGCATTGGGGAAAAGCGAAGCAATCACGCTGGAACTGCTGGTCACAAGCATACTAGAGCTTGACCTCTTATCAATAGCCATAGAGTTAGGCGAGGAACATATGCGCCTTATACCTAGAGAAATCGTTCTCAAAGAGCTCACGGCAGGTCTCGAGTTATCGGTGGACTCGGAGGATAACACAAATAAACGAGAAGTGAAGATGGAAGCGGAATCCGCGCCCGTGCCTGTAACCGGCGGCAGCGAAACCCACATGGGGGACAACAAAGCAATATATCAACGCGCGCATGTTCAGAAGAGCGACCCTGCCATAAGGCTTGACGTGTCGAGAATAAACAGCCTTATGGATTTATCCAGCGAAATGATTCTGACACGAAATCAGCTGCTATCCGCTGCGTCGCAACTTAGCAAGTCAATGCCCGTGCTAACATCTATGCTGCATGACTTAAGCAGGCAGATAGGTGACATGCAGGAAAAAGTCATGCTGATGAGAATGCAGCCGATAAGCACGATTTTCAGCAAATTCCCGCGTATCATCCGAGATACAGCGAAATCACTCAATAAGAGCATTCAATTGGAAATCGTCGGCGAGGATGTGGCACTGGACAAATATCTTCTGGATGCCTTGGTAGACCCAATCACGCAGTTGGTGAAAAACGCAGCCGACCATGGCATAGAACGCCCTGAAATTCGTACAAAACTGGGAAAACCAACGAAGGGCAAGATTACTCTAAGCGCGTATACTAATGACGGGTCTGCGATAATCGAAATTACAGACGATGGCGAGGGAATAAACGCAGAAGAGTTGAAGGCAAGCATACTGGCTAAAGGGATATACGACGAGTTGGCTTTATCCGCAATGACAGAGGATGAGATTATTAGTTTCGTGTTCACACCGGGTATATCCACAGCAGAAAAGCTGACCAACCTGTCCGGGCGCGGCGTGGGCATGGATATTGTTAAAACGAACATCGAAAAACTGAGCGGGTCGATTGAAATCGTTACAGAGGCTGGGGTAGGAACAACAATACGCCTCATAATGCCGCCAACGTTATCGGTGGTTAGGGCTCTTATTGTAACCATCGACTCGATAGAATATGCCGTGCCTGAGTCAAACGTGGAGCGAATCGTCAGGATTCGGCGCAGTAATGTCCAAGATGGGAAAAAGACGACTAAAGATGCGACTAGCAACGGAGCCGATGGCCATAAAACATCAAAACGGATTGAACGGGCAAATGGGTCACTTGTGCTTTGCATCGACGGGAGAATCTTACCGCTGACAACAATGGGTGATATTGCAGCCAAAGCAGCGCGTTTGAAACCTGTGCCGCCTAATAAGCTGTTAAAACAGATACATGGGCGTGATGTCGCAAAATGCCTGATACTCAAAGCAAACAATAAGATATTCGCGCTTTTGATTGATGATGCCTCCCAGAGCGAAGAGATGCTAATCAAGCCGCTACCCGCATATTTGCAAAGTTGCCCATGCTATTCCAACGTGACCGTGCTGGGCAACGGTAACGCCATTATGATTCTCAGCGCGGAGGGTATAATGAACCATATGGGAATCGGTGTGGGAGTGGATGCTTGCGTGGAGGAAATGGCGGAAGAGCGCGTCGATTCAGGAGATGAAAAAGCGAAAAGAGTCATAGTTTTCAAATGCTCCGGCAGCGAGTATTTTGCGGTTGAAACTGCCGATATTTCGAGGATAGACTATGTACACGCTGAAAAAATTCGTGAAATTGGGGACGGCAGATTTGTCAACTATGAGGAGAAGACTTATCGCCTTGTCATCCCTGAAGACTTTGCGCCGGTAAATAAACATAGCTACGGTGCCGAAAAGCTATGTATGCTGACCTTTAAGAATAGTCCAATCCCCATGGGAATCCTTGCAAGCAAGGTTAGAGATGAAGTCGAAAGGGAGTTTACCATAGAGAACGAACAAGTCAAAGGCGAATACGTATCCGGCACAAGCGTTTTCGGCGATGACATACTAATTTTCCTCGATTACCCCGCGATAATCAAAAAAACCGTAGAAAGTGGAGAGTTGAGAGAGGAGAGTTGAGAGTTGGGAGGCCGACAGGGGTTGAGGTCATGGCTGTAGGGGCGAACTGTGTTCGCCCAAGGTTGTCCAGCAATCGAAGCACTGTGCAAGAACCACCCCGCCGTCTGCGGACGGCACCCCTCCAAGGAGGGGAATAACAGGCTCGACCGACCCAATTCCCCTCCTTGGAGGGGTGGCGCGTAGCGACGGGGTGGTTCATGCGCAATTATGCCGATTGTCGGACGGTCTGGCCCGCAATGGGAACAGTAATAAATGAATCTTTTCCAATTTATTTGGGATAGGGTAGGAGCAACATTTGTGGTAATAGAGGATTTAGAGGCTATAATTGAGAGCATATTGTTTGTCTCGGGGGAGCCGGTGAAAATTAAGCGCATTGCGGCGGTGCTGAATGTTGGGGAGTTTGAGATAGAAGCTGCGGCAAACAGGATGAGCGATAGATACAATTTTGAAAGACGTGGCATACGATTGGTAAAGGTCGATGATTCGCTGCAATTATGCTCATCACCTGAGTTCGCAGACTACATCAGACTTGCTTTGGAAACGAGGAAAAACCCGCAACTTTCCCCGCCGGCCCTTGAAGTATTGTCGATAAT
>Ga0099364_10013858_pt1 | contig 10779 bp, 26 predicted proteins | sample TergutTh196P3_FD_73070 | JGI IMG/M metagenome (GOLD analysis project Ga0099364, IMG submission 73070) | Microcerotermes parvus P3 segment gut microbial communities from Pointe-Noire, Republic of the Congo - Th196 P3 | ecosystem: Host-associated > Arthropoda: Insects > Digestive system > Gut ...
ACAAGGCCGCCGAGCTTGCGGGCATATCGCAGAGTTACTATGCGGCTATTGAGACGGGCGGGCGCGGAAAGCCGTTATCGGTTGATATCGCAAAGAAAATAGCTGAAGCGTTAGATTTTGATTGGCAGCTGTTCTACCCCGACGAACCCGCCAACAACGATTAGGAGGTCACGACCATGACATACAATCTCTCAACCATAATGACCGCTGCACACGGCTACCGCGTATCCCACGGCCTGAGCATGAGCGACGCGCTACGCGCAGCATGGCTTGACGCGAAGATATCAAGGCTTGACGGGCCGATTGACGAACTGCGGAACGCCGACCGCTTCACCCCGCAGGAACGCAAGCTGAATGAGGAACTGAGGGCGGAGCGCAATAAGCTTGCGGCGCTGCGGTCGGCTATAATCCCGCCGGTAAAGAGCGACGTCGACAGGCTGTTTGACCTGCAAATGGAAATGGCGGAACAGGCGTTCGCGTCCGGCGACTACGCGGCGCACAGGTACATCAGGGACATGAGTGTCAATAGGTTCAGGGAGTATCTTAGCGAAATCAGCGTTGAGGCGGCGTAAAAGCTGCTGATGAATATATCATAACACGGGGGGAGGCGGCATAACATGACAAATAACAGCATAAATTTCTACAAAACATGTAGAAAATTAGCGTGTTTTACACAAGAATATGCAGCTGAGAAGCTGAACATCGACCAACGCCGCCTGTCCGACTACGAGAACGACCACGTACTGCCGCCCGAGGATATCGTAAACAGGATGGCACACCTTTACAACGCGCCCGACCTCGCGATATGGCACATGAAAGAGAAGACGCTTCTCGGGCGGGAGTGGCTGCCCGACATATACCCGACGCGGACGCCGTCGGACGTGTGGATGCAGACGGCGATAGCCGGAAGGTACGCAAGCAGCGCCGAGGGACATATTTTCGCCGCCCTCTGCGACGGGCAGCTTACGTTTGACGACATACAGCACATTGATTCGTATATCAAGGACAATGACGCCGCAGCGGGGAACCTGATATCGGCGAAGGCGTATATATCCAAGGTGAAAAACGAACTGAGCCAAGCGGAGGCCGCACGGCCTGCGTGACGGCGGGGCTGATATTACGGAAAACAAACGGAGAGGAGGTAACGACGTGAGTAAGCAAGAACCAAGGGAAAGGGCAATTGTGATCCCCTTTAAGGATTTGACAATCACATGCAACGCACACGGCAAATACGCGATAAGCCACATAATAATCGACGGCAAGGAATACGGCGACGACTGCAACAAAATCACCTTTGTCCACGACCCGCAAAACGATGGCGTACGCTTGGAGCTTGATATGTCGGTCAGCATAATTCCTGACCGGAGCACGGAAGGAGGGACGAAGTGAACGAAGTGAGAATGTTGCTCGAAATAGTACAAGGCAAGATACTTATAGATGGTAAAGAGCTTATCCCGGCCAAAATGATTGACTCATACGAAGTGAAAAGCCCCGCCGAGGGCAAGTCGGCAGAGCTTTTGCTGAGGATACCGGTCGTGCTTTTCCCTAGCCAGAGCATTCATGTTTAGTCTTCTTCCGTGCGCTCGATGCGCTCGACGAAGGTTAGCCCGGTGCGGGTAATCCGAGGGTCAGCTTTCCTCTCGATAACTAGGCTGTCGCCCATCGTTCTGCTACATGACAGCCCCTTTACAAACCCGGTTTTTATTATGTGTTCGCACACGTCGTCAAAATCAGCTTTTTCGATGCCGGGCAATGACTCTCCAAGGCTTCCGGACTCAATCAAACTTTTTAGGACGCTATAAACAGCCGCGTCGAACTCACGGGTTGACTTGAACATTTACTCACCCCCTTTCGCGCAAATAATAACACAATACGAGGTGCAAGACAATGAGCGAAAAAACATTGACGGAAATGCAGCACGACCTATTGTCGAGGATATACGCCAGCGCCATAGATGCTGATAACAACCTGACGGGCAGGGAAAGCCTTGCGATACTGAAAGAAGCGGCAATGTGCTTTTCTTTCGCCCTGCAAAAGAGAGAGGCTGTGTGAATCAGCCCCTCGCAGCTAGATTTTATGCCAGTTGGTGAATTCGCACGGAGGAGGTGAAAACGTGAGCGAGGACAAAGAAAGATACTCAATCAACGTCATGCTGCCAAAGGAATCGGAGTTCAACAGGTTGCTGGCCGAGTACAGGACGGCGTGGTCAAACCTTAGCAATTACATTGAAAAACATGGCGGCGCTTTCACAGCAAAGATAGGAATCGAGGAAGCCGCCTGCGACGACTGATAGTAAATCAAAAGGGGGGGGGCGCTACCGTGCCGCGAACAAAGGACGATCCGCGAAACCATAAATACCGCGAGCTTGAAGAACTCTTTTGCGGCGCGAAAACGGCGGAGCGCAAAACGCTCGGCGACATATGCGCGATACTTGGCGTCAGCCTTTGCACAGGGCGCAAGTACCTCAGGAACCCTGAGAAGATGACGCTCGAAGACGCTGCAAAGCTCGGGCGCAACCTGCACATACCGATCGAGAAGCTTCGGAGCTACGGCATACAGTATTAATGGAAAAAAGAAACAGGGCAGTAGGAGGCGATTATTGTGATGCAAATGATAAACCTCGTGGAGCTAGCAGAAAAAGTCTGCACTAGGCCAATCGTGTGCGCCCCTGAATCGCGCTCGGTGCTGACTGAGGCTGAGCGGGACGACCTTAAGGGAATATTCACGAAAGGCGACGACAGCGATGTGCGCGCGCCGCAGGGAGCTTAGGAAGACCGTGAAACGTACCTTCCGCTGCCCGGAGTGCGGGGCGGCGATCCCGGCGACGAAGCGGAAGAACGTGCGGACGGTCTGCGGACATTTGAAAACCGCCTGGTGCTACATATGCAAGGCGGAGCGCGATTTGGTGCAGGTCGATTAAATGCAAACAGGCAACATGATAGGAGAGCGTGCGCAATGAACGGAAACGGCACATATAAGGGCAGGGAGAAGATCATGTGCGTCGCAATCGCAATGGTGACGCTGACGATTTTCGTCATCGCTTGGTTCACGTTTTGGTGGTTTACGAACTCCGAAGAAACGCGGCAAACGGAACACTACGGACAGGAGGAGGCATATCAGGATGGATAATGTAAAAACCATGAAGCAAGGCTCAACCCCTGTCGGAGCAGGCGGAGACGGGCGCAAGCCGCTGTTGTCAACGAACGCGAAATATTTTCCGGGGGCGTACTGGGGGCCTAGTGCGGATTGGGCGCGCCCCGACACAAAAACCACGGCGGTGCGGTACACACCCCTGAATTATGGCGGAGGGCGATACTGACGAAGGTGCGGCAGGCTTGGTACGGTCAGGCGTGGTCTGGCACGGTGTGGCGTGGTTCGGCAGGCGCGGTGAGACAAGGCAAGGCGCGGCGCGGTCTGGCAAGGCAAGAGAGGAGTTTACAATGAACTTAAAAAATAAAATGCGGATAATGAGTGAAAGGCAGCAAGAAATAGCAGAGCAACTAAGCGCTGTCGAGCAAAAGTTCGGCGCACTGACCCCGCAAAATATCGTTGACTATTCAAGGCCGGCAGATTCCCCGCTGCATGAATATTTCGAGTGGGACGATGCGGCGGCGGCTGAGAAATACCGGCTCCAGCAAGCCCGGTTATTAATACATAAAGTATATGTCGTCGCGGAAGACGAAAAAGAGCCCCAAGCCAAGGTGAGGTACTATCATTCAGTGGAAACCTCCGGCGATGATGAATCGCCCAATCAACAATATATGAGCGTCGTCAGGATAATGTCAGACGACGCGTTGCGGGTGCAGATGTTAAACAACGCAAAACGCGATATGGCGACATTTGCGTCCAAATACCGTCACCTGAACGAACTGGCAGATTTGATAGGCGAAATGGAGCAGTTGCTTGAGCATGTGGCTTGAGCGTAGGTATGGCAGGTGCGGCGTGGCAAGGCGTGGTATGGCAGGGTGCGGTCTGGTATGGTGCGGTGAGGTAGGGCATGTATGGAGGAGCACAATAATATGGACACTAGGGAAATAACGGCATTGGAGGCAATATATCTGCTGCCTGACGGTGAAACGGTGCATGTGTTCAAGGACACCGGTTCTGCGATCTTTGGCGCAGGCCACGCACGGGAGAATATAATCGCGGCTATCAATGATGCGACCCGGATAGAGTTGACCGGCGATGGCGCGCGGTCAATGGGGCACGGTATCGCCGTATACCCGAAAGGCGCAAGCCGCCAGTCTGACATCCTTTTCGTCGAGACCGACAGGGCAAAGCTTGACGCATTCGACCCGCCTGAAGCGGTGGCAGAAGCGCATACATGCCCGCAATGCGGGAACGGGCATTTCCCTGAGGGAGCCAAGTTCTGCATGATATGCGGCCTGAAAATGGAGGAGTGTGACTGATATGGCGAGAAAATGCGAAGACTGCGCAGGGTACGACGCGCAAGGAGATCCGAGGCTCAGGTGCAGGATGTTCGGCGGATGTGTAATGATTTCGTTCGAGGGGCGCGCCGGGGACTGCTGCTGCGGGTATTTTGAGCAGGCGGGGATCGCCGAGGCTGATGGAATAAGGTGAGGGCGATGAATAAGGACAAACTACAAATATCAGGCAATCTTGACGTGCGATTTACCGCGCACGGGCTGTCGGAAAAGATTGACGCAGTCAACGCTGCTATTGAGCATCTTCACCAAGCGCAGGCGCTGCTTGTTCACGCTTCTCAAATCGCTGTAGATGTTTGCTTGGAAGATTCGCCTTCACGTTCAGAATCTTGAGCTTGCCGGTTATGTATTGCAGGAACAGCTCAAGATAAACCTTCTGCTCCACGAAGTCGAACGGTTCCCCGCACTGCGGATAATGTGTAGCGGCGTTGCCTAACTCCTTGACCATGAAAGCCGCAATCGCTGCGTCAAGGCCATCCAAATAATCCATAATGCATCCCTGAAGCGTCTTCTGTGTCAGATTTTCATCTGCGGCAACACCTTTGTGGGTAATTGCGTAATCCTTGACAAGCGCCTCTACCGCGTTCCTGTACCCGCAAGCGGCCAAATCGAAATTGCCCGACTGCTCCGCGTCGAAGGACTGCGCGTACAAATCGACGAAACGTGCAGACAATGCCCTGATTTCAGGCGCGATTCCGGCAGGTGGCTCACGCGGGTACATGAAAAGCAAGTCCATCCGATCACCGCGCAGCAGGTATGCGCAAAAGAACATTTTTCTGCATTCGGAGTACGTGCATGTATAAAAAGCCGCGTAATAATAGTTGCCGATGTTCTTAAACTCGGTGGCGGCGTCGACCGCCAGCCCGCAATGAGGGCAGAAGTTGGGCTTGTTGTAGGGATACTGCTTCCCGCCACTGCCGGCGTAGGCTTGAACTAAGTATTTCAATAAAACACATCCTTTCCATGAGGTGAGACTATGAGCAATGAGATAACTACAACTTTGCGGATCAGCGAAGGCAAATACAACGAGTTCAAAGAGTTTGCCGAAGATTCGAGCATTTCCCTTAACTCAGCGTTTAAGACTGCTGCGAGTATCGGGCTGAAAGTGTTAAAAGGTGAATTCAAGAACGTTGCTTTTCTTGATAATCCTCAACAAATTTCGTCAAAGCGTACTCTATGAGATTGTTTATTGATCGGACTTCATTTTGAGCGATGCGCGTTAGCTCACTATAAATGCTCTCCTCAAGTCTCACGGTTGTTGTGATTTTCGATTCTTTTGTCGGCATGACGAACCTCCTGAAATAATAATATCACTGTACCATTATTATTTCATAAACCCCATTGACAAGATAGTTGCACAGTGCTATTATAATGGCACAGTGATATTATTGACTTGAGGAAAGCTAAAACGGACGGAGATGAGGAATTAAGTGATAAGACTAATTGAGCCAAAACCGCGTTTTGACTATCTGGGTGCATATTTGCGCATGATTGATAAATTGATTGAAAAATACCCAAACGGTATACCCTGTGGCACATCTGACCAGATGAAGTATGCATATGTTTCCGTAATGGCCGTAAACAGCCTAGACGATGGCGGCGACCCTCAAAACAGGTTTCAGCTTTATATGACGGTTAAGGCAGTGCTGGCTGTCCTTACGCCGGAGCAGTTCGTGACTACGTTCCCGGTGAAAAAGACATATGACGGGGATGTATGGCAGACAAAGGACTATTTCACCACGATGGAGGAAATCCGCAAACTGCCGCCGGGTCAGCCGATAGGGGAAGCAATTGACCATCTGTTGTTCGATTACCAGAACGACGATATATCCAACTTGATGATAAGGGGCTTGTGCGCGTTGTCGGGGCTGCACCGAAAGGAGACAGGGCGCGAGATGATACAGGACATGTTTGAATCAATGGGCCACCACCTCCCCATGTATCGGCGCGTGAAAGACCCGCATACAGGACAGGAGTTCTTGAGGGCAGAGGACGGCGAGCTGACGCCGATAAATACTAAGCCAAAGTTAATAAGGATTTTAGGAGGGAATTAATGTGAACGAACTGACCATTTTAGAAGACGGAATAGTCCCGGTATACACGACCGACACCGGGGAGCGCGTCGTTGATGGGCGCGAGCTTTGGGTTGAGCTTCAAAGCAAAACTGACTTTCCCACATGGATTAAACGGCGATTTGATGAATGCGATGCCGTTGAAAACAGGGACTATTCCTCGTTCCTCAAATCTGTGGAACGAGAAATCGGAGGCACAACAGCTAAAGAATACACCATCAAGCTGAACACCGCAAAAGAAATGGCGATGTTAGAGCGCAACGCAATCGGAAAGCAAGTCCGCAAGTATTTTATAGCCGTCGAGGAAAATCACGCGGAGCAAGCCCTCAATACTGCCGAACTCTCCCCGCAATTGCAATTTATGGCTGAAGCCGTTAATGTCCTTGCAAAACAGGAGCTAAAAATCAAACAATTGGAAGAAGCGCAGCGCGAGACGGCGGAGAAAGCAAACGCGGCGGTGTCATCTATCGAAAACATCAGGGATATTTTCACCGAGCGCGACTACGACTGGCGCACATGGCAGAACGACGCTTTCAACAAAGCAGTCCACAACAGCCCCGGCAAAGATTATCAGGCAATGCGGCGGGACACATACGAGGAACTTGAGCGCCGCGCCGGGTGCGACCTTACAAGGCGGCTTAGCAACCTGAAACGGCGGCTCTACGAAAGCGGCGCGTCAAAGTCCAGGATCGGAGCGGCGACACGCATTGACGTCATTGAGGAGGATACGCGCATTAAGGAAATATACGGCACGATCATCAAAGAACTGTCAATGAGATATTCGATAGGGCAGGCGTGATGGAGCAAGTGGGTTATTACAAAGACGGGTATTACGAACTCGACCCGGACAACTACGAAGCGCGCCACACAGACGGCTGCGTCCGCTGCGGGGGCGAGGCATACGGGGGCGGCGGGAGCGGGCTTTGCGCTTGGTGTGAGCATAAGTTAGAAAGTGAGGAATGGCTGTGAATGACAGAGCGAAATGGCTTAAAGAGCGGCAAAACGGGATAGGCGCTTCGGATGCCGCCGCAATGCTCGGCATGTCAAACTGGATGAGCAGCGAAAAACTATGGGGAATTAAGACCGGCGCTATAAAGCAGGGCGAAGCCGACAATCCGTTTATAGACTACGGCAATCGTGCCGAACCGCTTCTGCGGGAACTTTTTAAGCTGGATTATGCGGATATTTACAGCGTCGAACACAGCGAATACAGGATAACCCGCAATCCGGAACACGCCTTCATCTTTGCAACGCCCGACGGCGAACTGACCGAAACCGCAACAGGCCGCAAAGGCATTTTGGAAATAAAGACTGCGGAGATTTTCAATAGCCGCCTGTGGGCCGAATGGGACGGCAGGATTCCCGACGCATATTACATCCAGGTCTGCTGGCAACTGCTTGCAACAGGATATGACTTTGCGATATTGAAAGCGCAAATCAAGCACCGCAAGGATGGGGAACTCAATATCACGACCCGCCACTACAAGATCGAACGGCAAGACGTTCTGGAAGACATTGAACTGCTAAAGCAGGAAGGCATTAAGTTCTGGGCGCATGTGGAGGACAAAACCCCGCCGCCGCTAAAACTTCCGCCAATATAAGGAAAGGACGTGCATGAATAATGGAACTGATAACATCAACCGTAGACCTGCAATTTCCCGTAAACATCGTCAATTTTGAGGAGTTGAAACAGGAACTGTCAACCCGGCTTGAGCATTACCAGGGGCTTGTAGTGACCGAGGACGCGATCAAGGACGCGAAAAAAGACCGCGCGGCGCTCAACAAGCTCGTCACGGCAATAGAGGAAAAACGGAAGTTCGTGAAAAAAGAAGTACTGGCGCCTTATGACGGTTTTGAAAAAAAGGTAAAAGAACTCGTCGGATTAATCCAGGAGCCTATCAGTCTGATTGACGGTCAAGTCAAGCATTTTGAGGAAATAAAAAAAGAAGAAAAGCGTTCCGCAGTTCAGGAGCATTACAACGAAAACGTGGGCGACCTATCCGAACTCATTACTCTCGAAAGGGTGATTCCGGAAAAATGGGCGAATGTGGGAATGCCGCTGAAAGACGTTTGCGACGACATTGACGCCAAGCTTTTCAAAATCCGCAACGACCTGAAAATCATCCGCGCCACGAACACGCAGTATGAGCAGAACATGATAGACGTTTACCTGCGGGCGTTCGACATGAGCGCGGCGCTGGCGGAGAACGCACGGCTTGAGGAGCAGCAAAAGGCACTGAAGCGGCAGAAGGAGCAGGACGACGTGCGGAGTGAGGAACAGGAAGCGGCTCAAAAAATCCCGGTACAAATTTACCCGGTTCCAAGCGCCGATATGGCAGAGCAAGAAGAACCGGCAACTTTCAACCCCAAAGTCAAAACTATCAAAGTCATCTTTTACGGCACGACACCGGAATTCAGGGAAGCAATGAAGGAGCTCACCATAAAGCACGGAATCCGCTACGGCTCGGCGTGACTGGGGGGGGCGATATGAAGAGAATAATCTATGAAATAGGTTATAAGTTTCCGGGAACACGACTCACAGTGATTGAAAATCTCCCGCCAAAGAACCAGCATAGTCAAGTTAGGTGTATTTGTGATTGCGGCAATGAGTGGGTTGGCCCTATAAGTAAACCTGTTACAGATACCAAATCGTGTGGTTGCTTGAAGAAAGAAAAAGCAAGTCAAATGCACAAAAAGCACGGGCTTAGGAACCATCCATTATTTCGCGTGTGGTACGGCATGAAGCGACGATGCTATGACAAGAATGAAAAAGAATACCATAATTATGGCGGTCGCGGTATATCTGTTTGCGATGAGTGGCGGAATGACTTTTTAACGTTTTACAACTGGGCAACAGAAAATGGATATAGCGCCGATCTAACCATAGATAGAATTGATGTTGACGGAAACTACGAGGCAAGCAATTGCAGATGGGCAACGCAAAAGGAGCAACAAAGAAATAGGAGAAATAATCGGCGTATAACAATTAGCGGTGAGACGAAGCTAATGGCTGAATGGGCGGAGGAATCGGGAATTACTGGAGGATTAATCGCTGCGAGGATAAGCAGACACTGGGATGAAGGATATCTGCTTATTCCCCCAATTGGAAGGGTTAAGTATAAAACCATAAAGCAAGCAAGGCTTGCAATGAATCATTGAATTGAAAGGCAGGGCGTGACAATGGCGGTGCAAAACACTTTGCAGAAAACAAGGCCGGCAGATCAGGTAGTAACATTTCTAGCTGGTAATGCAACAGTAACTTTATCTCCACAAGTCGTAAAAAACTATCTTGTTAGCGGGGACAAGGACAATATCACCATGGAAGAGCTGGTGCTTTTTATAAACCTTTGCAAATATCAAGGCCTAAACCCATTTCTGAGGGAAGCATATCTGGTCAAGTATGGCAAAGAAAAAGCAACTATGGTAACAGGTAAAGATGCATTTATGAAACGTGCGCAAAGAAACTCGAATTATCGCGGTTGTACAGCAGGCATCATAGTGCGCAATGGAGACAATATAGAACAACGTGAGGGTACATTCAAACTCGACGAAGAGATTCTTGTTGGCGGATGGGCTAAAGTTCTGGTTAAAGGATATGATGCGCCAATATCAACGTCAGTAAGTCTTAGCGAATATATTGGGAAAAAATCAGATGGTACGCCGAACAAGCAGTGGTCACGGATGCCTTCTACAATGCTGCGCAAGGTGGCCCTCGTGCAAGCCCTAAGGGAAGCGTTCCCCGACGACTATGCCGGAATGTATGACGCCGATGAAATGGGCTTGGACAGCTCTATGCTGAGCGACACGCCCATCGCGTCCCCGGACGCTCAGACCGAATACGAAGCGGATGTCGTCTATGAATACGATTCCGAACCGACATTCTTTGAAGACGACCCATTAGGCTGATGAACGTTGGAGAAGGCGGTGAATGCAATAATGGCAAAAGAAACTTACATAGCAACGCAAATAAGACTAGCACCGGACGTATACGATTACCTGCGAACTGAATCAGCAAGAATAGGCGTATCCCTCAATGCGCTCATGAACATGCTGATAGACGACGGCAGACGCATAAAAAACGCAGAAATTATTCTTCAGCCAACTCTGCGCCAGTAATCATTTCCCGCGTAATATCGCCGTGAATATCCTCGTATTTACTAACGCCGTCCCTGATGTAGTATTCCATTTGCCCGTTCATAGTGCGGAGCTCGGCAGCAGCAATATATTTGATTTTGTCGAACAATAAATCATCCAAACGTATC
>Ga0099364_10013859_pt1 | contig 10779 bp, 8 predicted proteins | sample TergutTh196P3_FD_73070 | JGI IMG/M metagenome (GOLD analysis project Ga0099364, IMG submission 73070) | Microcerotermes parvus P3 segment gut microbial communities from Pointe-Noire, Republic of the Congo - Th196 P3 | ecosystem: Host-associated > Arthropoda: Insects > Digestive system > Gut ...
CTTTTCATACATATTATACGGGTTTATTATGCCAATTGCTTCATTTTTTACTGTGTTTTAGTATAAAAGGCGGCTATGCATTGCTTTTAACCGATAATAAATGCATAATATAAAGAAATGGCTGAAAATACTGATTATATTAATACACTATCAGAAGCTCTTAAAATCCGCTCAGAATGGCTTGATAAATCAGAACTGCCTAAGTTAAAAGAAGCTCTGCGCTCATATCAGACCGGATTTGCCTCTTTATACAATCTTTTTCTTAAAAAAAAGCTAATTAATGAAGATCCATATAAACAGGAAGTTAAAATTGGTGAACTGGAAGTGCCGGAGAGCGGTTCTTTTATCGAAGCAAAAAAACATGACCAAATTAGCCTGCGATTATCAAATTATGACACGCAAATGGACTTTTTGGTAAACTTTTATCAGTTTAGCCCGGATTTTCTTACACTTGACCGCTTAAAACGCATAGTAAACCTTGTAAAATACATAGATTGGCTTCATTTAACGCCGGATTCAGAACAGCCAAATACCAAAATTGTTGCAGAGATGACAACCCAGGTAAAACAGGGTGTTGATAATCTTACAATGAGTGTAATCTCAGAATCTTTGGTTAACTTGTCAAAACAATATACTCCGGTCATGGGACATTTAAAAACTCTTGTTGATTATCGCCGTGAGTTTTATAAACTGGAGTTAAGGGAAAAGGTTTTTAGCACCATGCCGCATGCAGAAGCTACCCAGCTTATCCAGGTAAAAAAGAAGTTTTCCCATGTCAATTTTGGCCAGCCTTTTTACCCAGACCTTGCAGAAGAAGTGATCAAGGAAGATTATTCTCAAGAAGGCAGTAAATTAAGGGAAAGGGTTCTTGATTCACTTAAGGTTGCAGAAGAAAAACCAAAAATTGTAAAACCCAAGGTTGATTTTAAATCTATTTTACTTGATGGTATTCAGAATCTTGGAAGTTCAGGCCAGATAATTATGGATATTATGACAAAAGTGGAATTTAATCAGTCAGTTATGGAAAGCAGAAAAAAAAGCATTTTTGAACAAATAAAGCTTTTACTGCAGCAAATGCTTAATAAAGAACCAGAAGCAACCATTTACGAAGTGGAATACATGGATCCAATAAAGAATGTACGGATCCATGAAAAAATAAATATAAATATTTTTAAAAATGATCTTTTAAAAAAAATCAAAATGCTTAATACCATGAATATCAGAAACAGCCCAGGGATGGTAAAACTGGAAGCCCTGCAGGATGAACAGCTTATTTCATTTTTGGAAAAAAATATACGTGAACTTCAAAACCTGCATAAACTTCTGGAAGCTTTGGATGAGTATTTTAAAACCGAAGTCACAAGGGAAGACAGGGATAAAATAAGAGGTATTAAACCGGAACTGGCAACTGTCAAGAATGTCATTGTCCGGGCAAATTCGAAACGTCACGAATACAATGCCCAGAAAGAAGAAGACGAACAGCTTAGAAAACTTGGTGTAAAACCCGGAGCTTAAGTATTAGGAGCCAGTATTAAATGAAAAAACCAATAAAGAAGAATGTCCTTATTGTAATATTGAGCATTTGCTGTATTTTTATACTAACAGGAAATGAAGGACCTGATTTTGCAGAGACAAGGCCGCGGGCTACTGTACGGGATGAACTAACAGTAGTTTTTTCAAAATTTGATTATGAGCTTGATTTTCGTAAATCCTATTTTGCAAGCGAAGCCCAGGTTTTTACAGCCATCTTCGAAGGTCTTTTTTCATACCATCCTGCTACTATGGAACCAATTCCAGCTGCTGCAAGCCGCTGGGAAGTATCAGAAGACAGAAAACAGTGGACTTTTACAATAAGAAACAATGCCAGATTCTGGAACGGCGATCCCCTTAGGGCTGAGCATTTCCGCTCCTCCTGGCTCTCGCTTCTTGAAGCCGGGGATGCTTCTCCTTATTCTTCGCTTTTTGACATTATAGAAGGGGCAAGGGATTACAGGCTTGGCATTACAAGCGATCCTGGTACAGTCGGTATTTCTGCTCCCAGTGACCGCACCCTTATAGTTCAGCTTAACCATCCGGCTGCATTTTTTCCCAGCATGCTCTGTCATCATTCATTTAGTCCCATTCATCCTTCTATGATAGACAATAACGACTGGTCAAAAACACCTCTTGTATCCAACGGCCCGTTTTTTATCGAAGAAATGGATGAGAACAAAATAATCCTGACAAAAAATGAACATTACTGGGATATTTCGCAGACAGCTTTAAATCGCATAACAGTCATGTTTACAGACAGCGGCGATGACGCAGCAGCCTTATGGAATTCCGGAACAGCACGCTGGATTGCAGGAGATGTAAATTTTGACGCTTTAAGGGACAGAAGCGGTATTATGGTAAATGCAATGTTTGCCACTCATTATTATTTTATCCGTTCTCTCCCGCCCTGGGATGATCACAGGCTGCGCCGCGCACTTTCCCTGGCTGTGCCCTGGGAGGAAATACGCGAAGGACATTTTCTGCCAGCACCAACCCTTGTTTTTCCCATACGCGGTTACCCGGAAATAGATGGGCTTGAGAGCACTGACATTGAAGAAGCGCTCTCCCTTCTTGAACAAGCCGGACACCCCAGAGGAGCCGGACTTCCAACAATTGTTATCCGCATAACGCCATCCATGGAAGCAGAAAGGATAAGTCATCTTATGGCTTCTGCCTGGTTTGAAAGACTTGGTATCCCGGTTGATATTGAAGTGGTTCCCTTTAACAATTATTTTACTTCGCTTAAACAGGATGACTATAATGTCGCATATACAACCTGGATAGGTGATTTTGCCGATCCCTATACGTTTCTCCAGATGTGGCGCAGGGATTCAAACCTGAACGATGCCCTGCACAATGATGATGATTACGAAGCATTACTGGATAAGTCTATGACAGAAGAAGGGGCCATACGCTGGGAAACACTCGCAGAAGCAGAATCCCTGCTGCTTAACCGCGGAACAGTACTGCCTGTTTCATACAGCCCTGCAATTAATATCATTGATACAGATGAAATTTCCGGCTGGTATCCCAATGTACTTGATATTCATCCTTTTAAATACATGGCTTTCAGAAGCTTAAGGCCTTTACCAGGGGTGGCAATGCTGCCTTCTTCTGTGGTAAACTGATATATAATGAGTAAAGCAAAGTCATTCCAGGTTGATCAAAAAGTTGTATATCCCAGCCAGGGAGTTGGAACCATATTATCCATAAAAGAAAAACTTTTTAAAGAAAAAAAAATACCATATTATATGATATATCTTGAAGTTTCCGACATGAATATAATGGTTCCTGTCAACAAAGCCGAAGAACTTGGAATACGTGCAATTGTAAGCAAGGAAAATGCCTTAAAAGCCCTGGACCATATCGCAGAAGACCATGAACCAATTTCTTCTGACTGGAAACTCCGCTACCAGATGAATCTTGATCTTTTAAAGAAGGGAAGCATTATGGATATAGCAACCATAGTAAGGTCTCTATATCACAGAAGCAAGGTAAAGGAACTGCCCATACTTGAACGCAAGCTGTATGATTCTGCCCTTAAATTACTTGAAGATGAAATAACCTTTGCCCTCCGTAAACCAAAAGATGAAGTAGAAAGCCTGATCTTCAGCCGCCTTGAATCCGAGTAATCCCCATATAACAGCCATTATAGTAGCAGCTGGTTTGTCCACGAGAATGGCTGGAATAAAAAAAGAATACATGGTTTTGCCTGGTTCTGATTCCCTGACAGTGCTTGGTTCTGCTTGCCTTGCATTTGCTGCCAGTAAACGCATAAACGATATTATTGTTGTTATACCAAAAGGTCACGAGGAAACAGCCAGCGCTGCTTTGCCCGGTAAATTACCGGTAAACAAAAACATAGTATTTATAGAAGGCGGTTCATGCCGGCAGGCTTCAGTTTATAATGCTCTTTGCTGGCTGGAAAAAAAACAGCCTCAGGAAAAAACTGCTGCACAGCTTATGGCAAATTCAGATCTGGTTTTAATACACGATGGTGCAAGGCCATGGATAAAAACAGAATTAATTGAAAAAATAATTGACGCTGCAATATTCCATAAAGCTGTTATCCCATACTTAGCTGTTACAGATACTCCAAAACAGATTGATTTTTCTGGCTCTGACAAAACTGAACATAAAAGCATACAAAGCCCCGGATTTATCACACGCCATTTAAAACGCAGCCAACTTGGCCTTGCCCAGACTCCCCAGGCTTTTATGTTTCCGGATATACTAAAAGCCCACAAACTGGCTGTTGAAAATAAATCCAGGGATTATACAGACGATGCTGAGGTTTGGGGTGAGTTTATTGGAAAAGTGGCAGTGATTCCCGGTTGCCCTGATAACCGTAAAATTACTTTTGCACAAGATTTAGAACAGTAATAAGGAATATACGATGTATAGGATTGGATTGGGAAAAGATATACACAGACTTGTAAAAGGCCGGCCTTTTCTGCTTGCAGGAGTGGAGATTCCTTTTTATAAAGGCGAAACAGGGCATTCTGACGGTGATGTTTTGACCCATGCAGTAATTGACGCGATCCTGGGTGCCTGTGGTCTTGGAGATATAGGTGAGTTTTTTCCGCCTAATGACAGTAAATGGAAAAATGCAGATTCCATGGAATTATTAAAACTTGCTTTTGAAAAAGTCAGAACCAAAGCTTATAAAATTATAAACATTGACTGCGTAATAACTTGCGAAGAACCAAAGATACTCCCATACAGGGAACAGATCCGCAAAGCTCTGGCACAGTGTCTTGGCCTTGAACCTGAACATGTATTTATAAAAGGTAAAACTCGAGAAGGCCTTGACGCTATTGGCAAAGGCAGGGCAGTAGAAGCCCTTGTCGTATGTCTTTTGGAAAAAATTTAAATACAAGCAATTAATCGCGTGGGGCAATTTCCAGGATCAATTCTACTTCGCTTATGGAGAGCTTAAGTGTTTTGGCAATCTCGTCTTTTCTCCAGCCTTTTTGAGCCAGCTTTATTACATTCTCCCTTGTGCTTATTGAAGGCGCACCTTCTTCGCTTGGGACTGGTTTACCTTTTTTGTCACGCTGAACAGCGCCAAGGAGTTTTAGGTTTTCAAGTATTTCACGGTTAACTTCTTCAAGCCGGGTCTCTGCGCGGGCTATCCATTCGCGGGCTTTTTGCATGGACTGTATACGCTCGTCTATTTCCAAAAGGCTTGTGTCAATGTGTACCATTTGATCTGCTGTTTCCCTGGCTTTCTCGCTTTGACCAGCAAGGTTTTCTATTGAACTGCGCAGGGAACTTATATCATCTGTAATCCGCACAAGATCAGTTTTAACTTTCTCAAGGGCTTTTTCTGATTCCTGGAGATCCTTAAAGTTCTGGTCTATGCCTTCATTTGTTGTTTCAAGCACCTGATTTTTCTTTTCTATGCGCTGGTATTTTTCTTCTATACCGGCAAGGGATTCATTGATCTTTCGTATCTGAACCTGCACATGCTGCAATAGATCATCAGAATCAGATACTTCCCTTAGCTTTTCATCCACTGCCTTTGATGTACCAAGCAGTTTGTTAATATTAACATCCATCTGATCTATTCTGTGTTTATCAGAAAGGAAGCGCGCCATCCTGGCATTTACTTCATCTTCAAGCCGCCTTATTTTAATAAACTGGTTTTCAAGCTGTGCTGCTTCCAGCCTGCGCTGGTCAAGCTTGTCAATATCTGCTCTGAGGTCTTCGATCTTCCGTTCCATCTCTGCCTTGAGCGCACCTGCTTCGTCAATAAGTTTTGCCTGTTCAAAGAAACCCTTGATCTGTTGCTCTGCTTCTTCGATACCAGCCTCAAGGCTTTTTGCCTGTTCCTGGGTGCGAAGGATGATCTCGTCCCGCCTGGTTTCAGCTTCGCGGTGAATGTCATCCACAGCTTCCCTTGCAGCTGAAATGCGCGTATCCTGTTCGCTTAACTGCTGCCTTGATTTTTCAAGGACTTGCTGGACTTCTTTAAAACGGGTTTCTGTATAGTCACTTATATCCTTAAGCTTTGCTTCAAGCTCACGCTGGTTGAGCTTTACATGTTCTGATGCAGAAAGGCTTAACCCGGAGATCTCTGCCCTGATTGCGATTAACGCATCTTTTTTTGAATCCTCAAGGCTGCGTTCCAGCTCTTCCTTGTAAGCTGCAAGTGTAAGGTCTGCTGCCTGCATCTGCTCGCGTATGCTTTCTTCAAAAGCGCCTGTATCAGTATTTAATTTTTCCAGCAGACCCATAATCTTTGCGTTTCTCTCATCAAGTTCCCTGCGTAATTCATCGGATAATTTTTGTTCGAGAGCCTGTTGTTTTTCTGTCTGTTCTTCGCCTGTTTGCTTAAGCTTGGATTCAAGTTCATCTTCAAGTAAAGAGATCTGCATTGACATTTCTGCTTTGCGTTTTTCCAGGTCTGAATAAAAGTCTTTTTCAAATTCACCCAGTTTTTCTGAAGTATTATCATAGGCTGCAGATCTTAGGGAAGAAAGCTCGTCTGCAATCTCTGCCATGCCAGCTTTGACTTTTTCCATGCTTGAGTTAAATTGCTTGCCTGCATTATCCATATCCCTTGAAGATTCATCTGTAAATACAGCAAAATCATTTTTTACACGGCCAATGGTTTCTTGCATATAACGGCGCAGCTCTGTGTCGAGTTTACGGCTTTCTTCTGCAAGGGATTCAAGCTGTCTAAATTCTGTATTTTGAGCTTCCCTGTATTCTTCCAATTTTGAAGCAGTTACTTCCAGGGCTTTTTGCTTCATGTCTTCGGCAGCTTTGGCCAAAATACTTTCCTGGGAAGAGATGGTATTTGTTATATTTGCCTTTAGGTCTTCAAGGCGTTTTTCAAGGGCATTTATATCGTTCTTGAATATCTTTTCATCATTCCTGTAAGCTTCTTTTAAAATTTTATCTTTTGCTTCCCATTCATGGCGTTCTTTTTTCCAGTCTTCCCTGAGTGTTTTTATGGCATTCTGAATTTCCACAACCCGATCTTTGGCGTTTTCCTGATAAGTATGAATTTTATCTTCTTCTGCTGTTTTTATTTTTTCTATTCTGTCCCTGGCCTGCTCCTTAAGCTTTACAAGAGCTGCTTCTTCCATTCTGTCAGCTCTTTGGACAGCCTGCTCAAGCGCTGTTTTAAGGGTTTTGTTTACAAGTTCCAAATCATGTGTCAGGGTTTTTTCACGATGTTTTTCGATTTTATCTACAGCTTCCCTGTGGTCTTCAACCTTGCGTTCTATTGTTTCTGCCTGGGAGCTTAAGTCTGATACTGTTGATCTTAGCTCTGCCAGAACCTCTTGTGTGCTTTCTTTTAGAGCTTCGTAATTTTCCTGCCTTAACCTTACCTCAAGACTTCCAAGATTATTCTCAATACTTGTAAGGCTGTTTTTTGCTTCTATAACCCGTTTATGAACACCGTCTACAAAAACCGATTCATCCCTTATCCTGTTAAGGTTCTCCTGCACCCTGTCAGTCATGCGTATAAGTTCCTGCAGGGAATTGTCATAAATATTTAAACGCTCATCAATGCGGGCTGTGGCTGCTGCTTTTTCTGCAAGCTGCTCATTGTTTTCATGGATGCGGTTCATCAGCTCTTTGGCTGATTCCTGCTCAACCTTAAGCTCAATGCCAAGATTCTTTACAGCTGCTTCCAGCTCTTCTACATAGGCGGAAATATCACCCTTTTGCTTGTCAGCATGCCTGCGCAGTTTATCAAGGATACGGCTGCGTTTATCCAACGACCGGAAAAGAAAGAGTACAAGAATAACTATGCCCAGGGTTAAAAGATTCCCTATGGTAAAAAATCCCATCTCAAAATCAGCTTAGCACAAATTTATTTAATTGGCGATAGTCAAAAAACACAAAATCAGTCTGACTTTCTTTTTTTTTATCAGGGAAAAAACGGGTTACCTTTGGTTTGATCCAGGCTGTTTTTAACCCGGCATTTTTGGCGCCAATAACATCATAGGAAAAACTGTTTCCTACATAAAGTATGTCTTGCGGGGGCAGATCAAGGGATTTGCACAAAGCCCTAAAAGCCAGTGGATCAGGTTTTAAACGGCCAATATGCTCTGAACAGAGCTCAATATCCCAGAGCTTTTCCAGTTTAAGGTATTCCAGTTTGGTCTTTAACGGAAAATCCGACAGAATGGCGAGTTTTAATCCTTTATCACGTATGGATGCAAGCGTTTCATTGACATAAGGGAATAATTTTACCTTTTTGAATAAAGGTTCCCATCCGCGGTAAATAATTTTCTCTGTTTTCGCTTCAATTTCTTCTATATAAGATGAATTATGTGTTGTTTTGGGTTTAATAATCTCTGCCATATATTTTGCCTGAACCTTGTAAAACATTGCATAATCCTCTGCTTTACTTTTACTTTTAAGGCGCAGTCTTGAACGGGCTTTACCAAAAGCCATAAGGTATGGGCTGTGTCTAAATAAAAAGGGGATTAGTCTAAAATAAAACCTGTGATTGGGATAAAGAGTACCATCCAGATCAAATGCCACAGCTTTGAATTTCATACCTTAGTTTATACAATAAAAAGATTTATGAATACAGGAAGCTATTATTCGTGACTAAAGCGGCCGTTTAGAGGTATACGGACAAGATTAACATGTTGACCTGGATAACGGTTTCTAAAACCAGAAAACGATGTTTCTGCAGCGCTTTCAAAAACAATTACCTGGAAGTTCCCAAATTCATTAAAAAAAGGAACTAAAACTGCAACATGATAATATTGTCGCATTCTGGGCAGTCCCCTTGGGTTTTCCACAGTTGTAGGCGCACCAATTTCATTGTTTATTGCTGCAAGATATATTCTGCCTGGCTCATTTACTGCAAGTGTATAAAGCAAAGCCTGAAGACCTTCGAACCCATAACCTATATCTGGCAGAAATCCCGGATAATGACGCACAGTACTGCTGCCGTTATCCCGGGAAATAATATGCGAAAAAGTGTGAGTACGGACTTCAAACTCTTCAAGAACTGAAAAAGCCGGAGACCTGAGTGCAGTTCCTGCCCTGGATGCAAGGTTGCGTATCCAGTCAAGTCCAAAGTAAGGGTCACGTATTCTTTCCCAGGGTTCTGTAAAAGAAGAATTCCGTTCATTAAAAGGCTCTTTTAGGGGAGCTATTGGAAGAAACTGTCCTGTATGCGGTTTTAGAATGCCGTCAACTATCCATTTGGCAAAACCCGAACAATTAAGCCCTGCTGGGTCTCCCTGGTTTAAAAGTGTTTCTATATATACGTAGCGGCCATTTTCATCAATAGCACCATCGTCAATAAATTGCAGATCAGGGAGTCTTTGCCTGACAGCATTGATAAAAGCCCTGGAATCCCGGTACATATCCGGCTCTGGGTCAAAGTAATGCCTTGGAAACCTTGCGCCTGCCATAGCAATTGCTTCTTCAACAGGTAAAAGCATTAGCCTCTCAAAAGCCATGGGTATGGGCAAGGACCTGACAACATAGGCATTATACAAGACCACATCCATCTGGCTCCTGTCCCCGGAAAATGGAGTAAATTGCACATACATATTGGGATCGCTTTTAAGAAAAACCCTTATTCGCAAAGGTGCGCCGTCAGAAATGCGCCGGGTAAGTATCCATGAACCCTGAGCCCAGCCAGGAAACGAATTGCCTGCAGCCATTGGCCCCTGCAGCTCCCTGGCCAAAACTATCCCAAATTCGCCATTACCCCTTTCTGAACGCACTTCAATCCTTGAACCACCCTGCAGGGTATGCAATTCAGTCCTTCTCCCAAGCACCCTTGAAGGAACTTCCCTGAACCAGGAATCCATGATCGCGTGTCTTAAAGAGGAATCATCTTCGATTCTTCTGCTTGGCCTGTCCATAAAAGACTGCTGCCCAGAAAGAAAACCGGAGAAAAAGAGAAAAATCAAGGCAAAAACAGAAAAATTCTTCATTCTATATATAAATATCGACAATATCTTCTATATTATTGATATAATTGATAATTCCGATATAATATAATAAGGAGAATGAACCATGAGAGTATATAACAGGAGTCATATAATCCTTTATTCATTCCTTACAGGATTGATAATTGTGATGCTGGCTTTAGGATTGGGTCTTTTTAGATTTCCACAGGCAAATCCAGGTGTCAACCAGAGTATTGAGACAAGCACAGATTCTGGTAACTTTCAGTCATATGATTTTAATTTTGAATATCAGCAGAATGTACCGCTTCTGCCGGTTAATATAAATACAGCAGACCTAGTTCCTTTTAGTGAAAGCGAACGCGAAAATATACGTATATACGAACAGTTGAATCAGGGTGTAGTAAATATTACAACAGAAACTGTTGCGATCAACTGGTTTCTGGAACCTGTACCACAGGAAGGCGGAGCTGGTTCAGGGACTATATTTGATACAAGGGGTTTTGTTTTAACGAACAATCATGTAATAGCAAATGCAACAAAGGTATTTATAAACCTTGCTGACGGCAGCCAGTTTGAAGGAACCATCATAGGTACAGATCCGGAGAATGATATCGCTGTTCTCAAATTTGATCCGCCGCCAGGCATGGAGCTAAGGGTTATTCCTTTTGGCAGCTCTGATAATTTAAGTGTAGGACAGAAAGTGCTGGCAATAGGCAATCCTTTTGCTTTGGAGCGTACCCTTACAGTGGGTATTGTTTCCGGGCTTGGACGTCCCATTCAGATTTCCAACAACCGCATTATCAGGGACATGATACAGACAGATGCTTCGATTAATCCAGGTAAT
>Ga0099364_10013860_pt1 | contig 10778 bp, 6 predicted proteins | sample TergutTh196P3_FD_73070 | JGI IMG/M metagenome (GOLD analysis project Ga0099364, IMG submission 73070) | Microcerotermes parvus P3 segment gut microbial communities from Pointe-Noire, Republic of the Congo - Th196 P3 | ecosystem: Host-associated > Arthropoda: Insects > Digestive system > Gut ...
GGAATATCCATGAAAATAACGCGGAAATTATTAAGCAAAAACGGTTTGTACAGTTTTTCCATCAGCGATTTTGCCCGCTCGTTTTCTACGCCTACAACTACTCTGTCGGGGCTCATAAAGTCTTTGATGGCTGCGCCTTCTTTCAGAAATTCGGGATTTGAGGCAATGTCGAAGGCTATCGAAACGCCTCTTTTATTGAGTTCTTCCTGAATGGTTTGTTTTACTTTTTTTGCCGTACCCACAGGAACTGTGCTTTTGGTTACAAAAATCAGGTAGTCCTGCATGTTTTTGCCGACTTCCTGCGCGACCTGCAACACGTATTGCAAATCGGCGCTTCCGTCTTCGTTGGGCGGCGTGCCGACAGCCGAGAAAATAATTTTACTGTCGTGTAGATGCGCTGTCAATGAAGTGGAAAAAGAAAGCCTGCCGGCAGACATGTTTTTCCGAACCAGTTCTTCCAGTCCGGGCTCGTAAATCGGCATTATTCCGGCATTGAGTTTTTCTATTTTTTCTTTGTTTATGTCAATACATGCCACATTGACACCCATTTCGGCAAAGCAAGCGCCGCTTACCAAACCTACATAACCTGTTCCAATAATTGCGATTTTCATGTGTGTATAATTTATTTTTAATGGTCACATGGAATACGCCATGTTAGAAATTTATTCATCTCACTTGGTGTTTTTGTAAACATGGCTATTTCATGTGAGTATTTTTTAGTTTTAATTTACCACTGTACGTTCCAACCAAAGCGAAAAAAAACGGTCGTACACAAAATAATTACCATTTTCATCTTTGAGTATTAACGATTTGTCAATGAGCGATTTAATTGCCAATTTTACGCTGCTCGCCGCAGTAAGGTTGTGTTTTCTTAAAAAATCGGAATGGGTTGGCATCGCAACTTTACGCTCCTTTGCAATCGCTGTCAATATCCGCAATTGCCCTTTTGTCAGCAGTTCGCAGTAAGTTTTATATGTCGCATTTTCTTCTTTCAACACATCGGATACTATTTTATTCAGCTCTGTTTCCGAATATTTTTTCTGCGACAACGAATATAACTGATTTAGTATCAATTGAATATACCATGTATGACCTAACACAAGATTATAAACCGTTTCAAAAAGCGGTTGCGGCAAAGTTTTTCCGCCTTTGGCAAAATGATTTTGAGCAAAAATGCCGTATATTTTCACCGGTATTTCGCGCAGGTTAATTTTTTGCGTACTTTGGTAAAACGGACGATTTACTGACGAAAACATCGCATCCATTAAATGTTTTTTACTGCCTGAAAAAATAAATTTCACATTTTCGGCAAATTGTACATACGAGCGCAGCAACGCCTCAACGCCTTTTTCGGGATACTCGGTAATCTGCTGAAACTCGTCAATGGCAATATAGCATCGTTTTCCACTGATTTTCAGATAATTGAAAATTTCCTGCAAGCCAGTTTGCGCCTCTTCGGGGCGGATATTAAAAGAAATTTCGGGTTTGCCCGTCAGCGCGTCAATTGAAATGGTTGGGCGGAAACTTTTGAAAAATTCCGAAATACGTTTAACAGTTTTTTGCGAATAATTATCTAACTTCCCTAATACGGTTTTGCCAAAAATTTGCACAAATTCGTGCAGGTTTTGAGTGGAAAAAATATCAAAATAGAAACAAAAAATACCATTTCCTTCGTCTTTCAGCTTGTAAAAAACATGATGTATTAATCCTGTTTTTCCGAAACGACGCGGACTGATAAGCGAAATATTCCGGTCGTTGCGCAATGCAGAAATAATCTTTTCAGTTTCACACTCTCTGTCGCAAAAGTATTCAGGAACGCTGTATCCTGCCACTAAAAAGGGATTATTTGATTTTTCTAATTTCATTTTTTAACTGCATTATGTTTACATCACGCGGCAAAGTTACGAAAAAAACATAAAATATGCAATAAATTCAATATAAAATATGTAACATAAAATATGTAACATAAAATATGCAATACATTTTTTTTTACAACCGTCCGTCAGTTTTCTCTTTCGGCAAAAAGCCTTTTACATCAAACACAACCGACACATTTTTCTTCAATTTGTCTATCTCTAATTGCTTAAATTCATCGTGCGCTACGGTTAAAATAATCGCATCAAATGTATCTGTAGGGATTTCTTTTTTTATTTCGATGCCGTATTCGTGTTTTACTTCCGTTTGATTTGCCCAAGGGTCGTAGATGCTGACATCGGCATGATATTCTTGCAGGGCACTGTATATGTCGATAACTTTGGTGTTGCGCACATCGGGACAGTTTTCTTTGAATGTAAAGCCTAAAATCAGAATTTTACTGTTTTTAATCTGAATTCCTTTGCTAATCATTAGTTTCACGGTTTGCGACGACACATATTTGCCCATGTCGTCGTTCATTCGCCTTCCTGCAAGGATTATTTCGGGGTGATAGCCGTAGCGTTGCGCCGATTGCGCCAAATAATAGGGGTCAACGCCGATGCAATGTCCGCCCACCAAACCGGGTTTGAAGTGCAGGAAATTCCATTTTGTGCCGGCGGCGGCAAGCACATCTTGCGTATCAATATCCATCAGATTGAATATTTTTGATAATTCGTTTACAAATGCAATGTTGATGTCCCGCTGCGAATTTTCGATGACTTTTGCCGCTTCGGCTACTTTTATGCTTGGCGCTAAATGCGTACCGGCGGCAATTACCGATTTATACACTTCGTCTACATATTTCCCGATTTCGGGAGTGGAACCGGAGGTTACTTTGAGTATTTTTTCTACAGTGTGCTCTTTGTCGCCGGGGTTAATCCGTTCGGGCGAGTAGCCGGCAAAAAAATCTATATTGAATTTCAATCCCGATGTTTTTTCTACCACAGGAATACATTCGTCTTCGGTAACGCCGGGATACACGGTGCTTTCGTACACCACGACATTGCCTTTTGAAATCACTTTTCCCACTGTAACGCTTGCATTGATAAGTGGCGTTAAATCGGGGTTGCGGTTTTTATCCACAGGCGTAGGCACGGCTATGACATAAAAATTGCAGTCGCGAATATCTTCAATATTAGCTGTGCAAACAAAACCGTTTTTAATGGCTTCCTGCAAAAGTTCGTCTTCCACTTCGAGCGTGGTGTCGTGTCCGCTCATCAATTCATTTATACGCGATTGGTTCAGGTCGAAGCCAATCGTTTTATATTTTGTGGAAAATAACCGGGCTAAAGGCAATCCCACATATCCTAATCCGATAACTGCTATTTGGGGTGTACTCATTTTTAGTTCATAAAGTTTGTAAAGTTTATAAAGTTCATAAAGTTTGTAAAGTTTGTAAAGTTTGTAAAGTTCATAAAGTTTGTAAAGTTTGTAAAGTTTGTAAAGTTTGTAAAGTTATGTTTTGTATCTTTATAAACTTTCAACTTTACAAACTTTACAAACTTTACAACTTTATAACTTTTAATTTTTTTCGTCTAATTTTTCAAAACGTGAATTTTGGCTGATATATTCAGGCACAATATCTTTCAACATTCTGACGCAATTTTCTACGTCGTTGAATTTGCTTGCTTCCGAAATTAAATTTTTTATTTTTGCATTGATTTTATTGTATTCGTATTGCAGAACGCGGGCAATCATAAGTTTGGGATGGTGGGTCGGAATAGTTTCTTCGGCATTTGCCAACAGTTCTTCGTAGAGTTTTTCGCCGGGTCGCAAACCTATTTCCACAATATTAATATCTTTTCCGGGTGTTTTTCCCACGAGGCGTATCATTTTTTCTGCCAAATCGTAAATTCGCACGGCTTCACCCATATCGAAAATATAAATTTCGCCGCCGTTTCCGATACAGCCGGCTTCGAGAACCAAACTGCAAGCTTCGGGTATCGACATAAAATAGCGGATAATATCGCGATGCGTAATGGTTACGGGTCCGCCGTTTTCGATTTGTTTTTTGAAAAGAGGCACCACCGAACCATTAGAGCCGAGTACATTGCCGAAACGTGTGGTTACAAATTGGCAAATATTGTTGTTTTTTTGAGCAACTTGTTTAAAATAAAGCGCCTGTGTGTATATTTCGGCAACACGTTTTGTGGCGCCCATAATGTTTGTCGGATTAACTGCCTTATCTGTAGAAACCATCACAAAGCGTTTTACGTTAAATTCGACCGACAGGTCGGCAAGAATTTTGGTACCCAATACATTTGTCAAAATTGCAGTGCAAGGGTGAAGCTCCATCATCGGTACATGCTTGTAAGCAGCGGCATGAAACACAAGTTTGGGTTGATGTTTCTCGAAAGAATGGCGCATTTTTGCTTCGTTATAGATGTTGGCTACCACAGGAACAATTTCGAGGTTGGGTATATTTTTGCTTGTCAAATGTAGCCACAGGTCATTCAGCGGTGTTTCTGCTTGGTCTAAAAGCAGGAGTTTTTTGCAGCGGAGCCGGCTGATTTGTTTTGCCAGTTCGCTGCCGATAGAGCCGGCTGCGCCTGTTATCAACACACATTCGCCATCAAAAAATTCGCCGATGCGTTCGCTGTCCATCTGGATAGAATTTCTACCTAATAAATCTTCAATCCGTATTTTGTCAAGCTCGAATTTGCGGTTATCTTTCAGGTTGTCAATAATGATATTAACCTTCAATAATTCCAAATTATCCAAAATCAGCTGGTCAAAAAGGGCTTTTGGCGCTTCTGCAATCTTGGAAGAAGTCATCAGTACGGCTTTTACTTTATTTTTCTTAATAAAATCAAGCACATTCGAAATCAGAACAATAGGCAAATTGATTATTCGTTTTGAAGAAGCGCTTTCAGAAGTATTTGTGCTGATAAATCCAATGGGATAAATTGTGCTGTTGACGTCGGCGCGTTGCAGCCGGGCAATGCTTGCCGCTTCGGCGTCGTCGCCAAGAATTAATGCGTTTTTTTTGTTTCGTGTTTTCGAGTTGCGCCACACATCTTCAAATATGACCCGCACGAGTAAACGTATGCCAAGTTGCATGCCGAGTATAAGGACGCCGCCCAATATCGGGGAAAGAATTCCCAATTCGACAGAAGTAGCAGGAATATGATACAGTACGTGATAATTCCAAATATAGCCGCCGAACAGCAACAGAACGACAGCACAAAAATTTGCTTTTACAATTCTGTAAAGGTCGGACAAAGATGAAAATCGAATAATTCCTACGTGTGTTTTAAAGAGAAGCCCTGTAACGGTATATGCAGCAAGGGTTGTGAATGTTTTTACCCAAACCCAACTATGCTGCACATTGAACAAAAGCGGAGCAATATAGATTGTTAATGATACTCCTGCCAAAACAATACACATATCCAATGCAAAAACTACCGATTGAGGTAAATAGGGTATCCGTTCTATCCGTTTGTATATTTTTTTAATAAGTCTTTCTATCATAAATAAATGCTTATAGTTAGCCTGCTCAACCTGCAAAGATAGTTTTTTTTGATAAAAAAACAGGTGTTTGTGTTTTTAAACACAAATATTTCCTTTTAACGTGGCAGAAGAAGCATCGGTTATCAGTATTTTTACAAATTCTCCGATGCGGCGTCCTTCGCGCGGAAATACTACCACTTTGTTTTGCGATGTACGTCCGAAAAAATGCTCTCTCGACCGTTTCGAAAATCCTTCTACCAACACTTCAAATACCATGCCAATGTCTTTTTTATTGCGAAGCAAGGATATTTCGTTTTGTAAGGCGATGATTTCGTTTAGTCGCCGCAGTTTTGTTTCTTCCGGCACATCATCGGGCAAATTTGCAGCGGCATAAGTACCCGGACGTTCGCTGTATTTAAACATAAAAGCCATATCGAAACCTACTTCGCGCATCAGCGAAAGGCTTTGTTGGTGGTCGTCTTCCGTTTCCGAGCAAAATCCTGCAAAAATATCGGTGGTAATGCTTGCTTCGGGCAGATAACGCCGTATGGCGGCTATTTTGTCCAAATAGTCTTCGCGCGTGTATTTGCGTCTCATCAAATTGAGAATGCGGTTGCTGCCCGACTGTACGGGAAGATGTATGTTTCGACAAAGATTTGGATATGAGGCTATTACTTGAAGCGTTTCGTGGCTCATATCTTTTGGGTGTGAAGTAGTAAAGCGGATACGCATAGTGGGTGCGGCTTCGGCTACAATTTTAAGTAAATCAGCGAAACCAACTCCCCTCTCCTGTGGAGAGGTGCTGGGAGTGAGGTACGAATTCACATTCTGCCCCAACAAAGTTACCTCTTTATATCCTTTTTGTGCGAGGTTTCTGAGCTCGTTCAAAATGCTTTCCATATCGCGGCTGCGCTCTCTACCGCGTGTGTAAGGCACTATGCAATAAGAACAAAAATTGTTGCAGCCTCGCATAATGGAAATAAATCCCGATAATGGATTTCCTATTCGCGAAGGAATTACATCTTTATAGGTTTCGGTGGTTGATAATTCTACATTGATGGCTTTTTCTCCTTTTTCTACCGCGCCGATTAAATTGGGAATATCCAGATAGGCATCGGGACCAACCACCACATCTACGCCATGTTCTGTAATCAACTCATCTTTAATCCGCTCTGCCATGCAGCCGATTACGCCGATGATGAGTTTTCCTTTCCGTTTTTTCTTTATTGTTTGGAAATGTTTCAGGCGAGCGATAACCCTTTGTTCGGCATTGTCGCGTACTGAACAGGTATTTACAAAAATAACATCGGCATTTTCGATGCGCTCTGTTAGGGTAAAACCGTCCATTTCCATAATAGATGCAACTACTTCGCTATCGGCGGCATTCATTTGGCAACCGTAGGTTTCGATGTAAAGTTTTTTTTCGGCAAAGACAGATTTTAAGTCTGTGGCGCCGCTTTCGTTTTCCATACTTTGTGAAATTTAAGGGTGCAAAGGTACGGATTTATTTGTCTAATTTTAAAAACAACAACAAAATAAGGCGTAATTTCGTTGTTGCTTGCCGATATTTTATTCAATACATAAGTAGATTTTAAGGATAAAAACACCCAAAAATTGGCAGAAATCCAACCAAATAGCGATTAAAACTCAAATAGTTTAAAAAAAAACAAAAAAAATAAGATTTTTTTGCTTGTATTAAGAAAAAAAACATACATTTGCAACGAATTAATTAACCTTCTAAAAAGTTAAAGTCATGACAAATTTATTTAAAACAATCGAAGAAAAATTACAAGCGTTTGCGGTTAATGCAAAAGACCATGTAGAAAAAGGCAACAAAGCAGCCGGCGCTCGCGCACGTAAAGCTTCACTGGAACTTGAAAAATTAATGAAAGAGTTCCGCAAACAATCAGTAGCAGCTGCAAAATAAAAACATGCTGTTACACAAAGATTTTTGAGGGGTTTTGTAACGAAAAATTACAAGCCCTTTTTTTTATTTAAGGTGTAATAGATAAAAAATATGGTATTTTTTTGCACTTGTTTTTTAAAATCTTAAATCTTAAATCTTAAATCTTAAATAATTTTGTATCTTTGCGCCTTGCAAAAAATCAACAAGTTTAATATTAAATAATTTAAAAATGCAAAACAAAGGATTTATAAAAGTGATAGCCGGAGCGCTATTTCTCGTGTGTTCTTTTTATCTTTCATTTACGTGCGTAACAAGCTATTATGCTAAGCAAGCCGAAAAAATCGCTAAAAGTTATGCCGGAGAACGTGCTGTCGAAGGAAGTGATGAATATCAAATGCTGTACAGTGACAGACACAGAGCATACCTCGATTCAATGTCCACAGAGCCGGTTTGGTTTTCTTTGTCTTGGACGGGTTTGGAAAGATTTAAAAATTCAGGCTATACGTTGAAAGAATGTTATACACAGGAAATCGGTCTTGGGCTTGATTTAAAAGGTGGTATGAACGTAGTTTTGGAAGTTTCGGCAGCCGACATTTTACGTGCATTGTCCAACTACAGCGCCGACCCCACGTTCAACAAAGCGCTGGAGCTTGCTGTCGAAAGGCAAACAAACAGCCAAAGTAATTTTGTAACATTGTTTGAAACAGCTTACAGGGAAACTGACCCGAATGCAAAATTAGCAACGGTATTCAGTTCGCGCGAAAATAAAATTTCGTTGAGTTCTTCGAATGCCGAAATAATAAAATATCTTAACGATGCGGTACGCGATGCCACCGACAACTCTTTCAATGTGTTGCGTCAGCGTATCGACCGTTTTGGCGTAGCGCAACCCAATATTCAAAAATTGGAAGGCAGCGGACGTATTCTCGTCGAATTGCCGGGTATTAAAGAACCCGAGCGCGTGCGCAAATTGCTGCAAGGTACGGCAAGCCTTGAGTTTTGGGAAACATACGAATTGTCGGAAATAGCCCAACAACTTATTGCAGCCAACGATATGCTTCGCGAATTGTATGCAGGCAATAAATCGGAAGAAACTGATGATGTTGAAGCCGAAGAAAAAAGCGAAGAAACCACCGCGCAATCGAAGTTAGACAGTTTGAAATTAGCAGCAGCGGCAGCAAGCCAGCAACCCGAAAGCACGCAACAACAATCGCAGGCGCTTGACGAGTTCAGAAAACAAAACCCATTGTTTGGGAAACTGAATGTGTATTTTCAAGGCGGACAAATTATGCCCGGTCCTGCAATTGGCGATGCTTTCTTTGCCGATACCGCAGCAATCAACTCAATGTTGAAAGAGAAACATGTGCGCGAACTTTTTCCTCGTGATTTAGCCTTGAAATGGGCAGTAAAAGCAATCAACGAAAAAGACCAACGCTACCAGCTAATCGCAATTAAAGTTACAAAACGAGACGGACGCGCTGCGCTCGAAGGCGATGTGGTAACAGACGCAAAAGCCGATTTCGGTCAATTTTCGAGCAGCGCCAACGTAAGCATGTCAATGAATAACGAAGGCGCAAGAGAGTGGGCTCGTTTGACCAAAGAAAACTCGCCGAAAGATGGAAAACCGGGTCGTTGCATCGCCATTGTGTTAGACGATTATGTATATTCATATCCGCGTGTGCAAGGAGAAATTCCGGGCGGCACCTCTTCAATTACGGGAAATTTCACCGTAGATGAAGCAAAAGACTTGGCAAATACCTTAAAATCGGGTAAAATGCCTGCGCCGGCTCGCATTGTACAGGAAGATATTGTAGGTCCTTCGCTTGGTCAAGAAGCAATCCATGCCGGATTGATTTCGTTCATCATCGCATTTATTTTGGTGATGCTGTATATGATATTTTTCTACGGTGTGGCTTCCGGATTAGTTACCGACATAGCGCTGTTGGTCAATGTATTTACTTTGTTTGGATTTTTGGCATCGTTCAAAGCGGTGTTAACGCTTCCCGGTATTGCAGGTATTGTGCTTACGATGGGTATGGCGGTCGATGCCAACGTACTTATCTTTGAGCGTATCAGAGAAGAATTGGCAGGCGGAAAAACATTGAAAAAAGCAATAGAAGCCGGTTATTCAAATGCAATGTCGGCAATTTTAGACTCTAACATAACAACTTTGCTCACAGGTATTGTGCTGTTCTATTTTGGAACAGGACCCATTCGCGGATTTGCCACTACTTTAATCATAGGTATTATCACCTCTTTCTTAACATCGGTATTCTTAACCCGTATTATTTTTGAAACCGTATTAAAGAATGAAAAGGGTGAAAGCAAAAATTGGACTTTCTCTACGCCGATTACCAAAAATTGGTTTAAAAATATCAATTTCAACTTCTTGGGCAAACGCCGTATTGGTTACATTATATCCGGTGCGATAGTATTGATTTCAATCGTTTCGTTGGCTACAAGAGGTTTGAGCATGGGTATTGATTTTAGCGGCGGACGCAACTATGTGGTTCGTTTCGAAAATCCTGTAAAAACGGCAGCAGTAAAAGATTTACTCAAAGATGCCTTTGAAGGCGAGGCTGTAAATGTAATTACCATTGGCAGCGAAAATCAAGTGCGAATATCTACCAATTATGGAATTACAAGTCAAAATAAAGATATTGACGCACAAATCGAAAACCGCTTATACGATGGTTTAAAACCTTTACTGCCAACGAATGTTTCGGCAGATGAATTTATAGACAATTATATTGTAAGTTCTCAAAAAGTAGGACCATCAATCGCCGACGACATTAAAACTTCGGCGATGATAGCCGTTCTGTTCGCTATTATTGTTATCGGGTTGTATATTTTTATTCGTTTCAGAGATTTAATGCTTTCGGCGGGTGCGGTAATCGCTCTTGTACACGACGTATTGATAATTTTAGGATTATATTCGTTGTTTTACAGCATAATGCCATTCTCAATGGAAATAGACCAGTCGTTTATAGCGGCTATTCTAACCGTTGTAGGTTATACTATCAACGACAAAGTGATTATCTACGACCGTATTCGCGAAAACAGGACATTGTATCCCAAACGAGCCCAATTCGATACAATTAACATATCGTTAAATGCCACATTAGGTCGTACATTCAACACAGGAATAACAACCTCTGTCGTATTGCTTGCGATATTTATATTTGGCGGCGAAGTAATACGCGGATTTATATTTGCGTTGTTGGTTGGCGTTATCACAGGAATTTATTCCACCTTGTTTACAGCCGCTCCGATTGCTTACGAAATGATGAAAAAGAAAGACAAAATCGCAGAAAAATAAATTGAAAATTCAGAAGAAGAATCAACTACAGAGATTTACATTATCCAAATATAACAATGGAACGATAATTTTAAAAAAAATGGTAACGATATTTGGTAAATTTAACACAAATAATTTGGTAATCTCGCATATTTTGCTAAGAGAGAGAGAGAGAGAGAGAGAGTTTTCCTCACCTCACCTTAAACATTA
>Ga0099364_10013861_pt1 | contig 10778 bp, 9 predicted proteins | sample TergutTh196P3_FD_73070 | JGI IMG/M metagenome (GOLD analysis project Ga0099364, IMG submission 73070) | Microcerotermes parvus P3 segment gut microbial communities from Pointe-Noire, Republic of the Congo - Th196 P3 | ecosystem: Host-associated > Arthropoda: Insects > Digestive system > Gut ...
CTCTGTCCACCGCGCTCTCGCCCGCTTGCACCTAACGTCCGAGCGGCTTGGCGCAGCGGCGGCTTCCACTACCGTTCATGCGGGCGACAAACGTTCAATTTCGCACTGCCTTTTCCGCGGGGTTAGTGCCGCCGTTGCGCCAAACCGCCAGTTGTACGTTCGGCATTCTTTCTCGTCTTTGTTACTTTTCGGCTACATTGTCAGGCTACACTTACTTTTCAACTCGGTTGTCGTTTCCGATTCATTATCGAGCTGTACCCACTTTTCGAGTTAGTTTTCGTTTCCACTTCGTCTTCGGGCTACACTTACTTTTCAATTTCGCACTACCTTTCTGCGAGTTCCTGCCGTCGTTCTGTCAAACCGCCAAGTTGTGTGCCGTTTTTTATTTCTTTTTGAATATAACCGTATTCGTTTTATATACAATTGTATCCCTATTCAAATTGTCATCAGTTTTATATGAAAGCAAATAATCTTGGTTGAAATCATTTTGAACATTCTGGAAAGCATTATGATTAGAGTGATAGTAAAAACCCTCCGTCCCCAAGTCAATATACATCATGGTTCTTTCGATATAACACGTATATGATATTTGAATTTCGTCTTTTCTTTGTATTGCATAAATACAAGGTTTAAAATCATAACGGGTTGAAATGCCATAAATACCATGAAGTTTTACAGTATCAATGTATAGTGGAGAGTATTTTAGTTGTTCACTCCAAGTATAAAAAGGTTTTATGTAGTATGGTCTATTATCAGGTTCAATAATATCTCTACTACCCAATATTATGTCTAATGATTGAAAGTATAAAATTCCATTTTTTTGAATGATGTCAAAATAGATAACCGTGTCATTACTTGTTATTTTGGCTTTTGAATTTGATATTAATTCAATTTCATCATATAATTTGAATGGGATATTTGTAGGTTGCTCCTCGTATATATTTAACAAAGATCCTGCAACAAAAGTGCCACCCGAACTACCGAACAGCCAATTATTAATTCTAAAATTTTCTAAAAATGAATTAATTTTATCAGGGTCATTTATATTTCCCGAATTGGTGTATGTGTTCACTTTACCGTATATAATATCAGTAAAAACATATTTTTTAGGATAACTTTCTTTTTCCTTTTCACACGAAACAATAATTGATACCATAATCAATATTGTATAAAAGATATTAATAAAAACTCTATTCATCTTAACCATGTTCTAATGTTTTTTATTTTATTTTTTTGTCTGTTTATAATCTATTTGCTAATTGCTAATTGCTGCTGTTTCCAAATGTCACACAACCGCCTTATTGTCGGGCTGTACTCCATTTTCGGTACGTGATACTTTTTCGACAACGCTTTCGGCGCATGACACACAACTTTTGAATATACGTGATGCACGGCTTTTTTAGTTCGCTTTGTTTTGCCTTGCCCAAAGGGGGTATTAATCTGTTCATTTTGTTTAATTTATTAATATTTTACTTTCTACATTTATTTATTGAGCGTTTCCACTCACCTATAGGAGACATGTCAAAGGTGTTTTGTAACCTCCGATCTGAATTTTGAAAATTACACAAAAGCCTTATCATTGTTGAGAGCACAAAAGTCGGTAAGTAACATGGCTCAGATTGTACCTCCTAATCAACGCATTATGAGTAGATTTATGAATTTGACCCCTTTGTTTGAATGGGGGATGAGAATAATTGACTTGCTGGATAAGAACTAATTAACGGAAGAAGAGATAGCAGCGTTATCCTTTTTGAAACCGTTGAAAAAATTCATTTTTGAAACTTACCCACTGTTGATTCATTTAAACAATATTCAGAAATTGTTGAAAACCAAAGGATGCAACAAAAAAACATCTCAAAAAGCCCTGTCTATGTTTTCAAAGATGAAAGATGATAACTCCTTGAAAATAAAGAAACAATTAGATGAATACTTTACAGATTTAACCTGCAAAACAAAAGGTTAAACAATTTGTTGTTCGTCTGACGTCATTGAATCCTTTTTGGGGAAATACAAGGAAATAGTAAAGGGAAAAAATCGTTTGGAATTAGTGATTTATGTCTTTGTATTGCTGCCATGACCGGAATGAACAATCCCGATAAAACAAATCAAGCGATGAAAACTATCAATATCAAGCGACTAAAGGAATGGAAAGCAAAAAATATCAGCAAAGCATTATTTGCTGAAAAGATAGAATTGAATAAAAAGTAGACCGAAAATATCTTTCTAAAAAGTAACATTTTTGACACCCCACCAAGAGGGTATTGTTTTTTAGCAAATTGAGATTGACCTTTGCCGCCGTGTATTTTTAAAGTGTCATAAACGCAGCGCGGTTCACTGCCGCCAACTGCCGGATGGCGTCGGTTATTGCTTCATAGTAATGGTCTCCGGCGTTTTGCATATTTTTGTCGATGATTTTGCAGAAAAATACGACGGCGTCATCGGGAAAAATCGTTTTGTGCGCCCTGAAGAAGTCGTATAGCAGACTTTCCGAAATTTTAGTCTTGCGCTTTATCAAATCTACGATACGACCCGCTGTTTGCCGTCAACCACGAGTTCAATGTTTCAATGGCTTTGGAAAGATTTCCGTTAGCGTCGTGCAACACGGCTGATTGTATGATCCGTTCTTCGTTTTTTTCCGATAATACGTCCAATACAGCGACTTTTTCATCGTATGAAAGCAAATCCGAAACGCGGTCGAAATATTTTCCGGCAAGTTCCATAGAAAGGTATACAAAAAATCAGTTTCAACCATTTTTAAAAATGAAAATATTTTTGCAGTATAAATAATTTTTGTAGTTTTGCGGCTTGTTTATTCGATTTTGGTATTAAGTGATATGAAAAAGCAGATTTTGACAGGCGAAGAGTCCTTTGAAAAAATTATCGAAGGCAATTATTTTTACATTGATAAAACTCTGTTTATCAAAGAATTGTTAGAAAATATGGGTACAGTTACGCTGATAACCCGCCCGCGTCGTTTTGGAAAAACTCTGAATATAAGTATGTTGAAGCATTTTTTTGACGTAAACAAGGACAACAAGGCATTGTTCGACGGTCTTAAAATAATGGAACACACGGCTATTGTAGAAAAGCATATGAATCAATATCCTGTTGTTTCGCTTACGTTGAAAAATGTGGAGGAAGATACATACGACATGGCTATTGAGAACATTAGGGACTTGGTTTCCGAAATATATCAGGATAATGAATACCTGTGTGAAGGCAACCACCTGAATGAGTTTAAAAAGAAACAGTTTTATAGACATTGTTCAAAAGAATCAACGGACATCGAACTGAAATACGCCCTGAAATTTTTGACAACATGCCTGTATACGTATCACAAAAAGCGCGTTATTGTTTTGTTAGACGAATACGACACCCCAATTGATAGTGCAGTACGAAACGGTTATTATAAAAAAATGATTGGTTTTATGCGCGGTTTTCTGGGTAACGTTTTCAAAACTAATGATTACCTTGAGTTTGGAGTTTTAACAGGTGTTCAGCGAATATCAAAGGAAAGTTTGGTGAGTAGTTTTAATAATCCTTTGGTTTGCGGAATTATGGATAAAGAATTTACCACTTGTTTTGGATTCACCGAAGAAGAAGTTCAGGAAGCCTGTCGGATGTATGAAGCAGGCGACAAATATCACGAAGTTAAGAAGTGGTACGATGGTTACAGATTTGGAGGGAAAGACATGTATAACCCATGGAGTATCGTCAGGTACTTAAAAAATCAAGAATTTGATGAATACTGGGTAAATACCGGTTCTTTGCAGATAATGCAGGATGTGTTTTATAAAGGCGACGATAATTTGAAAAACGAATTAGCCGCATTGTTAACCGGCGCGCCTGTAATGATGTTTCTGGAAGATGGGATAACTTATCCGATAAAATATGCCCATTCGGATACATTTTGGACTATGCTTTTAAATGCCGGATATATAAAGCCTTGTAACGGAGCCAAAACAGACAAATTCGGAGCCGAATTGGTGAATATGGAAATCAAAAATATGTTTTCGCGTTATGCAAAAAATTGGTTTGGCGAGCAACAACCCTCCATTTCCGAAACCATATTGGACTTTGTTGAACATTTGTTAAAAGGCGATGCAGCATCCGTAAGCGCTATCCTGAACGACGATCTGCTGAACAATCCAAGCAGCCACGATTTTAAAATGGAAAACAGTTACCACATGTTTATTTATGGTATTTTGCTTGCAGTTCCCCATGATTATTTGGTTTACTCAAACCCGGAAGCAGGCAAAGGCAGGACTGACTGTGTTATTAAACCCATAGACAAGAGCAAAAGCGCTATAATAGTTGAATTTAAGCATGTTAAAAAAGTCCCGCCCGGCGACCTGAAACAGGAAGCCCAAAACGGTCTCCAACAAATCGAAGAAAAATCTTATATCCACAATTTGCAAAAAGAAGGATATAAGAACATTTTCAAATACGGCATTGCGTTTCACAAGAAAAATTGCGAGGTGGCGATGGAAATTGAGAACGGCGCTATACCATGCCCCGACATTGTGAAATTCAAAATGCTTGATGATAATTTAACATTCTAAAAGATATGCAGGTTTTATTTTTTTTCTTTTTATTTTTTTCCATACCTGTTTGGGGACAGCAAAAGTCGGATTTGAAACTCAAGCAAGTTCCCTATTCGATTACACTTCACGGAAAGGAATTGCACGATCCATATCATTGGATGGAGCAATTAGACTCTCCGGATGTGTTGAGATATATCAAAAAAGAGAATAAAATAGTAAGCAAAACAATGAAACAACTGAAATCAACTGAAAAAGAACTTATTAATGACAATAATAAAAGACGTTTCAGTTCATTTCCGGATGCAGATATAACGAGAAATCCAAATGATACATGTTTTTATTATGAACGAACAAAAGGGAAATCAATACTTTATTGCCGAAAAACGAAAGATAACAAGGAAGAAGTTTTAATAGATTCGCGTAAAGACCTAAAAGGTTTAAGTAATGATTATATGATTATACATTATAAAATATGCCCGAAAGATAAACGAATTGCTTATCTTGCATGCAATGATGATATGTGGTTTTCGGATAATACTGTCCTAAAAATAAAGACAATAGATTCCAATGAGCGAGAAGAACAACTAACTAATGTTTATTATGATTTTGTTTGGATTGATGAACAAACCATAGTTTATACACAAAGAAACTCATTGGGAAACTGCCGTGTATCATTGAAAGCATACAAACACACATTAGGAACGTCACAAAGTACTGATGTTCTTTTATATGACAAAATTCAGACAGAACTCGATATTCATATTTATTTATCTAATTCAAAAAAATATTTATTCATTGGAGCTTTAAGTAATCATACTTCAGAATATTATTTGTACGACATCGCTGCAAACCGATTAAAATTGATTCAACCTGAAGAGCCGATGCATAGATATTTTCCGAATCATTATGGAAACGATACTGTTTTATACATTTTTACAAACAAAGACGCGCCAAACAACAAAATCGTTGCTGTAAATGTAAAGAATCCGGAATCTTTTGAATGGGAAGAAATAATTTCAGAATCCAATTTATTTACTGAAACAATTATAAAAAGAACGACGAAATATACGTTGTTATATGAACGAAATGACTTTAACAGAGACATAGCAATTGTGAAAAAATGCAATGGTGAAAGAAACACCATATTATTTAAAGAACCTGCTCATAATGTGGATTTTATATATATAGATACAGTTGAGAATCGAATCAGACTAAAATATGCGTCTTACCTAACTCCAGATATTTTTTATGATTATTATATAGATAACGACAGTTTGAGTGTCATTTTTGAAACAATAATTATGGATTACAAAAAAGATGACTATGTAGTTCAAATTCATCACGTACCCTCGCATGACGGGTTGGCAATACCGATAGTTATGATGTTTAACAAAACTAAAGTACAAAAGGGTATTCCGGCTCCTGTGGAAACTGGGGTATATGGAGCTTATGGAGGGGCTACTCAACCTAGATTTCAAAATGATCGATTTTCAATGTTAGATAGAGGATTTTATGATATTAGAATTCAACTTCGCGGCGACGGCGGTGTAAATTCCTCTTGGCATTTAGGTGGTGCTGGGATGAATAAAAAGAATTCTGCTATGGATTTTATTTCAATTCTTGAATTTTTGATTGCCGAACAATATACTGCGGCAGGTAAAATATATGCCGCTGGAACAAGCGCAGGTGGAATTACTTTAGGAATGGCTGTTAATATGCGTCCTGACTTATTCGGAGGCGCGAAATTTTTTGCTTCGTCTCTTGACGTTCTTATGATCATGGCTGATGGAATGGAATGGCGTGAATTTGGAAACCCTAACATTGAAGAAGAATTTAATTATATGATTGACTATTCGCCTTATCATAATATTAAAAAACAGGATTATCCGCCGTTATTATTCATTCATGGGTATAAAGATACGAATGTACCATGTTTTTCAACTCTTAAAATGGTTGCAAAAATCAAGGAGTACAGAACAAATAGTAATACAATTTTAATGAATATCAATATGGATGCTGACCATAGTTTTTATAGAGGAAAGAAAAAAATCTTCCATCCTTTTGTGTTTAGTTTAGCCATAAATAACGGATGGTTGTAACTTTGTTTAGTTTGCGCCAAGTCAAGAAATATTTTACACCCCACTTTCAGAGTTTGTTCAAATTCGTGTAAAAAAAAATGGGAAATTGATTTTTTTTGTGTATTTTTGTATTTTTAAATTTTACATCAAATGACACAAGGATTATTCACCCCTGAGGAGGTATCAGACATGATACTTGCAGGCGACAATCTATTATTGGCAGGCGACGCCAAACTTTTATCGCAGTTACCCGCGGGGAACTGGATAGGAGGAAGTACGACCTTTTTCATTCTTTATCCGGAAAACAAGACGACGTCGAACGAAAAGATTTTCGTCAACCAATTGCCCAGCTTCGTTACCGGTGTGGATATAAAGGAATATGACGAAACCAGCGTCAAAACTATTTTTAACAATGGACGTCAAAACAGTTTTACGGTGCTGATTATGCCATGGTTCACGCCGATAGCGGTTGAATATTCGCTAAATTCTCCATACTACGAAAAATTTGCGTTGCATCCCGTTTGTGGATGGCTTGCAGGGTTGTCGCTTGAGAATCAAACCGATAAATCATATGTCCTATCGGGCTGGGCTCCGGGCGTTCTCTCCGAAAAGGGAATAGCCATGCAAGTGATGCTTCCAAAAGACAAATACGTGGATATTAATATCTTTAATGCCTACAAGCAGGGTACTGGCGATAGTATCGTGTTCGACTACAGTAGCCTGACGCTTACATACGCCATCATCAACGGAAAAAAGCGCAACCTTGCCCAATATTTGCGCGAAGTGGAACACAAAAGCCTCTTTCCGCTGGTAGCCAACTATTCGGGTGCGATGATTAACATCACGATACTGAATGTTGGCGAAACCGAAGTCACAGTATCAGCGCCGGTGTTTCAAGGCGTGGATTATCGTTTAGCAGTCGCTAATGACGAAATTGCCGAGCCGGAACTGATCAGCGATAAAATTATTCTTTCCGTAACCTGCGTGGGAAATTACATTCAGTCGGATATTTGCAGGAAATACTTTAACAAAATGAACGGTCCTGCGGTATTCGGCGAGATTGCCTATCAGCAGTTAGGCATGAGTACCGTGTATGTTACTGTAGATGATATACTTCTTAATTCTGATACAAGATGAAACCAACAGCAGAAATCATTGATGGAATTCCAGATGAGGTATTGACCCATATTATCAAACGATCTAATGATTTTACGTGGAATTTCTTGGCCATGCAAGTTATACTTGCCCGCTTAAATCTGAAAATTATCATGCATAAGGGAGCAGAAAATATCTTACCGGCATGTTGCGACGAGTTGAGAGACTTGTTGAAAAAAAGTGTCAATATTCCCAATTCGCATGAAGACTTAAAACAGATACTTTCATTGGTTACAGTATAATTTGTTCTTCCCATCAAAAAACCCCTCGTCATTTCTGATGAAGGGTTTTCTGTATATTTTTTCGCTTTCGCTCAAGAGAACGCTGCGCTAAGTTTGGCGGCGACCTACTCTCCCACAAACGCAGTGTCATCGGCGCTGACAGGTTTAACTGTTACATGCAAATCAAACCGACACGGCAAGAAATTCGCTTCCTAATTGATGTAAAGCGCTGACAATTTTTGTTTTTTGCGCCTGTCGAGGACGTGAACGACCACAGGCGTAGTGTCCCAACTGTTTTTGGTTTATTCCCGTTAAACGAGAAAGCGCCGAGCGGCTTAAAATTCCGTCATAACAACATAGCAGGCTTTCAATGTTGAATTTATATTCGAAATCGTATGCACCATCGAACACGCTTGGATACTCATCGCCATCCTCCTTCGCCCATTCAACGTAAACATCAATGCTTTCTTTCAATTCTCTTTTAAATTCATCAAAAGAACCATTCGTTCCCAATACCCACCCAGGCAACAAATCGATGCTTGCACAATAACCTTCAGGCGTTTTCGCCACGTTTACAACTAATTTTTCCATGATAATATCATTTTAAACGATGCTAAAAAATTAATCCAGATTGATTTTCAATTGACTTTAACAAATCGCCGAAAAAATCGGTGGACGGTGTTCCGTTGACGGTTACACTGCCTTTTTTCGTCGAATGTTTGAATTTACGGTGGCTTCCTTTTTGATGAACAATATACCAGCCGTCTTTTTTCAAATCACTCAATATTTTTGCTCCTTTGATTACTTTCACGCACGATCCGTTTTATATTTTTCGACGTGCAAAGATAGTAATTTTGCTATTAATTACATTTTTTTTCTTTTTTCCACATAAAAACCCCTCACCATTTCTGACAAGGGACTCTCGGAATAATTTTTTCGTTTTCGCTCTACAATCGGCTCAACATGGCTATCACATTACGAATTCGTTCGGATATTGTTGAGGTGTTCGTCGGCTATTTTCTTGTCCACGAACTTACACGAATTGATACTAAGGAGTCGACGAAGTCAATTTACACGAATTTTTACCACGCTATTTCGTGTAAATTTGTGTAAATTACCATCGGTGAGAAAAGTTCGTGGACAAACAAATCCCATCAAAAAACCCCTCGTCATTACTGATGAAGGGTTCTTTGTATATTTTTTCGCTTTCGCTCAAGAGAACGCTGCGCTAAGTTTGGCGGCGACCTACTCTCCCAAGAATGCAGTACCATTGGCGCTGACAGGTTTTGGCTCATAGATCATTACTTGATACCTTTTCAAGATTTCTTCTTGTTGTTCAGATGACAGATCGTCATATAATTTCGCATATTTTTGTAAAGACGCATCATTTCTCAAATTTGAAAAAGTCTTGAAAATAGTACTAAAAGCCTTAATATAATCATCATACAGACAATCATCTTCTATTTCTAAAACAATCAAATAGTTGGAATGATCAGTTATAAATTTTTGTATATAAAATTCCATTTTTTGCCAGTTTTGAAGCAACCCATTTATATATAAACCATTAGGTGTTAGTTGAATAGGTAGTAGTGGATGGGCTTCCGTATTGTTCCATTGAAGAATTTCAGGTGAAATTTCAGGATTTGAACATGGAGGCAACTGACGTAAAATTGTGTAGGAAGTTGTCCGAGTACACACTCCCTGACCTGCAGGAAAGACCCGATAACCAATTTTTCTTAGTCCACTGCATGTAAGGGATTCCTGTAGCATTTTCACATATCTCATAGGCATTTGTTTGTCGATATGTAAAACAGCAGTTAATAATCGTTGATCCAACTCACTGCGCTTTTGAAGTTCCTCCTCAATTTTTGCATAAAACTGGTCAAATCCACTTTCCTTTTGATCGACAAATACTTTTGGTAGACTATCCATTTTTACACCAAACGGAAAACACAAATGAATATCCACCACCAAACTACGGTTTTCGGTTTTCCCGAAATAATCAGATTCAGGATACTCCATCTGAAATTTTCGTGTAACAGAACTGTTTAAACAAATATTGTTAATTTCTTTATAATCAACAAATTGTATTCTTGATATAAGAAATGACCAAACCACAATACCTATAGCCGAAAACAATATCCACCGCCTGCTTTTGCGAAAGGCAACTTTACGAATGGTTTTCCACATTTCCATGAAGAGAACCACAATGATATACACCCAGAAAAAAATCCATCCGGGATAAAGTTGGAAATAACACCATGCTTGCAATATTCCGCCAAACACGGCAAAAGCGAGCGACACATTTGCAAACCAATACAGGAATATGGCATTTAATCCTGTCGCATCCGTAAAAATACTACTTTGGCGGAAATATGCAATACTATTTTCGTTATATTTCTTTGCCCGATGAAACCAAAATTGGAAACACGCGCTTAATCCAAATATGGAAGCAATCAAGGCAAATACAAAGTTATAAAAAAATACTTCTTTGTCAGTCAAAATTAGTAATTCAAAGCCACTTGGATGAGATGCCACCCAGTAAAAACCAATGCGCATCAGTTCACGCACCACGTAGAAAAAAGCATACCAGCATAACGATGTCAACAAAGCAATAAATATTCCCAAGATCAATTTCCATCGGGGAAAAACAAAAAGACTATCATTATGTACTGTCCATTTTCGTATGGAATCGGGTCACCCGCAAAAGTTGTGGGATTAAGTTATAAAAGTATTATCTTTGCTGTCAAAAAATATATTCTATGGAAACGATCTTGCCG
>Ga0099364_10013862_pt1 | contig 10777 bp, 5 predicted proteins | sample TergutTh196P3_FD_73070 | JGI IMG/M metagenome (GOLD analysis project Ga0099364, IMG submission 73070) | Microcerotermes parvus P3 segment gut microbial communities from Pointe-Noire, Republic of the Congo - Th196 P3 | ecosystem: Host-associated > Arthropoda: Insects > Digestive system > Gut ...
GATTCGGTTGCCGGCACAAAATCCATGCCCGCAATGGCAACGGACAATGTATGAATATTTTCAGGCAACCCGCTTATAACTAATTTTCCTTGAGACCGCGGGGTATAGACGGTCTTGTCGGTTTGCATCGAAATGCCTGTTTCAACATTATCAACAAAGGAGGTAACGGCGGCGGGCGACAAATGCCGGGTCGTTTCCGGTCTTGCTTCCGAAGGATTGTAGCCCGACAGAAAAGTGTTCACAACTGCTATGTTCTTTTCGAAAAAAACTGCGGTTCCTTCATTTCTCATAAAACGGGTGTAGGCTATCAGGCGATAATTTCCGGCGGGTATATCTACGGGTAAAAACATTCGTCCCGAACCGACGCCGTCCGTCAATTCGACCATGATTTGTAGCAACGCAACAGAATCCCTCACCAAGTTTGCGTAAGCCACTTTGCTAAAATCTAACGGTATTAGTTCTGAATCGGTGGTCACAAACTTCATAAGTATCGGTTCGCCTGCTAAATACAAGCGTTTGTCGGTTTGCACATATATGCGCTCGCGCAACGGCGAAGCGTCAACAAGGGCGCAAGTCAATAATAATATGTGAAAAATATATATCTTCATTTTATTTTCAAGTTATTCATTATTAATCAGACGGCGGCATTTCCCAGTCGTCAGGTTTTTGTATTGTTCCGTCACAGTCCACGCACCACGGCAATACGTAAAGAGTAAGAATGGAAATACCGATGTCGCGATATACAACGTATCCTAAAGATTCAATGTCTCTAAAAGTATCAGGACCGCAACTAAATTGATGTCGTCCCATCAAAAATGTGAGCTCGCAATACGTCATTGTAGTAAATGGCCCGCAATAAAGGATATCAGGCATTTCATATACGTTATCCCGATGTGAGATATACATACGCTTTTGCGCTGAGGTCGAAACTTCTACGTAGCCAATTGCAAGTCTGCGCGTATCAGTAACACAATTGATATTTCCTTTTGTTTCAGACGGAATAGGAGCGAATATACTGCCGATTTGTCCGGCAAGTTTCTTTTTGTTTGAAAAATATTCATAAGCCTGTTTACTTATGGCATTTTGCGTGACGTCTATACGATACAGCAACGACAATTTCCGGTCAGAAGGAGGAAGTTCTGCAAGCGTATTGGTTACGCGTCCGGATATTGTTCTTGCAGTAGAAGCAAGCAGTATATCGCTGTTGTAAGAAAAATTCCAACATACATTAGGGATGTCTTCTTTCGGGATAAACGGACGTATCTCCCAATCCTCCCTGTAAGACCAGTGATAATACATGTCCTGGTCGTCCGAAGCGTGGGTCGCAACATGTATGGTTACCGGTTGCCCTGTGTCATTTTTCATCCAAAAAACACTGTCTATTTCGGGAGTAATAATTGGATAAGAAAAATCGGAATAATAAATATGCGTTGTTGTACGGCTCTGACAATATGTAACATTATGACCCAAACTGGGGGAAAAATAACTGTTGCATACTTCACTAACATAGTCAATAGCAATTACCAAGCGATACCTGCGATTGGGAACTAATTCGCCATTGTTAATAATATATCTGGGGTAGCCTAAATCATAGTTTGGCTGCCCCGCCGGAAATCTTATGAGGTCGTCGTCCTCAAGCTCTACATAAACTGTTGCGTCATATATATAGTTCATATCAGGCGTTTCGTCAGTTAAACTTCTGCTTAAACTTAATGTTATTACGCTTTCATGGTCGGTTATGATACCGTCTACTACAAGAATGTCGCTTTGTTCCTCTATCATTCCGGTCGGCTCGTACTCGGTGATGCAACCGAAAAGGGAACTCAAGAAAATAATTACTGAAAGCGAATTGCGTAATTGTACGGGGCGTCTGGGTCTCATCATTTTTTTAAAATTTAATATTATATGATACGTATGGTACCTGAACTCCGAAAACAGATAATTTGTATCCTTTAATTTGTCCTTCTTCTTCCACGAAATAAACTGAATAGGCATTTTTGCGTCCTGTAAGATTATAAACTCCAAAGGTTAAATAACTGTGAGTTAATTTAGTGATACGATGTCCATATTCTATATTGAACGAAAGGTCCATACGGAAAAAATCGGGTATACGGTATTTGTTTCTTTCCGAATAATATACATATTGTCGTCCTCTGAACCAGTATTTTGACACCGGCAACGTTATTGGTCTACCGGTACTGTGGTCTACATTCAATGAAAAGCTGTAACGCTGTGTTATTTTGAAATTTCCGACAAGTTTCATTTCATGCGGCTTGTCAAAATCGGCAGGATACCACTCGCGGCTATTAACGGCTGATGCGAGTTCTTCGTGTCGTCTCAGCATGGTGCGCGCCCAAGTGTAACTGACCCATCCGTTAATCCTTCCGCGCGACCTTCTGAGCATCAATTCCGTTCCGTAAGCTCTTCCCCTGACGCCGGCAACTTCCGTTTCTATGTCAGGATTCATAAATAGTTGTGCGCCTCCGCGATAATCCAAATAATTCTTCATTGACTTGTAATACGTCTCAATGGAGGTTTCGATAGTGTTATTTGAAAAATTTCGGTATAGCCCGATAACATATTGTGTGCCCGTTGTGGGACGAATATTAACGTCGCTCAATTTCCAAATATCTGTAGGCGACATTATAGTGGTGTTTGAAATCTTGTGAATGTACTGCTGCATTGTGTTTACGCCTGCCTTCACGGATGTGTTTTCGTTGATAATGTATCGCGCCGAAAGGCGAAATTCGGGTGCATGCCATGTCTTGACCACGCCGCGTCCCATAGTTTCAACACTCAAAATCGTTTCCGGCGACGGAATACTGCCGGGCGAATAAATGTTGTAGGAACGCCGCCCCAACACATTGAACATTGAATATCTTAACCCGACGCTGACCATCAATTCAGGCGTAATTTCCCACTCATGTGAGGTATACGCGGCTGTTTCCAAGGCTCTTTCGGTTTGAAGTCGGGTTGCGGAAATAAGCGACGCGGAGTGCGCCGAAGATAGATTTCCCGGTTCCAGGTGATACAAAATGCCGTTGACCCCGACACTAAAGCTGTGTTCGTTGTTAAAATGGTACGTAAAATCGGCTTTTGCGTATGACTGATTGATAGAAAAATCAAGTGAATAGGCATTGAAGATATCGGTTGTATCCCTGTTGCTGTAACTGTAATGGTCGTGCCCCACCACAAAAGAACTTATAAACCCCTGGTCTGAAACACGTCGCCATCTTGCCGAAAAGTTTGCATTGCGGTAACTGTATTGTTCGGTAGCTACAAAACTAAACCTGTCCTGACTATAGTATGCGTTCAGAAAAATGATATTATTGTCGTTGATTCTGTAGTTCACAGAGCCAAACATATCGTGAAATCCGGCTGTTCCGTTCCGAAAACCTACATCGGGTATCTGCTCTAATAAAGCGGGCCAAAACCTTCTTAAAATACGGTCTAAATATGTTGCGCGAGCGGCAACAATATACGACCCCGAGCCGGCAAAGACGGGTCCTTCCAATGTGAGCCTGCTTGTGAGCAGTCCCAAACTGGCAGAGCCTGCAAAATTTCTTCTGTTCCCGTCTCTTGACTTTATATCCAAAACCGATGAAATCCTGCCGCCATATTTTGCCGGAATACCGCTTTTGTATAGTTCCACATTATCTACTATATCGGGATTAAATGCTGAAAACAGTCCGAACATGTGCGTCGGGGCAAAGATGGTTGCGTCGTTGAAAAGAACAAGATTTTGGTCAGTAGCTCCGCCTCTGACATTGAAGCCGGTAGAAACTTCGCCTACCGACGTCACGCCCGGAAGCGTCATCACAATCCTGAGAATATCCGCCTCGCCCATAACGGTAGGTATATTCCTGATATTTCGCATTTGCAGACGTTCGATGCCGCCGCTAACTGAACGTATGTTGTCTAATCTGGTGGCAAGAACTGTTAACTCTGAAATACTGTAAGTCTGCTCGTTCAACTCAATATCAAATCTGCCATCAGAATAAAGCATCATTTGCCGTCTGGATTCCCTTATTCCTACTCCGCGAATAATCAGTTCGCGACGCCCCGCAGGCAATCGTATGGAATAAAAGCCGAAGGCGTCGGTAGAAGTCCCAACTAATGGGTCTTCCATTAATAATGTAATGCCCGGCATGGTTTCGCCGGTGGCAAAATTAGTAACAACGCCGGTCACAAGCACATCAGTTGCAGAGGGCGTATCGGGGTTGCCAATAGTATAAACTAACGTTTCGGAAGCTGCACGCGACTCGCGCTCAAAGACAGGCAAAACCTGTTCAGATGCGACGGTAGGACTTCGCGTATAAAAACTTTCAGGCAAGGCTGTTATTAAAGTTATGTCTTTTATGATAAATAAATAGTTCTGAAACACTGACAGTTGATAATCTGTATTTTGCAGCGCCACACGAAGTATCGCCAACGGCTCTGCGTTAGTTACATTGATTGTAATTATCAACGAATCTGACAGTTCCGGCGGACAGAAGATGCTGTACTCTGTTTGCGCTTCGATGGCGTCAAAGAGTTCGCTAACAGGTCGTTGCTCCAAACGTACTGTTACCTGCTGCGCCAATGCCGAAGTCTTGAAAACGACCAAAACAAACAGAATATATAAAAATTTCGTTCTCATTGACCTGATAGTTTTTCGTATTCTTTAACTGTCAGTGTGACAAACTTTTCCGGGTCGCGCCTAAACTTGATGCGATTTTCGGAAATATACTGTTTAAGTTCGCTTTTGTGAGGATGCAGAACTCTCAACACCCCTCTCTTATTGCGTATCCTGTGATAAGCGCTGTCATTGTACAAAAAAATACGCGTCGAATGGACATAATGAAATTCGCGGGCGCTACGTGAATTTTCCATCCACAAGGCTGTTTGCTTTTTCAATACCTTGTTTTTGCCGGAATGTAGCAAACAATAGTATCCCGTGGCAGGCGAACCGGGTAAATTATTGCGTTGGAAATAAATGATATGTTTGCCGTGTAATTCCACGTAATCAACTTTTTCGGGCGTCAAAACGATGTTTCGAAAATCAGGCGACAGAATAACTAATTCGTCACGATTCAAATCCAATCGCAGCATCGCCTCCGGATATATTATCCGGTTGTACGACAAGCGTCCCGAAGCATATTTCTCTTCTTCCAAATAAGGATGACTTGTTGAATTTGGATGCGGCATCTGCTCTCTTCCATAAAACAACGCAGATTGCGCACCGGCATTATGCAAATGAGCATCCGCAAAGGCGTCAACCACTTGCCGGCGTTCCGTATTTTGAGCAGACAATTGCTTGACCGCAAAAAATAGCAATAATAGCGTTATTTTTAGCATGGTATAAAAAAGCAGCCTAAGCCAATTCTCAGGCTGCTTAATTAATTATTTCAATAAATTACAGTTGCGTTACTTCGTAACCCGGATTTTGAGGTCTGAGTAACGGATTGCGCTGCATTTGCGGCAACGGAATAGGCCATACCAAATGGTTTAGAGAAAAGTTATTTGCTCCTGAAAAACCGGTTGTAACAGAGGTTATGTCCACAAAACGGGCTGAGGCAACAGGAACAGTATTGTCGCGAGGGTTAGTCAACGGATACAGTCTGGTGCGCTGTATCAGGTTCCAATCCTTAAACTCAAATACTAATTCGCGATAACGCTCTAACCATACCTCTTCTACAAACCTGTCCACCGTAAGCCCTGTCAGTTCGGCAACAATAGCTGCCTTAACATTCGCCTGTTGGTCAATATCGCCAGCGCCAAATACATAAGCTCTTGCGCGGATTGTTGCCAATGCGTCTATCGCTTGCGGCGTTACGCCTTCGCTGCGCGCAATAGCCTCAGCTGCAAAAAGATACATTTCGGCTAAGCGATAGAGAGGAAAATCGCGACCGGAAAGGTTCTCTAATGTTATTTGACCATGGTCATGGTAGAAATAAGGCGACGGAATCTGATTTGCCGGATGTGGCAAATGAGTGCCATCCCTGCGCACAAAAAAACTTGCAAAGAACTGTTTTTCTTTCCTGCGCAGGTCTACGTCTTCATCATATACTGCCATGCGCCATGCGGTAGGCATATATGCATTATTTGTCAGGGCTACTCTACTTTCAGAAGTCCCCAACGCTCCTACCTGCACGGGCCACGCGTTAGCGCTAAAACCTGCATTAACTAAGCCGGCAGCATGTTCGTTGACGTAAATAAATTCGCGTGAAGATGCGCTGACCCTGCCTGTAGGAAGCGCTGCACGCGCGCCTACAGTTCGCATTTTGTTGTATGCGCTCAGTTCTTCAAAATCTTCGTGAACCTCTAAATCAAAAAGAGCTGCATATTCGCCTCCGGGTAAAAACTTCTTTGCTTCGGTAGCTGCTAAAGCCCATTTGCTGACATCCTGCAACGGATAGCCTGCCATCTGGACATAAGCGTCAATCAGGGTGGCAGAAGCAATAGGCGCCGTAATGCGCATGCTATTACTGTATTGAGAGTTATTGACCAATACATCCACAGCATGAAGCAAATCGGGAACGATGTAATCATCGTAAATGGTTTTTGCAGCAGAGCGTGGCGAGTTCAAATCATCAGTGGCAACCAACGGCTCGAGTGAAACAATAGGAACATCTCCCCAATGCCTTACTAACCATAAATAATTATAGGCGCGAAAAAATCTGGCTTCAGCGCGAAATCTGTCCAAATTAGCCTGAACTATACCGGTTCCAGTCAAATCAAGATTATCGGTGTAATAAAGCAAATTATTAGCGCGGGAAATAGCCCTGTAAGGGTCTTCGAACATATCATTCATTCGCGAAGCCATATTATTTTCGTTATGGGTAAGCTCCTGAGAGTTCTGAATAAACAGTTCCTGACCTCTGTAAGACGGGTTATCAAACAGTCCCGAGCTCCATCCACCCTGCATCAAACGGTTGCCGTTGTATACGCCCGGACTGGTCCAGTTATTTGGACCCAAACGGTACAAATTATTTACAGCCGCCTGTATTTTTGGGTGTGAATTATAAAATTCGGCGCCCGGAGGAAGTTGGTTTTTGGGGTTCTCTTCCAAAAAATCATTGCAGGAAGATACCAAAAACATGGCAATAGATGCGATAATCAAATATTTCTTATTCTTATTCATTTTTTATTATTTTAATCGGTTAATTATAATGTAAGATTTACGCCAAGCATGAACGTTGTAGGTCTTGGATACTGGAAGAAGAACACATTTTGTTCAAATGCGCCGCGTGTTGAGCCTTCCGGGTCAAATCCCTGAAAATCTTTAGAGGTGATTACAAATAGGTTTGTAACGCTCGCAAAAACTCTCAAAGAGCTGATATTCAATGCTGCTGCCTGAGTGCGAGGGAGCGTATAACCTAATTGAAACATGTTACCGCGCAAATAGCTTGCATCGGCAAGCCAGCGAGTGTCGAAGTTCGAATTTTGACCGTCAAACGAGCCCAGACGTATAGCTTGTACCGTATTGGGGCGGTCGGTTGGGTCGCCTACTCTCCAAGCGTCGGTCAGGATAGTTTTTAATCCGCTGGTAAGTCCAAATCGGTCTTCAGCCGAATGATAGAAATCCTGACGTATTTTTCCTCCGATAACAAATTGAAGGTCTGCTACTAAATCAAAATTTTTGTAGCGGAACCTGTTAATGAAAGAGCCTGTCCAGTCGGGCATACCTTTTCCAAGAGGCTGAAGTTGAGCCGAGCGCCTGGCTATACCGGTACGTCCATCGTCTTCGGGACCTATGATGCCTATACGTTCCAATCCGTAGAACTGAGCCATAGGTTCGCCTACTCTCATTAATATGCGCGCGCCTACCCAGTTATCGCCAACAAAAAGCTCAGTGTCGTCGCCGGCAAGGCTTTCTACCCTGTTGGAATTATAATTGGCGTTGACAGTTACGGTCCAGTCAAAATCTGCGCTTTGTACCGGCATGCCACTTATCATTATATCCCAGCCACGATTGGAAATAGCTCCAACGTTTCTCATCATAGTGCTGAAACCGGAACTGATGGGAACGGGCGCCGCCAACAGAAGGTCTTCTGTATGCTTGATATAATAAGAAATATCGAAGTTCAACCGGTTGCCGAACGTGTTCAAATCAAAACCAACATCCCACTGTTTTGTTTTTTCCCAACGCAGGTCAGGATTTCCAAATCTTGTCGGGTTTGATGATGGTTGATTAGCGCCGCCTATCAATACAGTGCCCATGTTCATGGTGCCTAATGACTGGAATACGCTAAACTGCTCGTTTCCGGTAATACCGTAACTGGTATGCAGTTTAAGGTTATTTACCCAGGTAACTCCTGCCATGAAGTCTTCGCTTGAAACAATCCAGCCTAAGCCCCCGGAGGGAAAGAAGCCATATTTATTGTCAGCTCCAAACTTCGACGAGCCGTCTAAACGAGCAGTAAATGTTGCCATATACTTGTCGTGAAGCGAGTAAGCTGCGCGAACAAAATAAGAATTGATAGCCCATCTCTGGTGTTCCGAAGTTACCTCTTCCCGTATTGAACCGGCGCCCATATTTTCAAATCCGAAGTCATTGACCGGAAAGCTTTGCGACCGGTTTGTATTGCGGCGGAATACGCGTTCTTGCCAAGACAACCCGACCATTGCGTTAATACGGTGTTGGTTGGCAACCTTTCTCCAAGTCAAATAATTTTCTTGTTGCCAGTAATACGATTCATCCATTCTGAAACGGGCTTGCCCACGACCGCTGGAGTCCATATTTACAAGACCGACCGGCTGGAAGTCTCTCTCACGGTTCAAATTGCCATCCAAGCCAAACTGTGTCCGAAATTCCAAGCCTTCTGCAAGGTGAAAAGTCAATGCAAAATTGCTGAAAATCTGAGTACGGTATCTCATTTCTTCACGCGCTGTGAGAAGATGAACCGGACTGGGGGCTGATTCAAAACCAAAACCATTAATTCTGTCGAGTGTATTTGCCCAGTTGCCGTCTTCCCACTTCACTGGAAATATAGCGGGCATTTCAATCAACATACGGTGTGCAGCCATACCACCGCCAAATTCTGTGCGGTTTTGCCAGCTATGGTTCACCCTCAACATGGCATGAGTGGATAACCACGACAAAGGATTGGCATCGTAGGTAATCCTTGCATTTATACGCTTTATGTAGGTATTAAGCATCACACCCTGGTCGTCTGAATAATTGAGAAATGCTGCCATAGACGAACGTCTGCCTCCCTGCTGAACAGTCAAACTGTGGCTGTGAGTAACAACGGTGCGCGTGGCTTCGTCCTGCCAGTCTGTGTCATAGATAGGGACAAGATTGGTGTCGAACTCATTCTTCCATCCTTCGCGATTGAAGGCGCCATTTATTTGGAACAGATATCTATAATTTCCGTCATTCAACTCGCTGTGAGAATTTTTGGCTATGTTTTCCCATCTTTCGTTCATAGCCTCTTCTCTGGTTTCCCGCGAGCCGGAAGTGTTAAAGCTCACGTAATTTCTCATTCCTTCTCTATAAGCTCTGAGCCATTCTTCCGAGTTTAACGTTTCCATTCTTCTCATAGAAGTTGCAAAGCCGACACGTCCGCTATAGGAAATCCTTATCCCTTCGCTTCTAAGTCCGCTTTTGGTAGTTACCAAAATTACGCCTTGTGCGCCCCTGGCTCCGTAGATAGCCGTTGAGGAAGCGTCTTTTAAGACTTCGACGCGCTCGATGTCATCGGGACTGCTAAACTGGAAATTTTCCATAACCACGCCGTCCACAACATACAAGGGCTCGGAACGTGCCTCTATCGACGATTGTCCGCGGATAACAACACGAATATTGTCGCCGGGCATACCCGAAGTGCCAAATACGTTTACACCCGATGCAACACCTCTTAATCCGTCTAATGCAGAAAAAGAGGAGGTGCGTTGCAGGTCTTCGCCGCTAACAATGGCAATAGAGCCGGTAACATCCGACCTGCGCAATGTTCCATAGCCCACAACGACTAACTCTTCGAGCAAGCTGGCGTCTTCGACCATGATAACATCGATAACCCTTTGACTACCTACCATTATTTCGCGGGTATCAAAGCCGACAAACGAAAACATCAAGATTGTGTTCTCGCTGGGGACGGTAATGGTAAATCTACCGTTATCGTCGCTGATTGTACCGGCAGTTGCACCTCTTACCAGTACATTGACGCCCGGCAAAACTTCGCCTTCAGCGTCGGTGACAGTTCCACTTACGCTAAAACCCTGTGCATGCAAGGAAAATTGCGAAGCTAAGAACATACATAATATAATACTTACTTTTTTTAAATGATACATAAAATTTTAATTTAAATTAACTTTACTACTAAATAACTACTGCTAATTGATTCTAAATTGTTTATACTTAGCCGAAAATCGTCCGATTTTGTTTTTTTAAAGATAACCTTCGACTGTTTTATTTACACTAATTGTTTTTTTTTAAATACTTTTATCCGGCTTGTTTCATAGGCTATTATAAATTTTAAAGGTGATTAATAAAATTTGAAGTGGTCAAGGTAAAGTTATTTTGGTTAAATAAAGGCAATTTTCGATTTTTGGTTTTTGGGCACGCAGATAACACAGATGCAACGCAGATTTTCGCAGATTTTTTCTCTGTGAAATCAGGGGGTTGCAGGTCAAGCCCGCAATGACGCGCAAGCAACAAAACAAGCTCGCAATAACGCGCAAGCAACAAAACAAGCCCGCAATGACGCGATACCTGCCCTCCAAATTCTTCATTCTTAATTCTTCTCTCTTCACTGGAAGAGCTCTCTCTCTCTCTCTCTCTCTCTCTCTCTCT
>Ga0099364_10013863_pt1 | contig 10775 bp, 8 predicted proteins | sample TergutTh196P3_FD_73070 | JGI IMG/M metagenome (GOLD analysis project Ga0099364, IMG submission 73070) | Microcerotermes parvus P3 segment gut microbial communities from Pointe-Noire, Republic of the Congo - Th196 P3 | ecosystem: Host-associated > Arthropoda: Insects > Digestive system > Gut ...
ATTTTTTGGAAAAAAATGATGATTGTTGGAGGAAAATCACCGAATCTGGCTTGATACGGTAAACCGACCAAAGAAAAATGGAATTATTAGAAGATCCCATAAAACATTTGGACTCCCTCTAAAACGTGCGGTATATGCATCGGGCATTGGGAAGTCGCTCTATCTTGATGCCGACGGGTTAGTTCGTATCCGTAAACTGGAAATATATCTGACGAAAGGATGTAATTTGAAATGCCGGTTTTGCAGTCATTTCAATCCTTATCGCCGGGGACTTGTCGCAACGGAAACGCTTATCGGTTCTATCGAAACCTGGTCGAAAAAGGTGAGCCCAAAAAAATTCGGGATACTGGGAGGCGAGCCGTTGATGCATCCCGACCTCAATTTGATTGTCAGAAAAGCGAGAGAATGCTGGCCTGAAACACGTTTGATTTTAACAACCAACGGGCTTTTATTGTCCAAAAAATGCCCCGAATTGTTGGATGTGCTACTCCAAACCCGAGCGGAAGTATTGCTTTCTTCCCATTTGACGGATCAGGCGGGTGTTGTCGCACTCGAACAAGGCCGTCAAATGCTGGAGGGAGCGGGTATTCCTACGACGATTATACCGAGTGCAAACCGATGGAAAGAATACTATTTTTTCGGCGACGACGGCAAACCTTTGCCTTATACTAGCCGGCCTGAAGCCGCCTGGACGATGTGCGGTCCGAATACATGTTTCAACTTGACGGATAACAAACTATACCGTTGCAGCATTCTGGCCAATGCTGCCCAGGGTTATCATGAAGGGGCATTGGGCGAGGCCTGGAAAATAACAGAAACGTATACCCCTCTTTTACCGGATGCTCCGGCGGACGAGATTGTTCGGCATCTTTTTTTGATGCAAGGCCCCTTGCCGGCGTGTACCATTTGCCCGGAAAAAATCCGATTTGTCGACTCGCAGCAAATCACACAGGACTCGGCTGCTAAAATTTAAGCAAAATACAAAACGGACGTCGCCTGCCAGGCCGAGTCGTTGTGCCGACGCGTTCGTTGTGCCGAATCGTGCCGATGCGATGGTATCGCTGCAACCCGGCGTTACCGTATTTTTCGGCTTGCATTTTTCTCCGTGATTTTGTACATTATCCGTATGACTGATGAGCGTGTGATTAGACGTATAATTCAAAAGGCAACTGTTTTCGTCGGGTTGTTTTTATCCGCTCTCGTGTTAATGAGTTGCGTTGGATGGCCGCAAGTTTCTCCCAATAAATACATCCTGCATGACCGGCGGGTGATTGAAGGCACCATGGCTCTGCTTTCACGCGTCGATGAAAAAGTTAACACAAACGATCTAACCGCCCGGCCCATCGTGGTTATTGACGACGGACTCCGGCGAGTTTATCTTTCTAAATCAAAAATATGGCGTCCCAGCGAAGAACCTATCCCAAGGCCGGAAACGTTCCGCACTGGCCAACGGGCAATGCTCGACGGCAAAGAGTATTACGTCCCCGGCAACTATTGGAATGGAATGCCGTTTGATGAGTTTGGCCGTCGCCTTTTAGAAATCCGGCACTCCGGCGGTGTAGAATTTGCCGAACAAGCCATCGTCGAACTCACGCCGTACTATATCAACGTTACGGGACTACGCTCTTACAACAATACACATCCTGCCGGTCAACCATTGAATTGGAATAAACGGATTGCAACCAATGCAATCCCTCGAGAGCAAATATCGGCTATTTTGATGCGGCTTATTGATCCCAACAATCTGGACGACCGGCTTAAACTCGTGCGTTTTTATTTCAGCGGCGGGCAGTACCACGCCGCCCATACCGAGTTGCAATCCATTATGCAACATTGGCAAGACTCGCCCGATGCGATGGCACGCATTCGCCCGACGGCCTTGAATATTCGGCAAGCACTCTATCAACAGATGCTTGAAGAACTCGAATTCCGCTGGGAAGGCGGGCAGTATCAATTCGTCCGTCATTATATCACCGAATTAGAACAAGACCCTATGTTGCCGGAACGTCTGGCCGGACCTGTCAGGCAATTTTTCCGGCGGTATGAAGAATTCGACCAGCAAAGCCAAGAAATCGTTGAGTCCCTCAAGGCGTTGTATGGGCAATTATCCGAACACGACGCCAGCACCAAAATACTGCCGATTCTCGAAGAAATAGGCCGGGAATTAAACTTTTCGACTATAAGGCGTTTGGATGCGTTTCGGCTTTACGCTCACGATCCTCAACTATCCGCCGCCGAGAAGTTGGCTATTGCGATAACCGGCTGGTATGCCGGACATGATGCCGACAACATCCGTCTTGCGACGGCGATTCTGTTGCCGGAAACGCAACAATTGATTTTGGATTATCTTCGCAGCGGCCAAAATATAGTTCTTCGGCAACAGATACTGGAACAACTCAAAAACAAAGAAACCGCCCGGCCAGATCTCATAGCAGGTATTTTGGCAACGATGCGTCCGCCGTTTTGTGTCGTGAGCGAATCGCCCCGGCATGAATCCAATTTATCTCATTCTGCCGAGTCCGAAGACTCTCCCAATCGGCCAGGCCATCACAAATTTAGTGTACCGAGTCCACTGTTTTCCGCTGGCGTCTTGCCTTCTTCCCGTGCGCCGGAAATCCGTTATTCCGTCCAACTCCCGCCGGACTACAATCCCAACTTACGGTATCCGATGATCGTTTCGCTCAATGGACTATCGCAATCTCCCGACATGCAAATCGATTGGTGGGCAGGTTCTTGGCGGTCGGTACACTGCCCTGACGGCGAACAAGTTTCCGAAGAGGAACCGCCGTCTGATCTCCAAATGTTCGATATGCGGATCGGCCACGCCACCCGGCACGGTTATATTGTTATCGCACCCGAATGGAATCCGCCCGAAGCCTTTCTAACGGATTACGATTTTTCCGTTTTTTCCCATGCGGCTGTTTTGGCGTCCGTAAAGGATGCATTTCGGCGTTTGAGCGTCCAGACAAACCGAGTCTTTATATCGGGCCACGGCACCGGGGGGACTGCGGCGTGGGATATTGCGTTGGCTCATCCCGACTTATGGGCAGGTGCGATCATTTTTAATGCTGTTGCTTCCAAGTATATTGAAGCATATCAGTCTGCCGTTCGGCATGTTCCGCTCTATCTCGTTTGGGGCGAAATGGAAGGTGTTGGGACTGCCCGAAAATGGAACGACAACGCATTCATCTTAAACCGTTATCTGCAATCGCAAAGCCGGCCTGGCGATGTTACCGCAGTCCGGTATATTGGCCGGGGAATGGAAGGATTTTCCGAAGAGATACTGCATATCCTTGCGTGGATGAAACTTCGGCAACGGAACCCGTCGCCCACGGAATTTAAGGTTGAAACTCTCCGCCCTTGGGACTCCTTTTTCTGGTGGGTTGAACTGCCCAATTTGCAAGGCGATGTCCCCGGAAATATGGTCGACCCGATGGATTTTCCGGTAAGGAGTCTGCTAAGGCCGATTACGGTTGAATCGCGGTTACATCGTGCAACAAATACCATTACGGTAACGACTCGGCCTCGTGTTGCCAACGTGCAAATTTTTCTCACGCCGGATATGATCAACTTTCGCGATCGGATTACGGTTAGGGTCAATGACCGAAACTATCACCCGCCGGATGGACATATTGAGCCGGATATTGAAGTCATGCTGGAAGACGTCCGTACCCGAGGCGATCGCTTACATCCATTTTGGGCAAAACTTGCGGGATAAAGGGTGTTTCGTGAAGTGCGTTCCGTGAATTCCTTGGCAAACGTCCCATTTGTCTCCGTTTATTGTTCTCCATCCCGTCCACTGTGCTCCGTTCACTGCGCTGCGTTCACTATGCTGCGTTTTTTATTGTGCTCCGTTTAGCGTATAGAACGAGCGATCCCGGATAATGCAGCCAGAGGATTTTTCCTGCCGCATCAATTCTGTGCAACCACTGCATGCGACACAAACTTGCGTTGTGTCCATTTCGCCTTTCGCCAGAACATCTTTCGGAGCATCGGGGTAGGCAAAACTTCCCCGGCCTTGCCCAACCAGTTGGGCAGAGCCGGTCGCAATAATCCCCGCTGCGGCCCGCGGCATTAAATGCCGAAGCCAAGCCAGACCGGCACCGACAATCGGCATATCCGGTTGCGATACCTGTATGTCCCGAACGATCTCAACGAATCGGCACACACCGATGAGCGGATGTTCATCGTAGGCTACTGCACTGCGAGCCTGTTTGGCATAAGGCCGATTGTAATGAGGATTAAAAAAAGGAACGCCAATCGTTATACTCAAAAGGGGAACTCCCATCGCTTTAAGGTCGGCAACGAGCCGTTTCGATTCCGTCAAGTCCCATTTTTTGTAATCATGCTCATCGACGCAAAATCCCCATGGATATTTAATTGCGTCGTATGCACTAAGCCGGGATGTTACAAACAGATTCGGGATTTCATCTTGGATACGGCTGATGGTTTCCCTCAAGAATCGGGTACGGTTTTCAAAGGTTCCGCCGTATTTTCCTTTGCGGGTTCTGGCACCGAGGAGTTCGTTGAGCAGATACCCATGACTTGCTTTGACATCGACTCCGTCGAATCCGCATTGGGCGGCAAGTTTGGCCGTGCGGACAAACGCATCTTGCAAACGGTCGAGATCATCATCCGAAATGCGGGGATAATCCGTCGGGATTTTTTGGACGGCATCCAATACGTCATTGTGTTGGGCCGGAATGGGAATACGCTCTCCACGCCGTGGCTTGCTAAAACGGCCAGAATGTGTTAATTGCAAGATCGTAACGACTTCATGACCGCACGTTTCTCGAGCGGTTTTCTTTGTTTTGTCCAACAAATCGGCAAACGCCCGGACATTCTTTTCGTGAAGCCAAAGTTGTTGAGAATTACACCTCGCTTCGGGGATGATCGCCGTCGCTTCGAACCAGATCAGCGATGCTCCGCCGGCGGCGAAGCGTGAGTACCGACGAAAACACAAATCGCCGGGCTCTCCCTCCAGGCCGGAATCAAAACCTTCCATCGGGTGCGCTACAAAACGATTGGCCAACGTGTATTTTTTCTTCGCCCCGAATGTCAACGGCTTGCCCAAAAAAGAAAGGTCTTCCGAGATCGGCAACGTCAACCCCCGTTGCTGTAAGGCGGCGTTCAGTTCCTCGTAAGTTTTAAGGTAAGAGACTGTGGTCATATTGAATGTCTGTATAAAACGATGTAACCATTATACTCTATCTGCCGGATGTACACACTTGTATGCGACAGCAGGGCGATGGAGTGATCGGTTGCCCTTTGGCGACAAATTATCGGCGTATCAGCCAAATAACCAAATAACCGGCATCGGCTTGGCATATTGCCGTTTTGCTTGCGGTAGCGTAAAATAAGCGGAGCAATCGGGTTTCCCTTATTTAATGTGAGTAATTCATCCCAACAATCTTCACCGACGCCGCAAAGCAATACTTCCCAAAAGTCGCGAAACCTCGGCGATATTTTGCAAGAATTCGGACAGCATTGCCGGCTCATGCAGGAAGAACTCGGAAAAGTGATCATCGGACAAACGCCTGTCATCCACCAAATCCTGGCGGCCATCTTTACTCGGGGACATTGCCTGCTCGAAGGCGTACCAGGCCTGGCCAAAACTTTAATGGTCAGTTCCATTTCGCAAATCCTGGACATCCAGTTCAAACGCATTCAGTTCACGCCGGATTTAATGCCGTCCGATATTATCGGGACAACCGTGTTAGACGAAGATGATTCGGGAAAACGAAATTTTCGATTTGTCGAAGGACCTGTCTTTACCAACATACTACTTGCCGACGAAATTAACCGAACGCCGCCGAAAACTCAAGCCGCTCTGCTCCAGGCAATGCAAGAACGGGAAGTTACTGTCGGGCAAACAACATACCAATTGCCTGACCCCTTTTTTACCATCGCAACGCAAAACCCTATCGAACAGGAAGGAACTTATCCCTTGCCGGAAGCGCAACTTGATAGGTTTATGTTCAATATCAAAATTGACTATCCGTCACTCGACGAAGAAGAAAAAATACTCTCTACGACGACTAGGGGAGAAAAAGCAGAAATCCGAAAAGTGATGAGCGGCAAATTGATTGTCAATTTGCAAAAACTGGTGGGAAGTATCGCAGTCAGCCAATATATCGTTCAGTATGCTGCCAGACTTGTTCGGGCAACCCGACCGAGGGATGCGTCGTCGCCGCAGTTTGTCAAGGAATTAGTGAATTGGGGAGCGGGGCCGCGGGCAGGTCAGTATTTGATCCATGGCGGTAAGGCTTTAGCGGCGATGGATGGCCGTTTTTCGGTAGCGATCGACGACATTCGGGCATGTGCCATACCGGTTTTACGGCATCGGATCAGCACTAATTTTCAGGCTCAAGCCGAGGGGATGACGAATGAGGATATCATTGGACGTCTAATCAAAGAGTTGCCGACTCCGACGATTGAAAAATTTGAAAAGCCGTAAAACGACGGATACGAACGATTGCGATGTTGAATCCCGACTTCGGGCAAGACGGATTCTAATTTTAATCCAGAGCAAAAAAAAGTACGCCCGAATACTCGTTCAAGCAGCCTCGCTCTATCTGCCGTTAATTTCAGGAGAAGGAGGTTACCGTCTTTTGCTGGCCTCGTGATACAGTTCGGAAACTTTTGCTTCACATAAACACCGCAAGTCTTCTTCCGACAAATCCTTGAATTCATCGTAAAAAATCGGCTTGCCATAGACTACTCGAATTGTTCCCCAAAGTTTTGGGTATTTTTGCGTTCGAGGGAAAACGTCATAACATCCGCTTATCGCCGTCGGCAAAATGGTTGATTTTGTCCGCTGAGCAAGCATTAAAGAACCCTGTAAAAAACGGGCAATGTTGCCGTCCCAAGTTCGACCGCCTTCGGGGAAAACGAGAATAATTTCTCCTTTTTTCAAACGTTTGAACGACTCTTTGATGCCCGAAAAACCAATCCCATCGACATCAAGCGGAATTGCATCCAGCATATCAATCAGCCAGGCGAACGGCTTGAAATTAAACAACGATTTCCTGGCCAAAAAATTGAGCCGACGCCGCAACCCCGCGGCAAGCAACGGCGGATCATAATGCGATTGATGATTGCTAATCAAAACAATCGGCCCATCTTCCGGCAAATTGTTGTAACCGTAAAAACGAACTCTATAGAGCAGGCAAAAAAACAGGTTTACCGGAATCCGCAAAAAATAGTAAAACAAACGTTTTTTCCAGGATAGACGGGGCATAATACGGCTCGATGCGGCAAAGTAACGGCTTGGGCAAGAGAACGTAATCATTGCGTCTCCTCCCCCTTATTTTATCCCAAAATTAGGCCCATTTGGTACACGCAGACGGCCAACGTAAAGGCCAAAACGTTCGTATAAAGAATTGCAGCCAGCATATACTTGATATGGCCAGTCTCACGCCAGATCACGACACACGTCGCCAGACAAGGACTGTACAGCATCACGAACAAGAGCATCGCAAACGCTTTCCAGGGCGTCCAGCCCTCGTCGGATTGCAGACGTTGTGCTAAACGGTCTCTTGAAGTTTCTGATTCGTTTGATTCCAATTCGGACTGGTTCGATTCCGCCTGCGGTTTGCCGGCTACCGCTTCTTCGTCGTGATCGCCTTCAATTTCATACATGGTAATCATTGCACTGACGATCACTTCTTTGGCCGCAAATCCGCCGATGAGGGCTACGTTGTCTCGCCAATCGAAGCCGGCAAGTTGAGAGACCGGCTCGAAAAATTGCCCCATCCTCGAAGCATACGATGATTCCAATGCGTTGGCATTTTGATCCGGCGGTCGGGGGTAGTACATCAACGCCCAAAGGACAATGTTCGCTGCCAATATGATCGTTCCCGCCCTTTTGAGAAACCACCAAGTCTGCAAACCTGCCGTCTGCAAGACATCCCGAAGCAGCGGAAACTGATATGTCGGCAACTCTATCAATAACGGCGACGGCCGCCCTTTCACGAAAAATTTTCCAAGAAGCAATGCCGCAAACATTGCACACGCCCAGGATATTAAAATAATCGCCAACAACATCATTTCACGATAGGCCGAAAAGAAGGCGGCAATGAGAATCGCATAGACAGGAATTTTGGCACCGCAATTCATCAACGGTAAAATCATGATCGTCAGCAGGCGTTCCCGCTGTTCCCGCATTGTTCGGGTAGCCATCACGGCGGGGACTGCACACCCGCCGACGATCCCGCCGGCCAACAGCATCGGCACTATACTATGACCATGCAAGCCGAAGAGACGCATCAAACGATCAAGTACGACTACGACGCGAGCCATATAGCCGGTTTGCTCCAGTACAGATACCAAAAGGAAAATGAAAAAAATGATCGGCACAAAGACAATCACACCGCCAACGCCCGCTATGACACCGTCGTAGAGTAATGAACGAACATCTCCGTCGGGTAGGGCAAAAAGCGAGTCTAGCCAATAGGGAAACCAAAAAGCAAAAATCGATTCGACGACACCCATCGGCGTTTGCCAGACGAACCTTCCTTCGCCTTCGCAAATCCATGGAAACCAATGCCAGCCGTCGGCAAGATGAAAGGCCAAAGAAAACATGGCAAACAAGATGCCGGCAACGCAAAATATACCTGCTACCGGATGACACAACACTTGATCCGCCCTATCAGAACGGCGGCGAGGCCGGGAAGCACGATGGATTACTTCTTTTTCAATCAGCTCGGCATACTCGTTGCGTTTGGAGGCGATGATCTTTTGGAACGAATCGTTGCCGTTGGATTGAGTGCCGTTGGATTGAGCATAGTGTTCAATCTTTTGCAGGCAAGTCCGCAATAATTCTTCCCAGCCGGGTTCATGCAAATGATGTTGGATGATACGCCGTGCTTCTCTCGCATTTTCCAACAATTTAATAGCAAGCCAACGGGTTGGAAAATCCTGGGCAAGCCGCGGTTTTTGGGAAAGCAATCCATCAATTTCGGCAATCAACGGTTCGATCTCGCCATAATGGAGCGTCCAATCGGCAGGGGTGGTATGGTTATGCTTTTGCGAAATGACGCTGATCTGGTGCCGAAGGGCTTCGAGGCCGGTGAAGTCGGGTACAGACTGATTGACGGCAAGGCCTGCGTCGGGAGATTGGCCGTCGGGTGATTGTCCGTCTTGGGGTGGGCCGTCGGGTGATTCGAAGACGGTTTTCCCTCGCCCGCGTGCGACGCAACACTGGGAAGAACAGGATGGTGCGCCTAGTTGACTGCATCGGGCAATCGTTGGAACGACGGGAACGCCGAGCATCTCTTCTAACCTGGCAACGTCGATTTGGAAACCACGACGCTGGGCAATATCCATCATATTAAGACAAACGACGAGCGGGACTTGCAGTTCGCGAAGTTGAAAGGCGAGGTAAAGATGCCGACGGAGATTGGCGGCGTCGATCACAAGAATAACAACTTCGGGCTGTTCGAGCAAAAGGAAATCTCGGGTAACTCGTTCTTCTTGTGTATATGACGTGAGACTGTACGTGCCGGGTAAATCGACGACTTCGATTCGGCGTTTTCCTTCGTGGTAGTGTCCTGACTTTTTACAGACGGTCACGCCGGGATAGTTCGCAACGGTTTGGTGTAACCCGGTCAAATAATTAAACACGGTGGACTTGCCGGAATTAGGCTGTCCAACCAAAGCGGTAAGAATATCGTCGTGTTCATGCATCGTTAAGGCGTCGGCTTTACGGCATTATACCAAAAATTTGCCCATCCTGTAGAGAAAGACCAGCAAGATAGCAAGATGTGCAATCCGGGTGTGCAAAAAGAGGGAACTACCTCGTTGATTACCCGTATTGACCTTCGTAGCAGGCAGAGTTTGCCTGGGCAACCCTGTTTTTCTTTGTCGTTGCTCCGGTTTCATCTGAGTGTTTCATCAATGAGGATTTTGAGACAACCAGGCAACTTGGCCAACATCGTATGAGAATATGTCAGTGCCCTATTTTGGAACAGAAGAGAATAAGGCATTGTGCATGACTTCCTTCATATCGCCGTGTTCCGCATAGGCGTTCAAAAAGAGTGTTTGTATGCTTGGCCGGTCATCGCCCCACCAGTCTTCTCGCGAAATAAAAGACTGATTTTTGAAGTCATACGTTACTAATCCCCTATTTGTCGCAGGATCATACTCGCCCTCATATACGGCAATCGTCTTTCCTTTATCATTGGGAGCATTAAAGTTGATTTCATAAACCGTCGCTTTGACAAAGAATTTTCCACTTTCCGTTGGAGTCATATAGTTGCCGGGCCAATCACGATGATTGATGACGTTTCCGGTTGCCGTGTCTTGGTAATAATAGTCGTAGGCAATTTGTACCTCATTGCCTGTTTTCTGCGTGTGTTCCGCGATAGCATTCGCATTTTCTTGTCTCTTCGCAAGTCGTGCTTCAATTTCTGCATTTTTTTCAAATAGAAGTTTCACTGCTTTAATGCAGTAGGTGTTTCCGTCTGATTGATTCTCTGTGCAAGGCGTGTACACATCTCTCTTTACCGTTTCTATCGGCTGTACAACAGTGCCGTTGGAGTTTTGCAGTGTGACTCCATTCGGCGTTGTTTTGGCGGTGTAAGAATCATTTCCGTAATTGGCAATGGATAAACTGGTCATAGTAACAATGGTGATTTGTAGAGAATTATTACTGTAAAGGCAAGACAGCAATTGCTGGGCGTGTTGATGCTATAGGTTATGCAATAAGTCTAAATATGTCTTAACGCACACAGACGACCCAGTCCCGCCATAGACTTCTCGTCATTGTTTGCCGG
>Ga0099364_10013864_pt1 | contig 10775 bp, 15 predicted proteins | sample TergutTh196P3_FD_73070 | JGI IMG/M metagenome (GOLD analysis project Ga0099364, IMG submission 73070) | Microcerotermes parvus P3 segment gut microbial communities from Pointe-Noire, Republic of the Congo - Th196 P3 | ecosystem: Host-associated > Arthropoda: Insects > Digestive system > Gut ...
AACGACTTGATGAATTACAAATTTTATAACAGCAGAGGACAGGGACATAGTAATCCCTGTAATGCACTGCACTGGCAACGGTTGCCAGTGTAACGGTTCCAAGTCCGAAAAGCACAGGAATAACCTCCTAATAACAAGGAAAATCAGATGGAAAAAGTATACAAAGATAGTTCGGGCAACCCCTGTCCACTGGTAACAGTGTACGTAGACAGGCAAGTATGGACAGCAAAAAGTGACAGTCCAGAATGTGTTGCAGATGTTAACGGTATTCTCAACGGCTTGCAATACACTGGTGATAGTGACCGGCAGAATATCGTTAACTTAATGGAACCACATGGGTTTAAGCCCATCAACGAGCATGGGCAAGAGCAAAATCAAGTTCCAATTAAAGAAATTGTTTTTGACCACACGGCAACTGCGGCGGCCATGTGAAAGTAGGTTATGCACGGAGAATCTATACCTGCTCCTCGGCGATAGTGCTGTTCAAAACTTAAAAATTTGAATAGCATTATCACTCATTGTTTCAACCTGAAAAACACACATATATAACCACCAATAGAAAACGATGAACAAAAGTCTTACACTTACTGTATCCATTTGCCTTCTACTGCTTGTCAGTGGCGGATGCAATCGCACGGAAATAAACGAATTCCGAAAACTGTACGGCAATGATGTAAATGAGCCAATCATTGACCATAGAGATGGTTTCACTACGACACAACTACACAAGGCGGCTGCACAACATGATATTGCTGTTGTTAAATATCTCATTCACAAGGGAGCAAAACCAGATGCCCTCGATTCGATGGGCATGACCCCTCTCCATAAGGCCGCATACTCTAACAAGGACCTTAGGGTTGTAAAATATCTTTTTCCAAAAACGCCAAAGGTCAAATGGACCACAAAAGATGGTGTAACCTTATATCATTGTTCTGCAAATAACGAAAATCTTGCTGTTGCAACTTTCATCGGTAGAGAATATTTTTATTCCGGAAATCATGGGGACAAAGATGGCAATAACGTACTTCACTGGGCTGCCAATAATGAAAACCCTTATGTCTTTTCCGATTTATTCCATTTACTTCCTCATAGCGCAAAGGGAAAAAACAATAGAGGAGATACCCCTTTAGACCTTGCAAAACATAATGAGGCAATTTTATCAATCATAGAAATAGAAGGAAATGATTTTCGATATAGAGATGAAAAGTTTAGAGAAACATGTATAAAACAAGCCGAACAGGCACGCAAGGCCGCTTGGCCAAAGTGGTGGCAGTGGTGGTAATTAATCAGAATACACTATAATGGGAGAATATTGAATAACGTTATTCCTATGAAAAACAACAATTTTGCCCTGCTTACTGTTACCCTGCTACTGGTAGGCTGTAGTCCTATATGTCAGGACAGCACTAACACAGTACCAAGTGCTCCCGTATTTACCTCCTACGAACCACTGCTCTCTCCTCCAAGCAGGACAAGCCAGATTACCGAGGCAATATACAAGGTTACCAGTGTTGTCGATGGGGATACTCTCGTTATTACCGATGGCACCGACGAGTACCGAGTAAGAATGACAGGAATAGATTGCCCCGAACTTCGACCGTTAGAACCTTATGCCCTTGAAGCCAAGGCGTATGTCGAAAGTAAGATAGCCAAGGCAGGTGGACATGTTAGGATAAAGTTCGACGGCGACCAAACTGACAGATATGGCAGGATTTTGGCGATGGTATATTTGCCGATGCCAGGTGGTAACGATGTTTGGCTCAATGAGTTGCTGGTATATGACGGACTTGCCGTAAGTGTACTCGGATTTCGCTACTCTGATGGTGCTAAAAAGATGTTGGTGCAAGCGGAAATAGAGGCTCGGAAAGCCAAAAGGAACATGTGGAGCAGCAAAGCGGAGATTTTTCCGTGATTCTCCTTCCGTCCCCGATGGCACCAGAAATCTTGCATCACAGGTTCACATTTTTTCTTCTTGTGCCATAATTTAAGTATAGGATTTTCAAATTTCTTTGGTTTGTCCATAAAATAGGGCATTCTCTCACACCCCAACAGCATTAGGAATATGACATTTGACTATAAAACTATGGCACCCAGTAAATATCCAGCACTAATTGAATTGATCCAGAACAAAACAAAACTGATAGGACTATGTGGAAGGGCTCAAAGCGGCAAGAACACATCGGTTGCATATTTGACAGGACTGATATGGAGGATGAGCCGCTTGATAGAAAACTTCGCAATCAATCCTTCTGGCCAGTTGGTGATTTACGACCTAAAGGGATCTCAGTTTCCACAAGGAAAACTATTCAATACATCCAGTTGGGATAATGATGATGAGATTAATAATATCTTGAAAGTTTGTCATCCTTATCCATTAAACATTACTCAGGAGGTTGCCTTTGGCGATCCGCTTAAAGAGGTTTGTCATAGTATGTTTGGACTGAATATGGATTTACTTTATGGTTCAGCCCAAGATAAAGCCACGAAGACACAATATACGGCAGGACAGTTTATTAACCTCATTGGAAGTAGATTTCCATTTAAGCAAATGAATGGAAGCGAGAATCTTACTTATCGTCAGATGATGCAACTCGTTGGCACAGAGGTTGGACGAGGGATTAGTCCGACGATTTGGGTGGATAGAACTGTTGAACGGGTTTATCATATCATAAAGCGATGGAGTCCTGTTGTTATATTTGTCTCTGATATTCGTTTTGAGAACGAACTTAGGACAATCCAGTCCATGTCTGGGAGTGTAATTGGATTAACACGACAGCGTACATCGGCAGGCAAAACACATAAGAGCGAGGGTGTCGGAAAATTACTTGACAAGTGTGATTATGTCGTTGATAATAGTGAGATGACTATTGAGGAACAATGTGTAGCAATGGCATCTGTTTTACAGCAGATACTCGAATAGGCCGTTATACGGTGTTTTGCGTTGGGCGTAGCCTTTTGGTATACTTTGTGGCTACGTTAATGTGTTTCTGCTGGGACGCATTAGCCATCAGGTGGAGGAGTGGCCCATATCTCCACCCTTTTTATAAATACGATATGAGCGATAAACAATCCAGAGAACAACTATTAGGCAGATTGGTTGATGTGGGACAATCTGTTTTTACAGAATTAGAGTCTATTGGATCACAAGTTGCGGTATTAGAGTTAGTGGTATCGCCAACCAGTCGCCAAATATATGTGATGCTTCAAGAGATTGACAAGCATACGGTCAAAAAATATCCGGCTAGTCGCCCTCTTATAATGAAGGAGGTCTCTTTTGAGGAGCATTTGAATGCCCACCTACCACCAGGAGCTCGGATGAGAGGTGTCGATATGACCAACCTTGATCCACAAACCATTGAGAACATGTTAGGACCGAATAAGTTGCCTGATACATCTCCTGAAGTAAATCAGACATAAGTGAGGATACTATGCTACCTGTGACATATTTTAGATCATCGAGCGTTAAAGAGTACGAGGGGTGTGCTCTTCGTTGGTTTGCATCATATTGTTTGGGATTGAAATTTCCATCTGGGCCTAAGGCGATACTTGGTACGGTTTTCCATGAAATAATGGAAGTATTGGCAAATGCAAAGATGAATAACGAAGATGTTGATGTGATAGACCTAGAAATATTAACTAAACAGATCTACGATAAAACAGTTGATACGGTTGATTTTTCACGAGTGCCTCCTTCGTATCATCGAAAATCTGGAGAACGAAAAAGCATTGAGGCCTGGGTTCCTTTTAGAAGTCTAAAACAATCAGTGGAGAATGTTATGGCGATGCAACCAAGGTCTTTCGACCCGCGAAAGATGAACGTTGTCGCTGTCGAAAAGAAATTTGATATTGAGGTTAAAGAGCCATGGGCAAAATATGATTTTACTTTTCGTGGCAAGAGATACCAGGGCAACCTGAGGCTCAAGGGCAGCATCGACTTGATTGTCGCTAACGATGATGGTACGGTAAGCATTATTGACTGGAAGAGCGGGCAATCTAATGACTTGAATACTGGTGAAAAGAAAACATTTGAGTCCTATCAAGATGACCTACAGATGGCTCTTTACTACTTAGTTTGCCGAAGACACCTTGGTTATGACGTGCGAGATGCCACCATTTGCTTCCTTAACGAAAGTATCTGTTATTCTTTATACTTTGACGAAGACCTGGTGTTAGAAAAAATTAGGTCTATTTTTGAGGAAATGAAACATTGCACTCGACCACTTAAGAACGACACGTTGTTTTGTCAACGTTTTTGTCCTTATTCCAAGAACACATTTGAAAGAATTACGTCCAAGCCTCTTATCAGACCAAGGGAGTACGATTATGTCAATGATGAGGGTATTTTAGAACGTGGAAGGACTTATCGTATGTGCGGACAGATCGACTTGTATTTTCGTTCTGGGTGTACACCCCTACAAATTATGGAGGCCATTGCTAGGGAGGATTTTGACATTGCGGAGTATAGAAATGTTTGAGCATAAACACCATAACACACAAACTAAAAGGAGGGAATATGAGTAAAGCCGAAATCGCACAATGCATATTAACGCAGACTGAGCAGGATATAATCCAATGGGAATACGACCATAATTTCGGTTACATTGCCGTTGCAAACACAGTAGAGTTTCGAATTGTATGCAATCGGGAGTCGAATCAAGTCGGCATCAATGGAATATGGATTACTGTCTCACAGGGCGAGTTAAATGCGATTTGTAACGAAATTGCAAAACAATCAGAACGAATTCGGACAAAAAAGATTTATAAACAAATCAAATTGGCAGGCTTTTGTAATGCAAAAGCAGGATGAAAAGCGTTTAATAAAATATGATTATGTAGATTTTCCATTATTTTGTGCAACTATCGAGAATCCATGACGACACCTAAATTAAAAGTGGGGGACAAAATATACGCCTATCCTCTACTTAGCTATTTACCCCGTAAGACTTGGGAGTTAAGAGAGTATGAAGTTATTAGGGCAGGACGCAAGTATTATACCGTCCAGCGCGGAGTAAGCGAATATCAAGTAACAATAGAGACATTAAAGGAAAAAGCAGCAGAATATGTCATAAAAAATTTGTGGTTTATATCTCCTGACGAGTATAAACAATGGCAATGCCGTGAGGAGATTATTAGAAGCATAAAGCCTGCTATTGAAAATATTGATTATCGAGATTGGCTCGACGAAGACTTGGAGCAGTTACATGGTCTATTGAAAAAATATTCTTGACAGTCATAATGGGATAGTATCTTATAATCCAGGAGGAGTGTCAATGCAAAAAGACCCACTTTCATTATTAGGCTCGTTTGTGTCCGTTTTATTTAAGAAAAACATTTTAATTATTGCTGTTCTGGTAGGACTTTTGATAGTCGCCACAATGGTAATTTCAAAAACGGTTACGGAGATAGCCCCGATAGTCCAGCAAGCCATTGGGTCTACCACTGATTTGGTTGAAAAAATAAATGAAACACAGGAGGGATTTACAGTTGCAATGCAACGGGTTGGAGAGGTCCAGGCGGGTTTTCGGTCTGTTCTTGAACAGGTTGATGGAATGTCGGGTACAATTGCCAGGATTGAAAGAATAATAAACAGGATCCCTGATAGATTGTTGAGGGACGAAGAGACCGGAGAATGGGAAGTTTTAAGCATTTTGGACCTAGAGGAATTGATTGAAACCTTGGAATCTACGGAAAACATAGACAATGCAGAAGATGCAACAGAAATAACACTGCTAGAGCCCATAAAACTCACACCGGAATCAGAACTATATTTTAGAGCAAGGATCATGGCATTGTTGCAGGAACTGGCGGAACAGTTTGTAAATGAAGAGGACATGTCAGAAAATCCCAAGGGGGTGTCTTCACCTGTTGTACCCGCTGTAGAACCACAAGTGTTACAACCTCAACAAATACAGAATGTTCAACCAAGGCAAAGATTATTTAGGAGGTAGATATGAGTCGTTCCATACAGGACATAACAGGAAATAAATATGGAAGATTAACTGTGCTCGAATTTCATGGCAAAGTCAAGTCTTCATATTTATGGAAGTGCGTGTGCGAATGTGGAAAGGAATGTCTGGCAAATCGTAAGGGATTAATCTGTGGAGATAATAAAAGTTGTGGTTGTTTGCAACGAGAATCTACTATCAAAAGAGCAAGAAGAGATTTGGTTGGGCAAAGGTTTGGAAGACTGGTTGTAATTGAATTTGATAAAAGTACACCACAAAAGAACGGTAAAAACTATGACATATTTTGGAAATGTAAATGTGATTGTGGAAACGACAAGACAACTACTGGACATTTGCTTAAAACAGGTAGTACAAAAAGCTGTGGATGTTGGATGAGAGAACAGGCATCGGAGAGAGCAAAAACAAAAGAATACTTCCTGCCAGGACAGAGTCATCCTCACTTTAGGGATCTAACTGGACAAGTATTTAATAGATGGACAGTGTTACAATTTGGGCAGATGCAAAACAAGGTATCACGTTGGCTATGTCAATGTGAGTGTGGTACTGAAAGATTAGTGAATGGTTCTACATTAACTCAAGGAACATCCAGGAGTTGTGGCTGTTTACTTGACGAAATGCAGAGCGGTACAGACATCCAAAAAAATCGTAGATGGTATTTTATAACCAAGAATGGAGAAAAACGACGGTGTAGAAGTAGTTATGAAGTGCTATATGCTAACTGGTTGACGGAAAATAATATCAACTTTGAATATGAGCCAAAAAGGCTCCGACTAACAGGTAATATTACATATTTGCCGGATTTTTATTTGCCCAACGAAGATTTATGGATTGAACTAAAGGGCAAATGGACAGAAGGACAAGAAGAAAAGGTAGCATTATTTGCCCAACAATATAAAATAAGAGTAATGTATTATGAAGATATTCGACGTGAATGTGGACTAAAATACAAATATGCAACATCGTATGGACAATATGCAAGAAAACATAATATACCACTTGAAGATTACTTAGGACAAAAACTATATTATAATAAGGAGAACATACCATGTCAGGCCGTCCACTAGCATCAAGCAAGGCCATAGCCGAAGAGCTCAAAACAATGAACGATAGGTTCGAGGCTAAAACACAAATGATATTGGCACGATTGCCAGAGCCGCGTCAACAAATTTCTGACGAGGAAAAAGCTACGCTGATTAAGTTGGGATTGCCTATTCCTGATCAAGCACCGTCTGATGATCTTGTTTTACAGGAGGTGGAGAACCTTGTCGAACTCACACGCTCCAGTTCTGTTGAGATAGTCCAGGGAAGAGTGGATGTACGACAAATCCAATCGCAACTTACATCAGTAGCCTCAACGGTAACAAGTATTTCATGGGGAATGGCTGTCCTTTTTGCTATTGTGATAGTGATATGGCTATCCAGCATAAAGGGGTGTGATGTTACCCCTATTCCAGAGCCAACGCCCAACCCGCCAATACCAGCACCTGGCCCAGAACCTATTCCTGTCCCTAGGCCACCTCATCCAAGTCCAACGCCCAGTCCTACTCCTGCACCTCCTAATGTGATCCAATTAGATAATACAGAGATGCAAATATACCAATTTGCTATTGCAAATGTAAAGGGGGACAATGAGGCAGAAAAACGAGCATCATTGAATTTCCTTCTTGGCAATATAAGTCAAAAGTCTGATATACTTGCCGTCTGGCCGAATGAAAAAGTAACCTTGCTACCATAATATCATGCAACACATAAAGGTACAAATTACACTAACGAGTTCTATAATATGCGGATTTCTTGTTATTATAACAGGGATAATTTCCTTGTTTATAGTAAGGGATACTCAATTTGCCTCTACCTGTATCGTTACTGGGGCTGGAATTGTTGGTGCCGCCAAAGTGTGCAATACCTTTGAACACAATCATAATAAACAACCAACTAAGCCTGTAAGGACTATCACGTTGGCGGAATATCATAATCTTTCTACAGAAGAACTAACCAGGTCAGATATAGAGTGGAAAATTGTAGGCTAAATTAACAGGAGCATCTATTATGAATAATTCAAGGTTTGATGAGTATTTCGTTGGTAAGGATGCGGAATTTATTACCAATTGTGGACTGGTTCCTATGAACGAGGATGAAGCACAACAAGAGCTTTTGGCTATGAATGCGGCCCTGCCAATTTCTCTTATTTGGGCAGATAGGGATAATAATGAAAAATACATATCTTGGGACTCTGAGTTGGAGCAATACCTGCAGCATTTTGGCCGTGTCATAGATCAGGCAGGGCGAGAGAGCTATGAGCCATTATCGATTTATAATGAAATGGGGCTGAATTGGCTTGACGGGTTCGCGACATCACAAAATTCGTTGGGATCGTGTTGCCTTTTTGGACATGAACACGCTGGTAGATGTACGGCGTTGGCTATGGCCAAGATGAAGGGAAATGTTAAACCAGAAGAAATTAATGCCTCTATTACATATTCAATTGCACGAGGCAATGGCAGAATAAGTTGGGGTAGTGGCCTAAATTTACAACCTATGTCTCAGTGGGCTGCCAGAATAGGCAATCAATTAACATCGGACGTAGGTCGATATGATGTTAGGGGCGGTAATGTTAATACAGCTATGCAACAAAAAGCTGCCGCTGGTGCTTTAAGAAACCAATCTATCCCTTGTTATTTGCCTAACTTATCGTTTGATACTTTTTATGAACTGGCAAGGGCAGGAATAGCAGCAAATATTGGCTCAACTACTTGGCCATCTGGTGCTGTAGTTGATAGTAATGGAATAAGTGTAGGACAAGGAATATCAAGGGGAGCACATGCTACCATGGTGGGCGGATTCGCCATTGAAATTAATGGAACTAGGTATGTTTATTGGCAGAATAGTCATGGCCCTAGATACAAGGTAGGAACCAGGATCAAGCAAAGTGCATTCGGGTGCTTTTTGACACCACAGACTTGGAATTTATTGGCAATTGACAATCGTTTTGGGAGAAGTTATGCTAACTTCCTAGAGATTTGTTCAGTGTAACAGGAGCGATAACAAATATCATTTTTTTCAGATTGAAGGCATAGGTTTTCGTAGCGAATATTTTAATGAGTATTACAAGCAGTCTAAAACAACCAGTTGCCAGTTCAAATCCCGTTATACTACCGGAAGTGTCCAGTACACGAATGACGACGGCCACAGAACTAGCAGAGGATTTGAAGTCTATCTGGACTGGACACAATACACCAACGGACATATGGCTCAGGCCAATGCCTGCAGAACATTTTGTATTGTTGGCGGAGAGGCTTCTGAACAAGTTTATTATGATAAACAAAGATGATGTGAAGAAGGAGTCGATGGTAATGTGGATGAACTCCGTTGAAGGACAACTCGGCGATGTATTCAGGGCACTGGATACCATTACCGATCACATTACCAGCGAGCCGGAGCCAGCACCTGACCCAAAAGTTGTTTGGGCTACGGCAGTTGATGAACAGCTGGAGAGCATTGTTGATACCTTGGAAAAAATTACTTCCAAGCTGGCCGAGGAGCCGACATCAACGCGAACAGAGGATATTGAGTGGGCCAAGTCCGTTAACTCACAGTTGAGCAGCATTACTGCCACGTTGGGTGAGGTAACTGACAAACTATCTGGAACACCATCTGCCAGCCCTGAATCTATTGAGTGGGCAGGAACTGTCAATACGCAATTGAGCGACATTAATCTGGCGATACAGATACTGACCGAAAAGATTGAGGCGATGTAATACATTGGACAATATGATTGCTTGCATAATTTGTGGTGGTTTGGAGTTTGTAATAGGTGGTATCATATTGATGCTAATATGGATATGCAATAAATTCAGAAAACTATTGCGGCATCCACCTGGTAGGCACCCTCCCCGCAAAGAGGTTGTTTCAACCGTTTGTAAGTGCTCTGTTGATGTAAAGCCTATACGCCACGATGAAAACACCGCCTAAATGTGGCACTATGTGATTGATGCCCCAGTTATCATCGTTGGCATATTGACACGGCCGGTGGCATGTTATAATACGGAACTTTACAGGAGATAAACAATGAATAGAGCAGAACTTTTACGAACTAAACCCATAAGACACGATGAGGTACGGACACTCAGCAACGGCGATGAATATAGATTTGATCGGAATTTGTTCAGTTGGGTACTGGTGAAAAAAAACCCTGACCAGGAGCCAGAATCTCAAACTAACACCTCGCAAACCGTTGAGCCAGAAGGGGATACAGATAAAGAAAAAATGGAACCCGTGCCACCCGTATCGACACCACTAGCACCTCAACAGACTTCCCCCGAACCAGCAACGGAAATAGTACCGGAGAACGATCAGGGGGTCAAAGAAATTGTTAATCCGCCCGCTCCTAACCCTGTAACAGACCAGGTGGTAAATCAAGCCATTAGCACTGAATTAGCACCGGCCTCGGTGCAAACCCTCCCCAAATCTCCGCCTGCTCCTAAAATCCCAGTGGCAAAACCTGGTGTTAATTCGGTGCAAATTACGCCACAACAAACAATCCAAGAGATGCGATTGAGGCAAAAGGCGAAATAATCATGGAAAATTCACAAAGAGATAGCAGGTTGCTGTCGAATACAAGCGGCACCGTAAAGCCTCGTCCTTTAGGGCGTAGGATATAATTAGTCTCCCAAAATATTCGTCAATGCGGTTCTCATTTCCTTTTTTCAGGCCATAATATAAATATAGGGAGGATTTTTGATGCCAGCACCACTGACGAAAAGACAGCCTGTTAAGATTATCGCACTCTATATTAAACAATCCGCAGAT
>Ga0099364_10013865_pt1 | contig 10774 bp, 10 predicted proteins | sample TergutTh196P3_FD_73070 | JGI IMG/M metagenome (GOLD analysis project Ga0099364, IMG submission 73070) | Microcerotermes parvus P3 segment gut microbial communities from Pointe-Noire, Republic of the Congo - Th196 P3 | ecosystem: Host-associated > Arthropoda: Insects > Digestive system > Gut ...
CCCAGAAGATAGCCCAGCCGGTATAACCGCGAATGGAGCTCCCGCTCCTCCGCCGCCATCGCGCAGAGCGTGCCCAGCGCATGGGCGGAGGGGTGCGCGCAGGCGTCAAGGCCGGGGGCCTCCCCCGCTTCAACCAGGCGCTGCGCCGCCATCGCAATTTTCACCTGCCTGTCGGCTTCCGGCGCCAGCCTCTTCGCTTTTTTATGCCATAACAGAAACAGCGGCGCGGCCAGGGCAAGCCAAAGCTTTCGATACCAGCGCTCATCCGAAAGGCTGTCTCTCCACTTGTGGCAGACCATGCACATGGCGATATCCGCCGCGCGCTCCAACGCGCCGCGGGCCGATATGGGAAAGGTACAGCGGCGGCAGCGCTTCCATGGCTGATACGCGCAGCGGCCTTCCTGAAATTCCGGGCTTTCCGGCGCGCGCGACAGCGCGAGAAGGGCCAGAAAGGTCATGTCATAACGCAGCGTGAGCCGTGCCGCAGGCCCGTAGCGCCGCCCCAGCGCCCCGCACAGGGAGCAGTAAACGCCGCGGTATAGCTCGTAGTCCGCGTCGCTGAGCGCGGGACGGTGGATTCTGACATAACCGAACACGGCACAGCCTCCCATTTTAATACATGATTATTATACTACAGTTTTTTTTGAAAGCCGTGAACTGATTGTAAATTTTCAGAGCCTGAAAAAACGCAAAAAACTCAATAAAAACTCTATAAAAAAAACTTGCCCGTTTACTTGATAAAAAAACTTGCGTTTACCCCTTTGCAAAATCCGTATCTTGTAGTATAATAGCTTTAGCCTGAGCCATACGATGTGAAAAGGGAGGGTTTGCCATGCCCGAAACCTATGCCGTGCCGCTTGCCAAGCTGGTGGCTGACAACGGCTTCGAGTACATCCACTGCCCCCAGGAGGCCGCGCGGATTTCCGTCTGCTCCAAAGACGTCAACCGGCCCGGCCTCGTCCTGGCGGGCTACACCAAGCACTTCGACGCCTCAAGGGTACAGTTTTTCGGCTACACGGAGATGCAGTACCTGGCCGGGCTCAGCGACGAGACCAGGGCAAAGCGCCTGGAAAAGTATCTCTCGAAGCGGCCCTGCGCGCTGGTGCTCACCCGAAGCCAGAACTGCCTGGACGAAATGCTGGAGCTCGCGCGGAAGTATGAGGTGCCGCTGCTGCGCACAACGGAGTCCACCTCCGACAGCATGGCCTCGCTGATTTCCTACCTGGGCGTGGAGCTCGCGGAGCGCCTGACCCGCCACGGGGTGCTCGTGGAGGTTTATGGCCAGGGCGTGCTGATTCTGGGCAGCAGCGGCGTGGGCAAGAGCGAAACGGCGGTGGAGCTCATCAAGCGCGGGCACCGCCTTGTGGCCGACGACGCGGTGGAAATCCGCAAGGTTTCCGGCAAGACCCTGGTGGGCTCCGCGCCGGACAACATACGGCACTATGTGGAGCTGCGGGGCATCGGCATCATCAACGCTCGGCGCATCTTTGGCATGGGCGCGGTGAAGATGACCGAAAAGATCAATCTCGTGCTCCAGCTGGAGCCCTGGGACAGCGAAAAAGTATACGACCGCCTGGGGCTGGACGAGGAATATGTGGAGATTCTGGGCATCCGCGTGCCGGTGAGCGTGGTGCCGGTAACCCCGGGGCGCAATCTCTCCATCATCGTGGAGGCCGCGGCCATGAACAACCGGCAAAAGCTCATGGGCTATAACGCGGCGCGGGAGCTTCTTCACAGCCTGGGCATGGAGGAGGAGATCATTCCGGAAAAACGGGAGCTGGATATCTGGCACGACTAGAATAAAATCTAAAAAGTTAAGCTCTTGCGAAATTGATATTGGTGCCAGCGGGCGCACACAAGTCTAGTCTAAAATCTAAGAGTCTAAAATCTAAAGAGTCTAAAGTCTAAAATCTAAAATCTAAAGTCTAGAATCGGGGTATTTGCTTATGGCGGCTGTCATCATGGCCATCTGCGGCATGTGCGCGCTGGCGCCCTACATATTTCTGCGCGTCAAAAAGCGCGGCCTGCAGGCAATTCTCATGAAGGTCTGCGTCAGCATCTTCTTTCTGCTCACGGCAATGGCGGCCGCTTTGCGCCTGCCGCAGGCGGAGCTGTATCAGGCGCGTTATCTTTGCCTGGGCATCGTCATGGGGCAGGTTTTCGGCCTGCTGGGCGACATCTGGCTGGATCTGAAGGACATGTACCCCCAGCACAGGGAGCCCTATATGTTCGCGGGCTTCAGCTCCTTTTTTATCGGGCACATGTGCTATATCGCGGGTCTGACGGCAAGCTACCGGGTCTTTGGAGCAGCCCCGCTCATCGCCGCCGCCGCGGGCGCCGCGCTGACGGGCCTTGTGCTGCTCACCGAAAAGCCGATGAAGCTCAAATACGGCAAATTCAAGGGCATCACGGCGGGCTATAGCTTTGTTTTCGGGTTTATCATCGCTCTGGCGTTTTCTATTTTCTTTTCCGAGGGAAACAGCAGGCAGGCGCTCGTCATGGGCATCGGCCTTGTCGTTTTCCTGCTCAGCGATTTGGTGCTCAGCGGCATTTATTTTGGCAGGGATAAAGACCGGCCCGTTCATATCGCTTTGAATTATATCTTCTATTATGGCGGCCAGTTCGCCATCGCGCTTTCGCTGCTCGCGCTCGCACGATAGAGAGCATCCGCAAAAAAACATAGAACAGCATAAGAATATCGCTGAATACGATTGGAAAAAGGGGAATATATATCATGTACAGAATTGGTGTGGACCTGGGCGGAACCAATATATCCGTAGGGGTCGTGGATGTGGACAATGGTTATTCGATTATCGGGCGGGGACAGCGCAAAACCCACGCCCCCAGACCGGCGGAAGAAATCTTTGACGATATCGCCGCCGCCGCGCGGGACGCCGCCGCCGACGCGGGCATCTCCCTTTCCGACGCGGCCAGTATGGGCGTGGGCACGCCGGGCTCCGTAAATAAGTCCAACGGCTATATTGAGTTTGCCAACAATCTGGGCTTCCACCAGGTGCCCGCGCAGGCCATGCTCCAGCAGCGCGTGGGCCTGCCGGTGTATCTCGACAACGACGCAAACTGCGCGGCGCTGGGCGAGGCCCTGGCGGGCAGCGGCGGCGGCGTGGACAGCTTCGTGGCCATCACCCTGGGCACCGGCGTGGGCAGCGGCATCGTCATCGACGGCAAGGTGGTCAACGGCGTCAACGACGCGGCGGGCGAGATGGGCCACCACGTCATCCACGTGGACGGTTTCCCCTGCAACTGCGGCCGCAAGGGCTGCTGGGAGGCCTACGCCTCCGCCACAGCGCTCATCCGGCAGACGAAGGAGGCCATGGAGCAAAACCCCGGCAGCGCCATGTGGAGGATCGCCGGAGGGGATATGGAGAAGGTCAACGGAAAAACCTCCTTCGACGCCTGGCGGGCGGGAGACGAGGCCGGAACCGCTGTGGTACAGCGCTACATGCGCTACCTCGCCGTGGGCCTGGGGAACATCATCAACGCCCTGCAGCCCGCGATGATCTGCGTGGGCGGCGGCATCGGCCACGAGGGGGAAAACCTCCTGGCCCCGCTGCGGGAGCTCATCAAGGGCGAACGCTACAGCATCTACGCCGAAAAGCAAACAGAGCTTGTCAGCGCCAGGCTGGGCAACGACGCCGGAATCGTGGGCGCGGCCGCGCTGACGAGATAAGCCACAACAACCGGGAGGTCATTACGCATGCCGGATATTCAAGCGCTCTGCGAAAAACACAACATCGCCGTTCAGGCCGGCCTGCCCATGAGCCGTATGACCAGCTTCCGGATCGGCGGCCTGGCGGAATGGCTTGTCTTTCCCCAAACGGCCGGGGAGCTTCAGGCGCTGCTGCGTTTTTGTGCCGAAGGCCATCAAAAACCGCTTGTCTTTGGGAACGGCAGCAACCTGCTGGTGAAGGACAGCGGCATCGATGGCGTGGTGATTTCCACCGAACGCCTGACCGGCATTAAAATATTGCCGGAGCACCGCGTCTATTGCGAAGCGGGGCGGAAGCTTTCTGATCTGTGCCTGTTCGCCCAGGAAAACGGTCTGGCCGGGCTGGAGTTCGCCTACGGCATTCCCGGCACGGCGGGCGGCGCGGCGTTTATGAACGCGGGGGCCTACGGCGGCGAGATGAAGGATGTGCTGCATGGCGTAAGCTATCTCACCGGGGAGGGCGAAATACGCGCGCTTTCGGCAAGCGAGCTGAAGCTCGGCTACCGCCGGAGCGTCTTCATGGAAAACGGCGGCACCGTGCTGGGCCTCACGCTGCAGCTGCGCCCGGGCGGGCCAGAGGAAATCCTCGCCGACATGCGGGAAATCCTGCGGCGGCGCAAGGATAAGCAGCCTCTGGAATACCCCAGCGCGGGCAGCGTGTTCCGCAGGCCCGAGGGCCATTTCGCCAGCGAGCTCATTGAGCGCTGCGGCCTCAAGGGGCGGCAGGTGGGCGGCGCTCAGGTGAGCGAAAAGCATGCCGGCTTCATCATCAACCGGGGCGGCGCGAGGGCGGCGGACGTGCGCGCGCTCATCGCGCTGGTGCAGACGGTTGTGGAATCCCGGACAGGCATATTGCTGGAGCCCGAAATCAGATTTGTATGAGCTTTATCTGTTGAGATTTTAATTATGTGAGATTTTAATTATGTGAGATTTTTTATGTGAGATTTTTTGTTTTGGAGATTTTTTATTGTTGGAGATTTTATAATGGAACAGTCATTCTTTTTAAGCGAGGCGATTACTCCCAGCGACGAGCTCATTCGTATGGGCCTGGGACAGGCCTATCCCGCGTTTCAGGCGCTGATGGAGCGCATGGGCGGGGAGATTAAGAATTTCGCGCCGGAATGGCGCTACTACAACGACGCGAAGTGCTGGCTGTGCAAGGGCGCGGTGAAGACGAAAACCGTCTTCTGGCTTGCTGTTTATGAGGGCTATTTCAAGCTTACATTTTATTTCCCCGAGCGGACGCTGCCGGCTTTGCTGGAGCTGCCCATCCGGGAGGAACTGAAGAATACGGCGCTGAGCGCCAAACGCATCGGAAAATCCGTTCCGCTGACGCTGGACGTATATGATATGGCGTATCTGGAAGATCTGTTGGTCATTGGAAGGCATAAGGCGAGCCTGAAGTAAGGTGGAGGACTGCGATGCGGCTGCTAATCGTCACCGGCCTTTCGGGGGCCGGCAAGTCCCAGGCGGTAGACACCCTGGAGGATCTGGGCTATTTTTGCGTGGATAACCTGCCGCCCCGCCTGACGCTGACCTTCATACAGCTCCTCGCCAGCGCGGACGAGCCCCGGGAGCGCGTGGCCGTGGTGATGGACGCCAGGGCCGGCGGCACGTTCCTGGATGTTTTTTGGGCGCTGAACGCCCTGCGCGCCGAGAAAATCGTCTATGAGCTGCTCTTTTTGGACGCGGCGGACGAGACCTTGGAGCGGCGCTACAAGGAGACGCGGCGGCAGCACCCCCTTTGCGGGCAGAACCCGGCCCTGAGCCTCCCCGAGGCGGTGAAGGCCGAACGCGAGCTGCTCGCGCCCCTGCGGGAGCAAGCGGATCTCTATGTGGATACCAGCTCCTTAAGCCCCGCGGATTTCCGCGGCCGCGTGACGGAGCTCTTCGCCGAAAGCAGCCAGGACGTGATGCGCATCCACGTCAATTCCTTCGGCTTCAAGCACGGCGCACCCCGGGACTCCGATCTGCTCTTCGACGTGCGCTGCCTGCACAATCCTTTTTACATACCGGAGCTCAAGGATCACACGGGGCTGGAGGATGTGATCGCGGCGTATGTCTTCTCTTTTCCCGAGGCCGCCGCGCTCTTCGATAAAATTCTGGACATGCTGCTGTTCCTGCTGCCGCTTTACCGGCGCGAGGGCAAGAGCATCCTGACGGTCTCCTTCGGCTGCACGGGCGGCAAGCACCGCTCCGTCCTGTTTGCCCGGCGGCTTGCGGAGGAGCTGAAGCGGCGAAATTTCCCGGTGCATGTAAAACACCGGGATCTGTAGGGGGGGGGCTATAGCGCCTTGAGCTTTTCATCCGACGTAAAACTGGAGCTGCTGCGCGCGGCGGAGGAACAGCCCGACTGCTGCGCGGAGGCGCAGCTGTACGGCTTGCTGCTCTTCGGCCGGGAATTCCACGCCCGGAGCATTCGATTCTCCACAGAGTCCAGGGCTCTGGCGGAGTATTTTTGCGCTTCCCTGCATACCATTGCCCTGGCCTATGCCCAAACACGCAGCGTAGGCCGCAAATGGGAGGCCGAGATCGTCTCTCCCGGCGACTGCCTGCGGGTGCTTGAGCGCTTCGGACACGCGCCGAACGACCTCACGCTGCGCGTGATCCGCGAAAACTTCATAGAAGATGGCTGCGCCGCCGCGTTTTTGCGGGGCGCGTTTCTGGCCTGCGCGGCAGTGACCACGCCGCAGCGCCAGTATCACCTGGAATTCACCGTGGGCTTCCGCAAGCTCGCGGGGGAGCTGTGCGCCCTGCTGAAGGAGGCCGGCCACGTCCCCAAGCTCAGCCAGCGCAAGGGGGTCTGGGTGCTCTATTATAAAGACAGCACGCAGATCGAGGAGCTGCTGACCTATCTGGGCGCGCAGCGGGCCTCGCTGAACATCATGGGCGTCAAGATGGAAAAGGACGTGCGCAACCACATCAACCGCCAGATCAACTTCGAAACCGCCAACATGACCCGCACGGCGGCGGCCTCGGTCGCCCAATGCGCGGCCATCCGGCATATCCGCGCGCAAAAGGGCCTGGAAAGCCTGCCCGATCCCCTGCGGCAGGCGGCGCTGCTGCGGGAGGAAAATCCCGAGGCCTCGCTGCAGGAGCTCTGCGAGCTGGCGGGGGGCGGGGTAACCCGATCGGGGATGAACCACCGGCTGAGGCGGCTTGTGGAGCTGGCGGAGCAGCTGACAATTGACGCCTGTCAGCGCGTTGTTATCAGGTAGTCCTCCGCGCTTTCCAAAAAGAATTGATACATTCCGGCGAAGGCCCGGTACTTCTCCCGCAGGATATCAATGATCCCCGCGTCCCGGAAGAGCTCCAGCCGGGGATTGTTGTGGATGAAGTAAAAGCCTTTGGCATTGAGATAGGGCTTCAGCGCCTGCGGCGCGCCGGGCGGGGCCTGGTCGCGCTTGAAGGCCTCAATCCGCGGCTCCGCCCCGGCGGCAGCCGCCTGCTCAACCGCGGCGAGAAAGACCGCCGGATTGGCGGCGGCGCGCTCACGGAAAAAGCGCATGTAGCTGGAATTGGGGTTGGCGTAGGACATGGCCACCCCGCAGTCCCAGGCATTTTTATCCGCCAGAATCTCGAACCAGAGGCAGGGCCAGCAGGGCGCGTCCCTGTCCTTCGGGTCCCCCTTGGGGCGCATGAGCGTACACCAGGCATGGTCGCGGTAGAGATGCTTTTCCCGGGAAAAGCGTGTGTCCCTGCGCACCCGGGAAATGACCCGCGACGGCGTCAGATTCAGCTGCCCGTCGATGGCGCGCAGGTCGTCGGCAAGAGCCTCCACAATCTGCTGCATCGGCTCAAGCACGAGGCGTTTGATCTCCTCCTTGTGCGCGTCGTAAAATTCTTTGGAATCCCTGAAACGATTTTCTGAGAAGAGCAATAAGCCCTCAGGAGAAATTCCGGTATAATTCAGCATGATAAAACCCCCTTCTTGATCATTGCACCGGCCGTCAGCAGCACCCCCATCTTCGCGCTGTGGAAATTGAGTCCACCCTGCAGCCACGCCGCCCAGGGCTCGCGGAGCGGGGCGTCGGCGGAAAGCTCAATGGAGGAGCCCAGGATAAACGCGCCCGCCGCCATGATCACCTGATTGTCGTAGCCGGGCATGTCCCAGGGCATGGGGGTAACGAAAGCGTCCACCGGCGCGCCGGTCTGCATGCCCTGGCAGAACGCCACCAGGGCCTGCGGATTCCCCAGCTTTACGGCCTGAATGATATCAAAGCGCGGCTCATCATGGCGCGGTGTGACCTCATAGCCGAAGCCCTCGAAGAGCGCCGCGGCGAATACAGCGGTTTTCAATGCCTCGCCCACCACGTGCGGCGCGTTGAAAAGCCCCATAAAAAGGCCCCGGTTCAGGCCCAGGGTCGCGCCTACCTCCGCGCCCAGGCCGGGGGTCGTCATGCGGTAGGCGCACAGCTCCACAAGATCTTTCCGTCCGGCGATGTAGCCGCCGTTCTTCGCCAGACCCCCGCCGGGGTTCTTGATCAGCGAGCCCGCGACAAGGTCCGCGCCCTGCTGCGTGGGCTCCGTGCGCTGGACAAATTCGCCGTAACAGTTATCCACCATCACAATGGCGTTTGCATGCGCCTTCACCAGCGCCGCGGCCTGGCCGATCTCCTCCACGGAGCAGCTGGGCCGCAGGGTATAGCCCCGGGAGCGCTGGAGATAAACGAGCCTTGGCCGGTATTTCTTCACCGCGCGCTCAATGGCGTCGAAATCCAAACGGCCTTCCGGCGTGAGGTCTGTCTGCCGGTAGGTCACGCCAAAATCCTTCAGCGAGCCCATGCCCTCGCCCTTGAGCCCGATCACCGGCTGAATGGTGTCATAGGGCGTGCCTGTGACGCAGAGCATGGTGTCGCCGGGGCGCAGCAGGCCGAAGAGCGCCACAGCCAGGGTGTGGGTACCGCTGACCAGGCTGTGCCGCACGAGGGCGGCCTCGGCTCCCATGGCCTGGGCAAATACGGCCTCCAGGGTTTCGCGGCCCCGGTCACCGTAGCCATAGCCCGTGGATTCCGCGAAGTGGGTCTCGCTCACGCGGTGGTCCAAAAAGGCCTTTAATACTTTTTGCTGATTATGCTCCGTGATTTCCTCAATGCGGCTGAAGCTTGGCGCGGCGCGCCGCATGGCTTGCCCGCAGGCCCGCTCCAAAGCGGGCTCCAGCTGGAAGAACTCGTTCATTTCGACAGCTCCTCCCATAACAAGCCGGTCAGCGCAAGCACCGCCTCGGCGTCGCTTTCCTTCATCGTCACGCAGGGCGAATGCAGCCCCCGGCAGGGAACGGACACGGCAAGCGCCGGAATCCCCTCCCGGCTGTGCTGAATGCTCCCGGCGTCGTTGCCGCCCGCGATGAGCGTCTTCGTCTGGGCGGGAATGCCGTGCTCCCTCGCCAGCACCATCGCGCGTTCATAGAGCTCATAGGGGTAAAGCGAAGCCTTGTCCATAAAGGGCACCACCGCGCCGCCGCCCAGGCGGCAAACCTGTTCCGCGCCGCTCACCCCAGGCAGATCCGCCGCCGTGGTGGTCTCGATCACGATGGCATAGTCCGGCGCGAGGGCAAAGGCCGCCGCCCGCGCCGCGCCGCCGATCTCCTCCCGGGCGCTGAACACCGCGAGGATATCATAGGGCAGCGCCTGATGCAGCAGCTCCAGCAAAATCGCGCAGCCCACCCGGTCGTCGATGGCCCTGGCTTTTATATGGGCTTCGCCGAAGCGGACAAAAGCCGAGCTGAAGACAACGCTGTCCCCTGGGGCAACCATAGCCCGCGCCTCCTCCCGGGAATCCGCGCCAATATCAATATAGAGGCTCTCCAGCCTGGGAATCGCCTTTTTCTCATCCCCGGCGCACAGATGCGTGGGCTTGAGGCCAACCACGCCGGGCACGGCTCTTTTTCCAACGCGCACCGGCCTGCCTATATACGCCCGGCGGTCAATCCCGCCCACATGGGCAAAGCCGCAAAATCCATCCTCAGTAATATGCGTAAGAATCAGGCCCACCTCATCCATATGGGCGCAAAGCATGACGGTGTGCCCCGGGCGCCGGGCGCCGGGCTTTTCGACGATGAGATTCCCCAGGGGGTCCGTCCGGAAGCACGCCTCCTTTGGCAGGATGCCTTGAATATACTCCCGTACGGCGGTTTCGCGCCCGCTGATGCCGTCAAGCCCGCAAAGCGCTTCGAGAATCGCCATGTTCATGCTCCCCTCCCCCTTTCTATCAGATAAGCGGCCAGCAGCCGCGCGGTGGCCTCCACATCCCCCAGATCCAGCAGCTCCGCGGCGGTATGCATATTGCGCAGGGGAATGGAAAGCAACCCGCAGGGAACTCCCCCGCCCGCCGTCTGGATACGGTCGGCGTTGGTTCCGCTGGCCCCTCCCATGATTTCCCGCGTGAACGGGATATCCTCTTTTCCGGCAATGGAAGCAAGGCGCTCGCTGACCGCGAGATCCAGGGAGGGCGCAAAGCCGATCATCGTTCCCTTGCCCAGCACGCCCTGCGCCTCCCCGGGATCCACCCCCGGGGCGCGGGCAAAGCTCACGTCCACGGCGATCGCCTCCTCCGGCTGTATCGCGAAAGCGCCGCCCCGCGCGCCGCTGCCGGTCGTCTCCTCCTGCACGGAAAAGAGCACCGTCAGCCTGCAGGCCGGCTTGCCCTCCAGCAGCTCCAGGCAGCGAAGAATCGCCGCGACGCCGGCGCGGTTATCCAGGGCGGGGGCCGTGAAGCGGCTGCCATGGAGCCGCGTGGGCTCTCCCCGCAGGGACACCCTGCTGCCCAGTGGCACAAGCCGCTCCGCCTCCGCCTTCGGCAGACCGATATCGATGAAAATCTCTTTTTCTTCCAGGGCGCTTTCCATCCCCTGGGAAAAAGCGAGATGCGGCGGCTGCGCGGGAACGACGCCATACAGCGCTTCGGCGCCATGCACGGTGACCTCCTGGGCCATGAGCGTGCGCAAATCCAGGCCGCCGCATTTCGCCGCCCGAAGAAAACCGTCTTCTTCAATCGACGTAACAATCAGCCCGACCTGGTCCAGATGGGCGTCCAGCAGGATATGCG
>Ga0099364_10013866_pt1 | contig 10774 bp, 5 predicted proteins | sample TergutTh196P3_FD_73070 | JGI IMG/M metagenome (GOLD analysis project Ga0099364, IMG submission 73070) | Microcerotermes parvus P3 segment gut microbial communities from Pointe-Noire, Republic of the Congo - Th196 P3 | ecosystem: Host-associated > Arthropoda: Insects > Digestive system > Gut ...
ATAACCTTTTTATTCTTAGAATTTAAAAGATGAATATTTAATTTTTAATAAAATTTTTTTAAAGAATCAATTTTATTATCTAAATAGATTACTTAATAGTTATTTTTAAATATATATAAATAATAAAGGAATATATTTATAATTAATTAATTTTCATTGTTTTAATTTTTTTATAGCTATTCTCTAATATATGTTGAAAAATATTAATTAATTAAAAAATTAATTCATATTAATCAAACCATTATCAAATAGCTATTTTTTATAAACTTTTAGTATACTATTGAATCACTACATGTACTATATTTTGGAGTTATATATAATGAATCATGAAAAAATGATAAATGTCAGTACCAAAAGAGGATTTTTATGGCCATCTTATGAAATATACTCTGGAGTATCAGGATTTACTGACTATGGTCCACTTGGAGCTATTTTAAAGAATAATATAATGCAAATGTGGAGAAAGCAGTACATTACTGGAGAGGGATTTTTTGAAATTGAAAGTCCGACTGTCACGCCAAAAGAAGTATTAAAAGCTTCTGGACATGTTGACAACTTCACAGATCCTATGACACAATGTAAAGGTTGTGGGGATGTTTATAGGGCTGATCACATAATTGAAGAGGAAACTGGAAGAGAAGTTGAAGGTTTAGAAAATGAAAAACTGGATGAAATTGTTATTAATGAGAAGATAGTGTGTCCAAATTGTGGGAATAAATTAAGTGAAATTTGGAATTATAATCTTATGTTTAAAACTATGATTGGAGCTAAAGGAAATAAAACTGGTTATATGAGACCAGAAACGGCTCAAGGAATATTCATTCAATTTAAACGTCTTTCAAGATTTTTTAAAAATAAGCTTCCATTTGGGGTTGTTCAGCTTGGAAAAGCTTATAGAAATGAAATTTCTCCAAGACAAGGAGTTATAAGGCTTCGAGAGTTTACACAAGCAGAAGCTGAAATATTTGTTGATCCTAAAGATAAAACTCATCCTAATTTCTCAAAAATAGCTAATGAAGAACTTATTTTAAGTCCACAAGATAGTCAACTTAACAATGAAGAACCAATTACAATTACAGCTAAAGATGCTTTAGATAAAGGGATTGTAGCTAATGAAATGCTGATTTATCAAATATATTTAGCTAAAAAGTTTTTAGATGAACTTGGAATTCCTAAAGAAGCATTAAGATTTAGGCAACACTTACCTAATGAAATGGCTCATTATGCAATAGATTGTTGGGATGTTGAAGCTTTAACTGATAGATATGGTTGGGTGGAAATCATAGGAATAGCTGATAGAGGAGATTATGATTTAAAATCCCATTCAAAAAATAGTAATGAAGATTTAAATATTTTTATTCAATATGATACGCCTCAAAAAGTAGCTAAAACCATTGTAAAATTAAACATGCAAAAATTTGGTCCTTCATTTAAAGAAAATAGTCCAAAAGTTAAAAATTTCTTAGAAAATCTTAATGATGCAGAAATTATATCTATGAAAGAAGAAATTGATAAAAATGGGAAATATCTCATTGAATTAGATTCAACTTATGAAGTTCTCAGTGAACATGTGGATTTTGAAGATATTGAAGAAGAACTTAAAGGAAAAAAGATTATTCCTCATGTGATTGAGCCATCATTTGGTATTGATCGTATTCTTTACTGTGTACTCTTACATTCATTCCATGTAGCTAATGATGGTGAAGATAAAGATTATTTCAAATTATCAAAGGGAATTGCCCCAATACAAGTTGGTGTTTTCCCATTAATGAATAAAAAAGAATTAAATGAAATAGCTATTGAAATCACTGAAAATCTACGTTCATATGGATTTATGGTTAATCATGATGTTTCTGGGACAATTGGAAGAAGGTATGCTCGTAGTGATGAAATTGGCACTCCAATAGCTATAACTATTGATTATGACTCAATTGATGATAAAAAAGTCACTATAAGAAACAGGGACACTGAAGAACAAAAAAGAGTTCCAATAGCTAATTTAGAAGATGAACTGAATGGTTTTTTAAAAACAATTAAATAATTTAAATTTAAAATTTATTTTATTCCTTTTTTATAATTTTTAACATAAACCATTTAATTATTAACTCTTATAAATTTATTTTATTCCTTTTTTATAATTTTTAACATAATCTCTTTTATTATTAGCTTTTATAACTTTATTTTATTCTTTTTTTTTATAATTTTTAACATAACTCATCTAATAATTAACTTTTGCACTGATATTTTATTCTTTTTTCTTTTTTTATAATTTTTAACATAACTCATCTAATAATTAACTTTTGTACTGATATTTTATTCATTTTTTATAATTTTTAACATAAACCATTTAATTATTAACTCTTATAAAGACATTTCCCTACTTTTTTATAAGATTTAAATCAAAAAACATCAGTCGATTAGCAATTTCTTTATAATGAGTAAAAATCTTCAAACCCCAATCTATAGCTTCGTATGTTGTATCTAATAAAATGTTCGAATCATTATAGCTACCATCTTTAAGAAATAGGGATAAAGAAACAAAATCTTCTGAAACTGTTAAAAACAATTTTAAATTTTCTTTAACCTTCCATACTTTTAAGTTATTTCTTTTTTTATTATTATTTGGATTTTTGAATAATTTTTTTCTATATCCCTTACTATTTATAGATTCAAAAATATTTTCATCAATTATTAATTCGACATTACAGTTATTATCTAATTTATGAATGATTGCATCTAAGTGTGCTTTTGAAAATACAGGTAAAACTATTTTCAGCCTATTAGGTTTAGCTATTAAATTTAAATATTTTTTTAATGGTTTAATTAAATCATTTTCATCCGAAAGTATATATTCTGGATTTTTGAAAATATCTATTTCTTTTAAATATTGTGGAGGAATAGCTGATATATCCTGATTTTCCCAATAATCAATATTATGTTCAATTGAATACCACTTTTGAATTAATTTTAAGAGGTTCACTACAAAGATATAACCTGTTGAAGACAAACAATAGTATTTATCAAATTTGTATATTAAGCTATTTTTTTCAAGTTCTTTTATTCCATGTAATATGGTGGGAGATGGTTTTTTTAAGTCATCTCTAAGTGCAGCTAATTTTTTTTTATTATCATATAAACTTAATAACAATTTTGTTTTCAATGTTGAATTTAAAATATGTTTAACATAATTAAATTCATCAAAATAAATAGATGTTTCTGGAAAATTTAAATGTTCAATAGATGTGTTTTTTTCATACATTGTATCAACTAAATTTATTTTAAAAAGAATATTAATGATTCAAAGATATATTACATGCTCAAGAATATTTAAGAGAAAAATTTTTAAGATTCAAAGATGTATTTTATTCTCAAAAATATTAAAGAAAAGAATTTATAGGCTCAAGTATAAGTTTTCACCAAAAGATTTATAGGTTTCAAATGTTTTGTTTCCCCAATCAATAGCTTCTGGAGTGGAAGATATTAAAATTTTATTTTGATCATAGCTATTATCAACTTTGAAAAGCCCAAATGAGACAAAATTATTAGCTACTGTTAAAGCAAATTCAACATTATTTAAGGATTTTATTTCCAATTTTCCTTCGTTTAAAGCTATTTTAGTTAAATTTGAATCCATTGATTTGATAAAAGAATTAACTATTGATTTTATAAGTAAAAATTCTATATTTGCTTTATTTTTGATTAAATTTTCAAAAATTGTATAATATTCTGGGTGAATAAATGGAAAAATAGATTTTACATTCTTTGACTGTTTTAAAAGATTTTTTAAATAATTATGGGTTTTATAAATATCTGTGGGTTTTGATTCTATTATTTTTGAGCCTTTAAGCTGAGATATTTGTTTTAAAGATTCTATATTAATCGATTCTGTGTTATGATCAGTCCAAAAATTAGAATATTCGTTTATTACATATATGGACTTGTTTAAATCGATTATATCTTTTATTTTCACTTTCATTATGTTGTTTAATCGGAACTTACCTCTACTTTCAGTAATATATCCTCTTTCTTCTAATTTGCCGATATTGTTTGAAATAGAACTATAAGTTAGATTTGTTTTATTATGTAATTCTTTTTTTGAAAATGATCCATGTAATAAACAATTTAATATTTTCATCCTAATTTTTGAGCTAAAAAAAAATTTTAATTCAGTTTCAATGTATTCATAGCTATTGAAATTATTATTTTTAGTCTTTAACATTATTGTCCTCCATTATTTTCTATACTAAATAAAAAATATTAAAAAGTTGAAACATTTTAAATAGCTATTTAAACATTTCCAACAATACAATATTAATAGTTAATAGAAAAGTAATAATAAGTTTGAATTATTACTATATAAATTTTTCGTAATACAATTAAAAAAATAATATGATAATAAAAAATAGAATAATCTAGAGAAATATATATTATAATTTTGATGTATATATTATAATTAAGAAATATATATCCTGTAAAATATTTTTGAGAGGGAAATTTGGACACATCTATTGAATAAAAACTTTATATTTTTTTCCCTTCTTTCTTCTTTCATTGTTATATATTTGCTTATTTTTCATCAAATAGCTATTTTTAATGAAAATTTTCAAAAATGAATAAATAAATAGGAATAAAAGTAAAAAATAGAAAAAATCAATAACTACTAAATTAAAAAAATAAATTTTTTTTTTAAAAAAAAGAGTGAGATTCATGTTACCATGAATCATACAAGCTATTTCTTAAAAAAAGATTAAAAAAAATAATAATTTTAGAAATACTAATTTTTTATTATAAAAATACTAATCTTTTCTTTTTGATATAAACCCTAGGAAAAACATGCTTAACAAACATAAAAATATTATCGCTATTGGATTACCAGTTTTTAGCATTGCTACAACAGGATTAAGATTAGGGTCATCTATATCTTCTGGAGTATCTAAATCAGTTGGATCCTCAATTGATTCAGGATTATCATTTGGTTCTGGATCAGAAAGAATTATATCCGTAGTACCAAAGGTACGATTATCCATATACTCACGATAATTATTATCTCCAAGGAATTCAGCAGCAATATTCCCTCCTAAAGTGTAAGAATAATTCAATATTGCAATTCCATTATGATCAGTTACAGCCATACCAATATACTTTCCATTTAGGAAAAATATTATGGATTTACCTGATAAAATCTTATTATTTTCTGCATCATGGAGTTTTGCAACGAAGCTAGTTGAATTAGTTCCATTGTAAATAGCTGAAACAAAGACAGTAGTTCTAGTAAGACGAACAGTTAAAGTACGAACTGATGTTACTGGTGCCCAAGTATGAGGATTCCCTGGGAAATTTGCTGTAATATTATAAACACCTAATGGAAGCAAACCAGCATCAACATACACTCTACCAAAAGCATCAGATGAATGATAACCACCAATTTGAACTCCATCTAGAGAAATAATGATATTTCCCTTATTAGCTAATAGTCTACCATCTTCATCAATTAATAGAAAGCTAAATGCAGCACTTTGAAACGTAGTAACAACAATATTCCTCAAATTAATAGTAGTATCAAGTGGATCAGTTCTCACAATACCTTCACTAATTATAGGAGGAGATAAGTCAGGTCTTAAAAGAGAAATAGGAATAGGTGCAACACCAAAGGTAGCAATTCCAGATACATTAGTATAATAATATATAAGTGCTCTACCATTTGCATCAGTAGTAATTTCCTGATATATGACTCCATTTAAAGTAACATTAAGAGTTATATTAACTATAGGATTACCTAGTTCATCAACAAACTTCAAGTAAATTATAACATCCTTAAATGGCTTATTATCACTCTTATTCTCAATAACAATGAAAGTTTCCAATGGTTTAGGAACCATTAAAGTTAAATTACTAGAATCTAAATAAGTACCATTTCCAGAATAAATCACGGTAATATTATGAATTGAAGGATCTAATCCAGGATTAAAACCATAAACAGCTCTACCATTTCCATTGGTAGTGTGATTTGCAACATTGATTCCATTAATCCAAAATTCTACTTGGGCTCCAGATAAGGGATTAGCCCATTCATCTAAAAGGATTGCTGTAAAATCAGTTGAACGATTAAATATAAAGACACTTTCATTTCTTACACTAATTGTTGTAGTGACTGGAGTAATATTCAACCATCCACTAGTATTTGAACTTTCAAAAGTCTCATCACCAGAGTATACAACGGTTAAATTACTATAAAATCCGTAAACATAATATGTGAGAGTTAAAGCGAATTTTCCATTAATAACTGGAACATTAGAGAAAAGTGTACCATTGATTGTAATATCTACAAAACCATTAACCAGTCTACCACTAGCACTATTTACAGTACCATTAATAGTGAAGACTTGAGTAGCTTTTTGAGTGATATTTTCTACATGAATATTAGTAGATAATGGATTACCTTCAAAGGAAGTTTCTTCAGAACTTTTATTTCCGATATTTTCTTGATTCAAACTAGTGACATTAGCTATATTAACAATTAAGCCTGTGCCATTAATTCTAACGGTAATAAATAAAGTTACAGCTGCTCCATCATTTAGAGTTCCAATATTCCAGATAAGCGTATTTCCTATTAAAGTATAAGTTCCACCACTTGCACTTTCAAATATTAAGCGATAATCTAAAACATCGCTTATGATGAGACCTGTTGCATTAGCTGGACCATTATTTGTAACAGTAATAGTATACAAGACAAGGTCATCTATAGTGGCATTTCCAGTAACATTACTGCCCTTAGTTATTGTAAGATTAACAATATTACTCATATCAGGTTCTAAGAATAATATAATATCAGAGTTGTCACCAATAGCTTGAATACTAAACCAATTATTTAATGTTAAAGTAACATTTTGTGAATACTTTCCTTTTCCAGAAACATTAGCTGAATTATAAATAATTCCTGTATTACTATTCCAAATAAGATTAATCAAGAAAGATGGAAGAGCATCATAATCAACTAAACTAGTGACTCCAGTAGCTCCATCAATGAGCAAAAATTCATAAGATAATTCTACAGTACCATTAGATTGATAAACAGTAGTATTAACAGTAGTTTTGAAATTATTTGTTAAATTTTTAGCAGATAATTCCATGACAAACCAATTAGCTAAAACAATACTACTAACTAAAGGAGTATTGTCACCCCACCAATTTAAATTAGCATTGGTATTTATTCCACTATTTAACATATCAAAACCATTGGAATTACTATTGTTAAATATTCTATTGTAGTTAATGAGAGCATTAGAGCTTAGAGAGAGAACATGAATTCCTAGGTTGTTATTGATTATATTAGATCCAACAACCTTATTATTTCCTCCATTGATACCAATAGCATTAAGATTATTAGTTATATTAGAAGAAATTACAGAGTTATTATTTGAAGATTCAGCGAAAAATATTGCCCATGAACCAGTTCGACTATAATTCGAGATATGTGCATTTAAAATAGCATTATTGTTTGCAGTTGAGGTGAAAATGAAACCACCATTATTAGCTAATCCAAAAACATCATTGACCGTGTAATTACTAGAATTACCACTGATTCCAATTGCAAAATCATTATCATAAATATTATTGTTAGCTGATAAACCAGCAATAGAATAATTTAAATTATTAAAAACAAATTGAACACCAATACCATTTTCAGAAATAATATTATTCATTAAAGTAAATTCAGTTATAGCTAAAGCTATAGCTTGAGTATTATTTGTAAAATTAGAATTTCTTATTTGGCTATTTATACCATTGGTAAAAACACCACCACCAAGAATTCCACTATTGTTTGAGAAAGTAGAACTATTTACAGTAAAAACATTACCATAATAATTATAAACAGCCCCTCCATCACTTGCAGTATTATTATTAAAATTAGAATTTTCCACGACAAAGTTTGCACCATAATAATTATAAACAGTGCCTCCTTCGATTGCAGTATTATTATTAGAATTAGAATTTTTCACACTAAAATTTGTACCATTATAGTTGTAAATAGCACCTTTTTCACTTGCAGTATTATCATTGAAATTAGAATTTTCCACACCAAAGTTTGAACTGTAATAATTATAAATAGCAGCACCTTCTACAGCATTATTACTGGTAAAATTTGAATTTCTCGCACCAAAGTAGCTACCATTAACATTATAAATTCCACCACCTTTCACAGCAGTATTATTAACGAAATAAGAAGTATCTATAGTAACAGGGTAATCAATGGTAGTATATTGGGTATCATTATTGTAAATTGCACCACCATTATTTGTTGCAAGATTACTGTCAAAAATTGAGTTCCCCATGTTAAATGAGTAAATTGCAGTTGAAAGTGGAGCTATGCCTATTCCGAAGGATACTGGCACAATATTTGTCGGAACAAAATTGTATATAGCACCACCATTAATTGCCTTGTTAATAGTAAAATTAGAATCCATCACATCAAGATTAGTGGCACGATTATAGAATCCACCACCATTGTTACTTGCAGAATTATTATAGAAAACAGAATTAGCTATAACAAGGTTATAGCCATTATTGTAAATTCCCCCACCATCTGAAGCAGTATTATCAGAGAAAACAGAATTAGATATAGTAAAGCTTGAACCAGTATTGTAAATAGCACCACCTAAATAATTAGCATGATTATTTGCAAAATTAGAGCTATTCGCTTGGAAATTAATAGCAAAATTGTAAATAGCACCACCTGACAAATTAGCATGATTATTTATAAAGTTCAAGTTATTCATATAGAAATTACTAGCTAAATTGCTAATAGCACCACCATAATCAATTTCAGCAGTATTATTTATGAAAGTAGAATTTTCTATAGCTAATTCAGAGCCATAATAATTATAGATTGCACCACCACTACTTGCACTATTATTAATGAAAGTACATCCAATTACATTAACTTTAGTACCAAAACTATAAATGGCACCACCTTCACTATCCATAGGATATCCATAACTGTCATAAACTATATCTACTTTTCCATTGACAAAAGTTATGTTTATAAAATTCACAGAAATATCATAATCTATTGTAAATATCCTTGATTGACTTTGACCATCAATTATAGAATTATTTCCAATAATTGTTAAGTTTTTATTAATCGTTATTCCAGTATTATTAGATCCCGTGTAAGTACCAGGAGCTAAAAAAATAGTTTCACCAGGATCAACTAGATCAATAGCATTTAAAATACCACCAGAATCTGTAGTAGTAATACTTTGATCAGCTGCAGTAGTTGATTGTAAACTAAACAAGAATAGCAATGCTATGACTATTAACATGCACATTCTAAATTTTTGCTTATTATCCTGAGACATAGAAAATCTCCTCAGGGCTACCACGATAGTTGATATGAAACTTCTATTTTTATGGTTTATCAAATCATTTGACATACCAAACCCTCTTCATTTTATCAAAAAGTATAAAAATAATAAGAATATTCAACATCCCTATCCTCAATATTTTTCAAATTATAAAAAAAATAATAATGATTCACACATATAATCCCAAAAATTTTTTAAAAAAACTTAAAACCTCCCAATATAAGCTTAAATATACTAAAATAGAGTATACTACTAAAAATCATTCTATGAAAATACAATACCCTAATTAATCTTAAAAAAATTTTATATACATTAAATAATTTTTTCAATTATAGTAAAAGACCTTTGATTTTAAAATGATAATATTTTAAAAATAAATGCCAAAAGATTTTAACTTTTAAAAGGACAATTTTAACATGTTTTTTAAATTTATAATTTTAAAAATTTCTGTTGATTAATATCCAAGACCTTATACTAATTACTAATACTTTTAGATATATTTTTTAAATCCTTCAAAAACGGGAAAATAACTATATGGGCAATAGTGATAGAATATTTTAGTCAAAACTTGTTTGAAATTAAATTAATGAAGAAAATAGAAGATTAAATCCTTCAAGGTCATATTAGTCAATAAATTTAAATTGATTACTGAAATATTAATTGAAGAAACCTTGTATATCTTTTTAGAATATGATAACATTGTTATAACTATAATTGCAAATAGAACATAATAATAAATGATGAACATTATTATTAAAACTTTTTAAAAATTATTTTCCAATTTTACACATCTAGCTCTTGATATTTGTTCAAGCCAGTACTTTACCTAATTATAATAAGTTTTTATATCTTTAAAGACTACAGTCATTGTTTAATAGAAAATCATGGACAAAACAACCCTTTTTAAAAATTTTGAACTATTTTCTAATATTGAAGATAATTTCAGAGACTGTTCATTACAATCAAGTATAAGTAATTATCTATAGTGAACAATCATATAAATTTTTTCAAATAAAAATAATTTCTATGTAAAGAAATTGTACTGCCATATACATACATAAATAATTGCTTTTAAAAAAAATGAATAAGGAAAAGAAGAGTAATGAAAAAATATGTTAAATTAGTCATATGCCAAATGTTTCATATATTTTATTTAATCTTCTATTTTTATATCCTGGAAGAAAAGTCTTAATTTAATATATTAAAAACAAATAACAAATTATCTAGTTTTCTAAAAATATATTCAATAATTTTTTATTTTTTAAATAAATAGGTTATAATTATTTTTATTAAAAAATACAATTTTATCATAGAAAGTCATTAAAAAAAACGAATATTAAACCTAAAAAATATCATTATATTTCTGAAAATAAAGTTTTTAATTAATGATAATTTTTAAAAATATTTAA
>Ga0099364_10013867_pt1 | contig 10774 bp, 10 predicted proteins | sample TergutTh196P3_FD_73070 | JGI IMG/M metagenome (GOLD analysis project Ga0099364, IMG submission 73070) | Microcerotermes parvus P3 segment gut microbial communities from Pointe-Noire, Republic of the Congo - Th196 P3 | ecosystem: Host-associated > Arthropoda: Insects > Digestive system > Gut ...
TTCCAACAATTGTGTAACCAGATCGCTCACGCGAAAGAACTTCACCTTCTTGCCCATCTGACACGCCTGGATACCCAGTGCCGTCGCAAGATGCGTCTTGCCCGTGCCCGGCTGACCCATCAGAATGATCGACTCCCGACTCTCGATGTATTCTCCACGCATCAACTGATTCACCAGCATCTTGTTCAGACTCGGTTGCGCTTTGAAGTCGAAGTTCTCCAGAGTCTTCAAACTGGGGAACCGCGCTGCTTTCAAACGCCGCTCCGCTGCCTTCGCCTCCCGAGCCAAAAGTTCCCGCTCCGAAAGTTGGAGCAAGAAGCCAAGATGATCCACATTCTCCTTCGCACAGCGAAACGCCGCCTCCTCGCATTCCTGCCCGAAGACCGGAAGTTTCAACTGCTGTAAATGATGCTTCAAGAGCACCGTCTGTTTCGTTTCGAGTTTCTTCATCATCGTTCCTTTCTAAAAGGGTTGAGTAAATGTTGATGTCAGGTTCCGGCAACTGGACTTGTTGCAACATCGGTCTGCCATCCAAGGAAAACAGTTCGACAGGAACTGTTGCTTCGTGTTCCACATAAAGGCGAATGCCTTCATACGCTGTGGTGTTGTGGGACAAGGCTCGTTCAATACCACGAGCAAGTTTGTCCAACTTGTAGGTTTCAAGTAATCGTAAGATACGAATATATTCTCGTGTTCCGCGTCGGTCTGCCTTTGTTTCCAATCGGCGACGCAACACGTCGAAACATTCCGGCAAGTGCCAATCAACAAACGGAGCACCGAAGTCCAACCCATTCGGTCGACGCTCGGCTATCGACAAGTAGTGAATCGGATTGTAATAAGTTTTCTTCTTGCCCCAGTTGCGAGGGTGTTCGGCAACGACGGCTCCGTCGACTAAAAAGCGAACGGTATCCACGGAGCCGACCACCGTAAACTGTTTGTAAGCGTGTTCGCCGGGAACAGAGTAGTCATTGCAATCGAACCGGACAAGAGAAAGAGTGTCTGCGCAGCATAATTCCGTACGCCGTGCCTCGAACTCTACTTCAGGAAGTGAAAGCAAAAACAATTTCTCTTCGCCAAAAAGTTGACCAATGGTTTTTTCTTGACCCGCAGAAGTCTTGTCAAACTCCGAGCGGCACTTCTGTTCCAAATACTCATTGAAAGCCGCAAAGGTCGCAAAGTGCGGAACGGGAACCATAAAATTGTTGCGGACATACTTGACGCAATTTTCGACGTGTCCCTTCTCTTGCGGTTCGCAGATGCGGCAAAAATGGCACTTAAACAAGTGATGCGAAGCAAGTTGTAACAGTCCCCTAGACGGCTCGGTTCCGCGATCATAGAGAATCTTTCTCGTGTTGACTTTGGAATTGTCAAAGGTGATCTTTCTCGGCACACCGCCGAGAAACCGAAAGAACCGGACAAGAGATTCTTGAAGCGTTTCGATACATTCTTTCGGAAACGCCTGAACATAACGAACATTGCTGTACGGCAAGGAAATCGCGGCGTAGGCAACTTTTTGCAAGACGCCTCCGATCACGGCATCGGCAAAACCAAAATCAAACTGGGCTTCACCTGGAGAATGAGAAAGAGGCATATAAAGCAATTTCTTCTTCGCCTCCATCTTCTCCAAGGCTTTACAAACGGAACGATAGCAACCGATATAACCTTGCTCATCGCGGAGACGCTCGAAGATCCGTTTCTTTGTGTGCCGTTGCTTACGATGGGATGCTTTGTCTTCTGCCAGATAACCCTCGATGAAAGACAAAAACGGAGCGAGTTTCGTTTCAGTACGCGGCGGACGTTTGTATGTGTCGGGCTCGACATTCTTGGAAATCTTGTCGATGGTACGAAAGTTAAGATTGAAATGTTTGCAGGCTTGACGCTTGGACATGCCTCGGTCGAGGAGGCGGCGAATCTTGGACCAAAGTTCCATATTTTGCAGCATGGGTGACGAAGAAGGAAAGGACGGGGACAATTCCAGGAAAACTGTCTGAAATTGTCCCAGCAATGCCCTCTTCTGGGTGAAACCCGCGCTGCACGTTTCAAATGCCACGCGCTGCACTTTTCAAATGCCGCCCGCAGCATACAGTTGAAATGTAACCGACATTTATGTGAGCGATGTTTTGATAATTATGTAATTGGGGTTGCGCAATAAGTTCATTCATGGTATAATAGTGATTGTTGTGGGCATTTGCCCTGTTTGAAGTAGTGCCGCTTCCATCTGTCCGGGGGGCGGCGTTTTTTGTGATGTTGTCAGATATTTTTAATCTCCTAATTGGCATAATTTTATTTTCCTTTCTTGGTTGGATTGACTTTGTTGCCATGCTGCTCTGCTAATGCTTGTTCTGCTGCGGCCTGGCAGTGTTCTGAATTGCTAGTTGCAACGGGCACATGTGTCGGTGATCTTGACCTGCAATACGCCTCAACATCATCGGCATGCCACAGCAATTTGTGTTTTGCATCTCCGATAGGAATAGGAAACCGGCCTATCCCTTTTCTGGCTAACGCAGTCTTGCGATAAATGGAGACTTTAGAAAGACCAAAGATTTTCATCATGTCTTCAGTCCTATAAAGAGGTTCAATAATTCTCGTCATAAAATGCTTTTCTTGGTAATGGGACAAGATTCTGGCTACCACCAGTTGATAGCCTCGTAACACTGATTATACCGAGAGATCGATAAACACAAAATCAAATTACGATGTTCCCGAATTAAGCCGCCAGGGAAACGCTAGAATTACCGTAGATGGAGCCGTAAGAGCAAGAATGTTTTTGAGAAACTTTTGCCCTAATTTCTGGACTCTATGGGAAAATCATTGTGCAATACGGTCATCGTTCATGTTCTGAATGGAATTAGGAACAACGCCATTTTTATTCATAATAGGGTGGCCGTCAAATTCTACGACGACTTTGACCTTGTCATATCTGCTTCTGCGCCATCCCGTCGTTATGAGTTCCTTGAACGTGAGCACTGTTTGATCCCCGGAATACCAATACCGGGCACCGATAATTGATTGAAGAGCATAATCCAAAGCCTTCCGATTGCCCTTATCACGTGCGCTGTTCAGATACGGCAGGTGACTCCGCAAGTTCTCTATTGTGATTTCGACGCTCTTATGTTTCGACGCATATTGACTGTAATGCCTCTCCAACCGTTTCGCCGCCGCATACACATTCCGGCTAGATTTCTTCTGTCGATGCCCCGGCAAATGCAGCCAGCAAAGGTTGAAATGATACAGTTCCGGCTTTTGGGACTTGAGGTATTCAATCAGTTCAGGGTTAATGCTAAAAGAAAAATGAGAGGGACTATTCTCCGTTGCTTTGCTACTCTTCAGACAAGTCAGATAGCCGTCGACTTTGCGGCCATCCACCGTGATGCTTATATTTCGGAATACGTTGCCAGCGGCAATGATATGGTCGTATAGATTCGAGGGTAAACCCGCACGATCTGAGAGTCCCAGCCAGTCGGCAATGGTGTTGATGTCCAAATGAACATCCCATCGTTGCTCATCACCCCACTCAAACTGACCATCGAAGAAAACAAGTTCCGTCAACTTCAACAAGATCAAATCCCACAGTTTGCAAGTGAACAAGGTAATCGGATAGGTGTTCCCATCGGCAGAGCGGATGTGGTATATACCTTACACGGCCAGAAATTGGACGTTTCCAAACGTTTGGAATTTGAGCGTCATGAGCGTTTTTAATTCGTCGGCAAATTGCTTGTTGCCTCCAACAATACAATCGTCAATCGACCGACAAAACGACTCGAAGTCGCCATAATAACGATTGGACAAACACTTCTTCTTGACAAACTTCCAATAACGCTCAATCAAATTCAAGTTCGGAGAATAACTCGGCAAGAAAACCAACTCTATGTCCAATAACGCCGCATGCCATCGCACCCAATAGTTACGCTGATACGCCGCATTGTCCAAAACAATCCTAATCTTACTGCCCGGATGAAGAAGACGCAACTTGCCTAACAACTCCATCACACTCGATGAATTGATGTAAGTCGTGTTTGTTACCGACTGCATCGTTCCCGTCATCGCATTGTAGGCACCCAGAACATTGTAACGCTTGCGGCCACTCGGAGTCCGAACAAACACACGCAACTTACACCATAAATATCCAAGGAAAGCACCCATCACAAAATGAGCAGCATCCATAAAGTAGAGTTCTGCTTTACCTTCTTGCGCCTCTGTAATTATAGGCTCCAGCGTGTTTTCAAGAAACTCTTTCTGGACGGCGGGATCGGCTTTGCACGGTAGGCTTCCTGCCTTCAAACATTGAAAACCATTTTTTTTAGAAAGGCGGCGATCTGAGTAGGACTGCGTTTGATACCGGTCAATCGTTCGATGGTTGCACGGGCTTCGTTAATGCTTTGCGGAGGATGTTGGGCGAATTCTTTTTCGATCAACTCGCTGTGAGTATTGAGTTCGCATTCATGTTTATGCTTGTTGTATGCATAGATAGCTTGTAGTCCTCCGTCGCGATAAATCTTGAGACAAGTTTGTATGGTTTTACGATTGCGATTGAGGAGTACGGCAATTCGGGTGGCATTTTCTCCTTCGTGATGGAGAGCGAGTGTGTGCATGCGTACCATGATGTAGGGTTGTGGATGGTAGAACCGGTCGCGATGAATGGTAGGAAGGTCGTCGGGAGAAATCGGAACGCGTAGCATAATTTTGAAACTGGAGAATGGGAAAAACTTGAAAGAATTATACTGATTTTCGCCGATCAAAAAAAGACCAATCTCACGCCGGGAGGAGTATAGCAAATAGATTTTTGGCATATTCCTTACTGATTGTGCCGTCAATCGCTCTTGCACAGAGGTATGCAAAATACGCATCAACATGCTCTTTCGTGCCAATCTTAACGACACTGCCGTTAATAATCGGCGACCACTCTTTGTAATACTTAATGTGATTGAGAATCTTTTCGTATCGACCAGAACCAATTTCGCCTAACTGACATCGGCGTTTGTGGTACTCAAAGAATTTGTCGATGTGATGATTGAGTTGCTTGGACTCCGGGAGGGTAACACCCGCCTCTTTTAACACCTGATTGGTAACGCCACGCGTGTATTCGTCAATGAGCCCAACCTCCGCCTTCCTGCGTTCAATCAACTCGCCCCGCAAATTGATGACACTTGACGCTGCATCTTGCATTCGCTCCTCACGGATACGCCCTGCTAAAGCCGCTCTCTTTTGCCTTGTCATCTCACAGATGTTGGCGATGGTTGCCGAAGAAACTCCACACTGCTCAAGCATTTCGATCCCTTCAGGAGTATTGAATCCCCAAACGCTCAAATAACGATAGTCATTATGGCTTTGCAGTTCCTCCTCGGAGACGGCATACTTTACTTTTCGCAACCTATCGACGGCAATTTTGTTCGCCTCCTCTGCGGCTTCCGCTTCAATACGCACCGATGAAATGTTCAACGGATTGCGTAGACTGTCGTCCAGAGGCGGAAGCGTAGGCTTTTGTAATGCCTGTTTTATCAGCGTTTCCTACCGGGTGGCCCCGGGACTTACGCCTCCGGGGCTCCCACAGATCCACACGTGCGGAATTGCCGCATGTGGCTCCTCAGAATTTTGTTTCGCTACGCGATTTTCATTCATCCTACTTTCCTTTGAAAATACTATGAACAATCTTTGGAGTAGGCAATGGAAACCTCGTGAGAAGATGATTAAACTTCTCCCAAATGAGGTTTCGCTTGTTGTTCCGGCGGTTCAGCCATCGCTTCCATCTACGCACTACTTGGTAGAGAAACTTTCCAAGAGATCGGATGTTTCCTGTAATGCCATAGTAGCCATAATGTCCTCGCACCTTTGCACAAAGTTCCTTCCATTGCTCGCGAATCGGTCTATGCCGATTCCTGCGACACCATTGGTCTATCTTTTGGATGCTACGAGTCAATCTCGACTTCATTGTCTTACGCTTCACTGCCCAGTTGCCCTTTTGAGTTTTACCCCAATAGTGAGTGAAACCAAGCAGGTCAAACGTTTCCGGTCGCTTTCTACTACTATTACTACTGTCGTTCGATTGCTCTTCACGACGGCGTTCATAGTGAATAGGAGACCTAAAATCAAGCAGTTTCGTCTTATCAGGATGTAGTGTCAGACCATATTTCTCGAATCGCTTCGAGATGACTGCCATTACACGATCTGCATCATACTTCATCTGAAATACAATAACAAAGTCGTCAGCAAATCGAATAAGACGACATTGACCTCGCATCACTGGTTTGACTTGTTTCTCAAACCATTCATCCAAAACATAGTGTAAGTAGATGTTCGCCAATAAAGGCGAAATCACTCCACCTTGCGGTGTGCCAGATTCCGAAAACGATAAGTTCCCTTCTTCCATCACACCTGCCTTCAACCATTTACCGATGAGGCGTCGCAGCACTCCATCACGCACCCTTCGTAACACAAACTCTCGAAGATGTTGGTGGTCGAGGGTATCGAAAAACTGACGTATATCGACTTCCAAGACATAACCTCCGGACACTTCCATCGTCGCCTTCCAAACTTCTGCGAGTGCCTGATGAGCACTGCGCTTTGGGCGGAAGCCAAAGGAACTGTCGTAAAAGTCATGCTCATAGATCGGTTCCAAGAGCATCACAACAGCCCGTTGTGCGATTTTATCTTCAAAGGTCGGAACACCAATCGGACGTGTTTCACCCTTCATATCCTTCGGAATGTGTTTCCGTTTGACAGGCGGGGCTTTGTACGTTCCCGACTTGAGACGTGCAAGTAGATGTTGCAGATTCTTGTGAAGATGTTCTGCATACTCTCTTCCCGTTACGTCGTCGATTCCAGTAGAACCATCTTTTCGTGTTCGATGATACGCTTCTACTAACCAATCAAGGTCGATGTAATGTGCCAGCGAGGTGAAAGCAAGTTCGGGCAAGCGTTGTGCCAACTCTGCTATCCTCTGCTGTACTGTTAACACTTTCTCTAAATTACTTGGCATTTAAGGTGTTTCCCAACAGGGGGTCAAAATTCTGATGCCTCGCTTCCCTCCCTCGGCTCCTCCGGGTTATAAAGTTCGCCGATTTCAACGGTACTATTAAGGCACTCTGACTTCCTACAATTCATTTCGCCGCACTTCGTTGTCCTTCGTTTGGCAATACCATAATTCTGTACAATTTGTCTTTCGCATCGTCTTCTTGTACATAAAGACAATCGGAGTGTTGCCCTACTCCAAGGGAAGTAGTTATGGAAATCGTAGGATCTCCCAAGTTCCTGTAAGGCCTCGATTGTCCGTTCGCCTTGTTCCAGAGACCCCGGTCGGATTGCTGCTCCAGACCATTGCGCAGCGAGCAATGTTGTTCCCGATAATACAACGGCGGAAACTCCGACGATAAAACTCTTTCGAGGCTCGATAGCAAGGCATTCGGACTGGCTGTGTACGCTTCGCAGTGATGATTGCTCTATCACCACGCAACACTCGCTTCCGGTGGTTGGTCAGACCTTACCGCGCAGGCTCGTCCTGCAAGGTTCTCTATGAAAGGTTTCGATGATTTGACTTTATGTCATCTTCCTCCTTTCCCAAGCTTCTTGGCGCAATGCATTTTAGTCTTTATGGCGTATCTTTCTTGAGTATCCGAATCCCTGGTCACGGTGGCCGGGAGATTCACAACCTTTACTCAAGGAGCTTTTCAAGATGACTAAAATCAGTCCCCTGCGTCAACGTTTCATTGACGACATGAATCTCGCCGGTCTCACCGCCGGCACCCAGGCCACCTACATCGGCATCATCCTCAAGTTGGTTCGGCACTACGGGAACACCCCCCCGCAGTCCATTACCGAACAACAAGTCGAACAGTATATTGGCGAGCGTCTCACCACCGTCGCTCGCGGCACCTTTCAAAGCGAATTTGCCGCCCTCAAAGCACTGTTCTACCGAACTCTCGGACGGGAATGGAGCATCTTCACTAAAAAAAAGTTGCCAGCCCCAAACGCTTCCGACTGCCCGTTGCCAAGTCTCATCAAGACTGCCAACGCCTCATCAACGCCATTCAACATCCCGTCTATCGTACCTGTTTGACAACCATGTACGTCACCGGGCTACGAATCGGCGATGCCGTGCGACTCCCCGTGACCGCCGTCGATTCTAAATCCATGGTACTGCGAGTCATCGGAAAAGGCAACAAGGAACGTATCCTTCCCATCAATCAACCGCTCTTGCAACGACTCCGCGAAACTTGGAAGTTGCATCGTTCCGATCGTTATCTCTTCGCATGCTTCGACGGTCGAGCCATTTCCAAACGTTCCATCGAAAGGGCAGTCAAACAGGCTCGCGAACAACTGGGCTTCGGCAATGAGTTCACCCCACACGTTCTACGGCACTCGTTTGCAACACGATTGCTCGAACAAGGCGTGCCCTCGGAAACAATCCAAATGCTCCTCGGTCATGCAAGTGCCCGATCGACAAGGATCTACTTGCATCTGACGATCCCTCTTCAAGAGGACATCAGAAACAAACTCGACCAGTCTTTTGCCGATTGCTTGCCGAAAGGAGGACAAAAATGAGTACTTCCCTTGACATTGCAGAGATCGTTCGTCGATTCGCAAACGATTATATCACACAATTTGGAGATGTGATGCTTCCTTCGCAAAAGAAGGCGATGTTTGACATCGCGACGTGCCAGACTGCTGTGCGTGGCGGACAACGGTTCCATTGCGACGACTGTACCCATTCGTACTGGGTGTATCACGGTTGCAAGAATCGTTCCTGTCCGAAGTGTCACGGCAGTCAAATCGCTACTTGGCTTGCCGAACGCGAAAAAGAATTGTTGCCCTGTGCGTACTTTCATCTGGTCGCAACGGTGCCGGACGAACTTCGAACCGCTTGTTTGAAACATCAGAAGTTCATGTACGGCTTGCTGTTGAACGTTGTGGCAACAGAGTTGATGGCATTGGCAAGTGAAGAGCGATTCATCGGAGCGACTCCGGCAGTTCTTGCCGTCTTGCATACGTGGAATGCCCGGCTTGGATTTCATCCGCATGTTCACCTGCTCATCAGTGCTGGTGGAGTAGTAGACAACGGCACCGAATGGCATGAGACAAAGGCTTCGTTTCTCGTACCGGTCAAGTTGTTGTCCAAAAGGATTGCTCACGCATTGCAACAATCCATCAAGGCAAAGCATCCCGAATTACTTGCGGAGATTCCCGCCAAAGCGTGGAAAGCAAAATGGTGTTCGTTTTGCGTACCGTATGGGCGCGGCGAAAAGGCTGTCTTGAATTATCTGGGACGCTATGTTTTTCGAACGGCAATCACGAATCATCGTATCGTTGCGGTAACGGAAACAGAAGTAACGTTCCGCTACAAGGATCGCAAGAAGAACACGATGCGAAATGAAACGGTGTCGGGAATGGAGTTTTTGCGACGCTACTTGCTTCATGTTCTTCCGAAGGGGTTTCACAAGATTCGCTATTATGGCTTGTGGCATTCGTCGAAGAAGGCGTTGCAGATGGTAGCGCGTGTGTTGTTGATCTTCCGCAAGCCTGTGGGAAAAGTAGTTCCGCTCTTAACAAGTGAAGTTGCCCAGTGCGAACGGCTTGCGGCAAAGCATTATGGCGAATGTTGTCCGAAGTGTAGTAGCGAACGCGTGCGGTTGATAGGCGAGAGCAAACGTGTGGTGATTCCGTATGAAGATGTACAACGGGGGATGTTTGGATGGTTGAAAACATTGGCTCGTGGCGACCCGTAAGGTGAAGAAAGAAAAACGATGAATAGTCTGGGGCGTATCGAAAAGGGTGCGTGTCGGGGATGACGGTGCGCTGTCGAAGTAGAAAAACTCCTGGAAAGTTTGGGAAGACTTGAAGAACACAGAAAAACGGATCGCTTGGCACGGCGATTCTCGTTCGGCAGCCCACTCGCGGCGCAGCCGCTTACGTCCAATCAGAGTTTTCAAGGCGGTGGGACGCAATGAAAACTCTTGTCTATTTTGCGCAATTTTTTGATTGTTTTGTCAAATGCATGGTGGCTTGCTATTGTTGACGATGCTCGGTCTATCCGGTGGCGGTAAAATAGGGGGGGGCTGGATGCCTCTCATCAAAACTGCCTATTTTACCATTTGAAAGTTTTGAGATCGACGGAGAGAAAAACTCCTTGTTTTTCCGAAAACCCCGTAAAATGCGGCAGCCGCTGGTCAATGATAGTCGCCCACAAGGGTTTTCCAGCACTTGCGTGAATATGCAAGACAGTGCAAAATCGAAAAAAACAGTGTTGATTCCATGCGCATGAAATCAACAAATGCTTAAAGTCCGGGAATTTTGGCACTTTTGTCGATTTGCGCTGCTATTTTCACTGCTAAGGGGTATAGATATGTCATACGTCATTTACAGGGAATACTGTGAATCATCCACGCAAACCTCCTTGTTTTCAAGCACATTCCCATTCCCAGATAACAAAATTTGCTGGGAAGTTACTGGGAATATCGTAGAAGTGCGGAAAGCGATGCGTCGGATTTTGATGTTTTGCCGTTTTGGGTGTGTAATGTCCTGCCATGTCATAGTATTCGTCGAAGCCGGGCAGAAAGAGTTCGGGACTCTCGGCGTAGAGGGGTTCAAGCCATTCGGAGCGAACGCGTTTTGGATCGTCAATGATTTCGTCGTAATGCTCTTCCGTAATGGGCAAAACTATGGTATGCTTTTCATTGGAGGCTCGGTTTGTCGTGGCTTCCTTGACCATAATGTAAATAGACCTGTTCTCTAACATGCAAATGGGGGAAATATACAAAATAGGCAGAACGCAATTTTTGGC
>Ga0099364_10013868_pt1 | contig 10773 bp, 8 predicted proteins | sample TergutTh196P3_FD_73070 | JGI IMG/M metagenome (GOLD analysis project Ga0099364, IMG submission 73070) | Microcerotermes parvus P3 segment gut microbial communities from Pointe-Noire, Republic of the Congo - Th196 P3 | ecosystem: Host-associated > Arthropoda: Insects > Digestive system > Gut ...
ACCACCCCAAAACGTCCTCCACCCCCAAGCGACTCTTTATCTCCTCCCTGGCATCCATATTTTTATTCTACCACATTTCCCCCCAAAGAGCAAAACCCTCCCCACGAAAACCGCGATGTGCATTAGCATCGCCATTGCTGCCAAGGATGGTATCGACTCCGGCTGTAGTGGTATTGGCTGAACTGCCGCCATGGAGAAACCAAGGATAGCCAGAATGGAACGAACCGACGAACGCCCCCGACCACCCAGAGGATTCGTAAGTGGTTTATCTTAGATTTAGTATTATAATGTCTGGTGGGGGCGGCTGGACTTGAACCAGCGACCAATCGGTTATGAGCCGACTGCTCTAACCACTGAGCTACGCCCCCATGCCATATTGCCATTATACCAGATTCTATGCTAAAATGGAAGTATGGAAATCCCAAAAAAGGCTAAGAAGCTACTAAGTACAGGAAATATTGCCATAGGGATTTTGGTTATTGCCGGAGTTTTCTGCATTATAGCCTCGATTGAAGCAATGCAAAGGAATTATGATCTGCGTAGTAAGGTAGCAGACGAAACGCGCCGTAGGCATCAGCTAGAGTTAGAGATTGCTGAGCTTGAGTATCAAAGGGTTTGGCGCGCCAGCGAAGAGTTCCAAGAATTATCTCTGAAAAGACGTTTCAACTTAGCCAATGAGGGCGAGATTATCCTTGAGCTCCCTGCGCCTGCCGATTGGGTAGTCCAGCGCGCCGAAGAAGCTTCAAGAGCCTCTGCGGAAGAGTTGGAGACCGAGGAGTTGCCCAACTGGCGGGTATGGGTCAAGTTTCTATTCGGCTCTTAAATCAACTCTCCTACAATATAAATCTTCGCTTTCTCTGGGTGGTCGGGGAGCTATACTCGCTCTTCCACTCATACTAGCCCATGGCAACTACGTGGCGGACGCGCAGGAAATACTGAGAGCGTAAATACCCTAGGCCCGAATGCGGGTTCTGGCGCTAACAATAACGGTTTTCGTGGGGAACGGATGGTCAAAACCCCCGCCCCGGCGTTTATCAAAATTACGTCACAGTTTGTATTTTCAAAACTTCCAAAAAATACAGACTTTTGAAAGTAAGACCAATGCCGCACTTCTGGCCCCCCATAAGTCTGCCTCATAGTTTAGCTGTCTATCCAGCCAATCCCTTAATACACTTATCGTACAAGAAGCGTTCCAGCTCATCTCCGTTCCCGTGGTTGTAATAATTAGAAAGAGATTGATTAAACTCCCCTAAGTTTTTCTCTTCTATAGTCAAAACCCCCGCCCCGGCTTTTATCAAAATTGCGTTGGCAGTAATAATAGCCGTCCGCTTATTCCCATCCCAGAAAAGCTGATTATACATAATAAACAACATTGTCTTTATGGATCTGTCTGTAGCTGAAATACCTAGCTTATCAATATTGGCTATTCCAGCAATGATCTCGCTCCTCACGGGCGGTTTCAGTTTGTGATTTGTTCCGCTTATGCCAATTTCTCCAGATCGCAACTTGCCCCACTCCAACGACTCATTTCTTGAAACATTTTCGTTAATTTTTTCTATAAACTCCAGGTCAATCTCGTTGTCAATATTATTGATTACAAACCGCCACGCGTCACGCAAATTCAGAATCACCTTAATATCATCAAGTGATGCCGTAGGAACGTTTACACCATCTATGATAGTCTCAGTCTCGGGGAAAGTCGTATTAACACCTTCAATTTTTGCAGTATTATAAATATTGCCCACCAAAACCTTTTTGGCTAAGAATAAACTCTCTTCAGTAGTATATCTGAATTTGTCAGGCATTTGTTCCATATTCTAGAACCTCGGCGCAACCTCACGAACATACGTTGTTCGAGCCTGGCCGCCCCTGAGCGCCTGTTGGAACGCCCACAGGAACGCATCACCTCGTAGGTTGAATACCTCAGCTGGATCCCCAGAAGCATCATCTGCCGTATTGTATGGATACACTGTTTTCCCAGTTCCATGACAAGAGTTTATACCCTCCGCACAGCCGTTATTCCTCAGCCTATTATTCACTCCCGATCCACCCGTTCGATTAAGTTGTATTCGTCCTGCCGACACTGGGCCATTAAATACTAGTTTGTTGTTGCATTGGTTTATTCCTAGCCCTATCCTCCATGCATCACAAGTGTTTATTGTTCCGCGCACAATCAGCCACGCATCAATTCTTGTAACATTCGATGCAACAACTAAATCTCCATGTACGATTATGACAGCTTGAGGCAGGTCGTCAAGGCTAGTATAAGACCCTTCTTCATAGGTAATGTCGCCACGTATAACCGCACTGCCTGTCACCCAAACCGCTGTTTCTCCCCTGCCGATATGTGCGCCACTAGATAGGTCTCTGCGATATTCACATCCATTTAACAGTCCCGTATTTCCATCTGTGCAGTCACTTTGACTACCGCCTATTCTTGTCTCAAGCGTAGCTAGAACTGCCTTGCGATACCCCCCTAGATTTCCACCCTCATTGCCAATCGTCTGCCTGCTCCATTCCATTACCTCAGGTCGTGAGCCACTTGACGTACCACAATCTGTACCAAGTACTAAGCAGAGTCCATAGCTTCCGAATGCCGCACCGCTTGCCATGCCAGTCAACCCTGCGCCAGCGGCAGAAGTCTTAACACTTCCAGCCGCCACAATCTCGAACTCGCTCCATGATCCGTAGATTCGACGTTGCATATCTTGCAACATCGCCAACGCATTACCAGCCGAACCAAATGATTTAATGGTTTGTGAAGTTGATACGTCTCCAGGGATATTCGTTCCGGCTCCCATAATTTGTACTTTTGGCTTCTTGCCAACCGTTACACATTTTGGCTCACCGTACCTCCATCTTGCCTCCCCCTCATTAAACTCCATAGCTGTTCGGTTCTTTTCCTCTGTATCCTGAATGTTATCATGAACACCCAAGCTACTTGCCGGATAGACTCCTGTTGCGTAACATATCTGTGTTCCCGGCGGAACGTCATCTGCAAAGTAATTGTCGCGAAGAACCTGTTTTCTCTCCCCCCTTAGATTGCCACCCTGATTGAATATTTCTCCCGAACCACTGGCAATATCAACACAGGCTATATTGGCTCCGTTATATGTATATGTTAATGCACTTCCCCTATAATATTGGCACATATTTGCAGCAGTTCCGGGAGCATCGCCCCCTGTTGCGCTAAAGCCTGCTCCGTTCACCGAGCCTCCCGGAGCAATAAGGAATTTGACGAGCCGCCATTGCGTAGGATGGGTTATTGTTGCATAGTCCTCGACACTCACAATAGGGTTTTCTCGTGGTCTAACATCAATATCCACAGTAACACCAATCGAAATTCCGCTATCCAGTTCCCCGGATATGTCAAGCGTTGTGATAGATTCTGTAATATGGTTATAAGGAACCTTAACTACAGCATATGATGCTCCGCCACCTCCAACTTCAACATCTGTCGAACCGAAGAATGTTGCCGCGTTTGCCGGACACGAGCCGCAACCGCTAACACAGGCAGGACCCGTCCATCTAGCTTCAAAAGACTTTTCGCAAGCCCATGTTGTGGCCGCTGTCATCTCTTGTCTCCATGTCGTGCCAACATCTGTTCCCGCTAGAGTTCGTACAACTGTACGCCCACCAGCCGTTGTAGTTCCGCCGTTAGGAGACCAAAGCACAAACCTATTCCCAACATTTACGCCAGTACAATCTGCCGGTACTCCAGCTAATTGGTTTGCGGTATAAAGCGAATTTCTATTGAAAGGATCAATCCGGCATGCGCCCTCTAGGTCTCGGGCTCTTACTGCAGGACTTGCGGATACTATATTCCACCAACCTGATTTATCATTTATGTGCTGGAACTCAATCCTGTCGTTTGGTTTTGCCCAAACTGGATTTGATTCAGGCGTGAAATTACATGAACCGTTATTACAGTCTCCATTGTTTATCCATTCGAGAGTTTTTGTAAGTTGCGTCCACTCGGGATTTTGGAAAGCATTACAAGTATTACAGCACCCACCGCCAAACGGCCAACATCCACCCGGAGCACTCGTCTGGCATGTAGCTTGCGTACAAGTCGCTTTTACAAAACTTGCAACTTTTTCATATGTGAAGCCTGATGAACGCCATTGATTAGCTTGCGCGGCGGTGACAGTCGTGTTTCTTGCTCTTGTAATAAACTCTCCAACGCTACCACATTCTCCGGCACTGCCCGGACAAGCACCGGGATTAGGGGTTGGTGTCCCCTCATGACATGGTCCTCCGGGTTGTTCTTTAATTGCAGTTGATGCGCCTGCCCTTTGGTCTGCATCTGCTTGAGATACTGTACTCTCAAACCTTATGTTCTCACAATCATAAGCCTCATATGGTTCCTCTTCCCATATCTCAGCGCATACCTCATTATTAGGCGTTGTTCTGCCTACGCCGTTTCGGTTACTGCTACTTATCCCTTGCCATAATAGAGCTTGACATACTATATCCCCATCCTTTAGCTTGTTTGTATCGACTGCTGAAATAGTAGTTGCAGCTTTGTCCTGCCAAGATGTAAACTGCCCCGGTGCAAGATTTTCGTCCCACGGTCCCTTTGCCGGGCCTATCCATCCTCCTATTACCGCAGGCCCCGCCTGATCTACCCACCATTTGAACTCCGCAGACAGAGTGCTTGTACTTCTGTTTTGAACATAATGCCTAAAATCAATTGTATCACCTTTTTGGACACGTAATGGATTGCTTCGTCCGCAGTTACTGCACCAATTCCCTCCATTTTTGCCAACTTGAGAAAACCCATCGACCACCCACGCACCAGTAGTTTTAAGAATTTCTGTACCAGACCAGAACTTTATAACATTATCACCCTCACTCATTCTTACGTTACCGAAGAAAGACATGGGTTTACCAGAAACGCTCGTACTACCATCACTAAAAGAATATCCAGCTGGCAAAGTGGCACTTATACTGCGAGCGCGATTACAGTTAACCAATATCGTTACCTTACCATTAGCATCACTCGTCCCAGAGCTTACCAACCGCCCACCGCCACAAGTACCGCCTTGATCTTGGTCATTTGTTACCTGAACACCGGGAACACCGGCTCCAGCTTCATCTCTAAAGGTTATCTCAAATTCAGCCAAGTGGTTACAGCCGGAAACATTAGCATATACTTCCGGCGTTAGGAAATCGGCTATACTACTTGATCTAGCAAGCGTATATTCAGAGCTTATCTCATTTCCTCTAGCAAAACGCCGCTTTTTAGCCATCTGTACTAAGAAATCAGTCCAATCGGTAAACTCATGTTCGCTCACCGCTTCCAATCGAAGAATGATGAACTCTTGCGTCATGGACGTTAGTACATCGGTATATGTGCCTACATCGGTCAAATTATCCGCAACTTCATTGAGGCTAACCAATTCACCCGGATTTGCAGCATGGTTCATTTCCACATCATTAAAGAAGCCGCTTCTTGGCCTATATTCAAACATACGAGCCACCAACATTGGCTGAGTACCATAAGCCGGGACCATCCCTTCATCATCAATCTCCGGCACTCTTTGGTCATAAACCCTATCCCAATCAGCGCGTGCCGCAATCTCTTTGTTGGACAGACCTTGTTCAAATAGGGGAAGTATCTCGTTTTTTAATCTAGCACGTGCGGTATCGTATGCTACCTGAAGCTCGTCTGCCGGCAAGTTTCTAAAATACAACGCTTCAAAGTAAATCGTCATGGCAAATATTTCTCTGGTCGTGAGCAAGCAATTCGACAGCATATTTCTATAAGCCACGTTTTCAGCCCTTACGCGGCGAAAATTACTGTTTACGGATTCACCCAGTCTTGCATCCAAAACTTGACCTGCCGTAGCGCCTTCCCCGCTAATTGGTATAGAGTTCAGCCTAGCCACATCATTGTCGGAAACTTGAATATTACATTGTTCGGGCGAAGCGTAATACTTCAATGCTATAAAATAAGTTAAGTCATCAAGAGCGGTCTGATCTAAGTCATCACCGAAACTAGCGCCAGGGTTTTCTGCAACGTGCTCCCTCATACCCTCTCGGTATTTTGCTAGATCGCTTTGGGTAAAAGAAAATTCACCCATTTCAAGGATGACCCTATCTCTGCTCATCAAATTGGTAACAATTAGTAGTATGATAACTCCTATTGCCGCTATTATAATCGCCCCAATAGCTATACGAAGACTTGATTTTGCTGCGTCTTTGCGTTTTCCCGCCGCCTGTTTTTGCCTCTCCTGTTCCGCTAATTGCTCCGGTGTGGGCTCTATATTTTGGTTCTCAAACTGGAATCGCCCTGCCCCAGCTGATTGAAAAACCTTGCCTTGTTCTTGCATATTACATTTAGTATATGTCATATTGTTCCATAATGCAAGAATTTACGAAACGAAAAATATAATAGAACCCTGTCGTGGCAGGGTTCTATGTTTGTAAAAAGTTTTATCAGTAATTACTTTGCCCCAAATTTGATTGCTATGGTGGCCGTCCTGTCAGTGCTTCGTGTGCGGGGGTCATTCTCTTGAAGCCATCTATCCGACATTTCTTCCGCCCATTCCCGAAATTTCCCCTCGTCATGCCCAATACCGGCTCCGACGTGTGTATAATAAGGGTCTACGACAATCCGCCAATGGTTAGGAGAAGCGGTAATACTTGCAATGACGCTCCCAGGAGAAACATGGACACCACCTAAAATCTCACCCACGCCGCTACCTTGCCACCCTTCGTGTCTGGCTCTATCAGTAGCGCTTGAACCGTCTGAACTAGTATGTCGGTCACGTCCAAAATCTTGAGTATGCTTTCTGGCGGCTATCCCCAGTGAATCATCCCAAATGAGTGGATTAAGTCCGTTCAACTCTCTTACGGTATTGAGAACAGCCAATATCTCCCGCGCCCATATATCGTTTATCTCAGCCTCAGTATATCCTCTTCTGAGTAGCCAAGGGATGTCATAGGGGTTGTATTTATTAAAATACTCATCCTCATAAGGCGAATCCTCAATCCACCAAGGTGGACCCCCATGATATACAACATCAAATCCCTCTGTCCTTGGACTTACGTCATAAAAAGCAGAAACAACAAAGGTTAAGACTACATATGCAGCTTCCTCATTCGCATTATAACCCACGCCCATAGCTGTTACCCAATTGTCGGCTAAATCGTCATCTTCATATTCTGCGTTTCTTAGGAACCTACCCAGCCTTTGGTTTACTGTTTCTACTATATCATCGGCAGAAGTATAGGACGACACCGGGATAATAATGTCGCTAGAGATCGATGTGCCTGTCTGTGGGATATGAGCTTCGTATAAACTTACATTCCCAGCCATCCACCTCGAAGCCTTAGTTAAAACATCACACCATTCCAGCGTGCTTATTCCTTGTTTTAACCTGTCGGCGTTAATCGCTTCAAAGATACTTTGTTCAAATTCGTCTGCATCTACAGAAGAAATATTTGTTGCGGCTACTGTGCTGCTTGATTCTGTTTGGTTGGATTTATCTACTATTGTAACAATCTGGGTTGCGCTATCCCAGTCAACTTCCGCGCCAAAAGCCTCTGCAACATATCGAAGCGGCACGAAAGTTCGTCCGTTTTGGATCACCGGCGTACCCATATCGTTCGGCAGTGGCATACCTACGGAAAGGCTAAACTCTACAGTTCGACTCGGGCTGTTCGTGGTGGTTTGTGAAATAGTGACGGTTTGTGTCGTTTCGTCCCATTCAACATCTGCACCCAACGCCTCGGATATAAGGCGGAGCGGAACCATCGTGCGTCCATTTGAGATAAACGGCGCGGTATCAGCTTGCCACGGTTCACCGTCAACGAAGTATATAGGGTTTCCTACGGTAAGCACAATCGTTGTTGCCTCCGTACCGCCATTCGTAGCCCCCGTGGCCACCGCAAGACTAAGTGTGACGATAACAGCCATAGCTACGGCTAAGACGCATAGCACAAGCCATGCAGGGCTATTGCTTGAAGATACCATCTTTCTCATAAAGATTCCTCCTCTAAAATAAATTTAGAGCATCTTGACGATAAAACTTATATTAAAGTGCTAAGTCTCTCGTCATTACGCTCACTATTTTCTATTATACCATATCCATCCCCCAAAAGAAAAAAGAAACATTACCCCCATTATACCCTATTATAGCACAACGCAACGAAAAAGTCAAGAGCTTGCTCTTGTACTTTTGAAGCAAGGCCGTGCAATGCCGGCGAAGCCGGGATAGCACACTTTGTCAAATTTGTCAAGCGAAAACGCCAATATTCTACTAATTTCCCTACTTTTCCCCAGAAGAACCCGTATCCATCATCTGATGCGAACCATCCAAAATACTCCCCATCTGAGCCATCTTATCCCGCTTGCTCGCCTCTATCAGCTCATTTATCATCGCAATCTCCTTCTTCGGCGAATCGCAATATGGGAAAACATACGTCGTCTCGTCGCTCTTCGTCGCCAGTTTCAGCGTTCCATACCCCAATACATGCGCCAAAATCCCTTCCTTAACAAAGCTATTGCTCTCAATCTTCATCAGTTCAATAGTCTTGACCTTATTGCTAAGCAAATTCTCCACCTTCTCATAAATCACTCTCCTATTGGTTACAAACATCTTATTCTTGAAATTAAGATACGTCCCCACCAACCCCGATCCAATCGCCGCTATTATCAAAAACACCAACAGGAAACCAATCATCCCATTCGATGCCTCACTCCCAAAATCCATATTTCTTCCCAGAACTATATACACCGCGATAATCGCTCCAATCACCAAAACCTCCGCCACCCACACCGCAATCAAGCTCGCCCTGCTCCGCCGAATCACCACCCGCACCACCTCACCTTCCTGCAACCCAATACTTGGCTTCACTGTCTTCATACCTTTATTCTACACCATCCCCCTCCATTTTGCAATACTCTTTTCTAGTAACTATCCGCATCGACACGGTATTCTCTAACTAAAGATAAGTGAGCTATTCCCGCTCTTCTACTGCTATCTCTATAATTTCCTCAAAGATTTGTTGTCGTCTTTAGCTGCCGTTACCACCACCTATCAGAGAAAAGACCCATTGCAGAAGCAGCAGTGCCCCGCCTCCGATAACACCAGCTACTATATTACCAATAATTTTATTCTGTTTCAATGCCTTGTTCTGAGCTACTACTTCATCAATAGCAGTTTTCGCATCGGGGTTTCTTTGTATAGTTTCAACAACGGTCTTCTGTATTTCATCATTTAGAGGCTTATGGTCGCAAACACACTGCCTAATAATCGGTCCCATATTATCTGTTCGCATAGCATCATCAACTATGGGCTGGACGGCGCTAACATAGGAATCGTCGGAATTGTTAGTCTTCTTTGCCATCTTTTTTAAGTCCCTCTGCTGGCATAACTCTCTGCATTATCCCACTCTGCAGGGGTATAGCAATAGGCTTCCCGTCTGCTTGCTTTAATGCCCCAATAGCAAAAGCAATGACAGAATCACTACTACTAAGATTATACTTATCACGTATTTCATTCAATGCTTGTAGGTCGCCGTTTGAGATAATAACATCTTGCTCTTTAACCCCATCATCATTGTTGCGTTCTTTACCTAATTTAATAGCCATACTTAGATATTACCACACAAAAACCCATATTACAAGGTGCGCCAGCTAGGAATTATCTGCCATACTACCCAACCTAAACACCATCGCCGTCCGCGCCGCTAGCTTAACCCGCAACATACCATCTCTACACTCAAAACTCGACCTCGGCCCAAACCCCCCAAACCTCATATCATCCGTATCAAAAACCAATCTCGGCGCTTGATCCAACCAAACCTCCCTCTCCTCCTCCCGATGAAAATTAAACACAAAAAGCAACCCACCCTTCTGATACGCCAAAACCTTCTCCTCATCCTGTATCCATCGCTGCTCCAAACTCCCCATCTGCCCCAAGAACCTATACCTATGCTCCAACCCAATCATCGCCCTATCAAATTCCAGCAAGTACCGAAACTTCGACTCCGAATCCTCCGCCAGCGACCATTGCCTCCGCGCATAGTGATACGAGTCGCCATTCCCCTCCCTCGGAAAATCCAGCCACTCCGGATGCCCAAACTCATTCCCCATAAAGTTGAGATACCCCTCCCCCGCCAAACTAAACGTAACCAGCCGTATCAACTTATGCAGCGCCATCGCCCGATCAATCACATGCGACTCCGTCCGAATGCTCATCTTCTCATAAATCTCCGACCCAGCCAACCACATCATAATAGTCTTATCCCCGACCAAAGCCTGATCGTGGCTCTCCGCGTATCCGATATTCTTCTCCCCCGGCCGCCTTGTCGTGAGCTCATGCCAAAGTTCCGTCAAATTCAATTCCTCATCCGTCTTTTCCTCAAATTGCTTAATCCAATAATCCGGTATCCCCATAGATAGCCTATAATCAAACCCAATCCCCACATCCTCAATCGGTAGCGCCATCCCCGGCATCGCGCTCATATCCTCCGCAATCACCAACGCATCCGGCCGCACCTCACGAATCAATTCGTTCGCCATCATCAGATACGTTACTGCCTCCACATCCGTATCCATAGAAAAATACTTGTCATACCCATCAAAACTCATCCCCAGCCCATGATGCCTATAAAGCATCGACGTCACCCCATCAAACCGAAACCCGTCGAACTTATATTCCTCCAGCCAAAATTTCAAGTTAGATAATAGAAAATGAATTACCTCATCCTTGCCATAATTAAAAAGCTTCGTCCCCCAAGCCTCATGCTCCCCGCGCTCTC
>Ga0099364_10013869_pt1 | contig 10773 bp, 11 predicted proteins | sample TergutTh196P3_FD_73070 | JGI IMG/M metagenome (GOLD analysis project Ga0099364, IMG submission 73070) | Microcerotermes parvus P3 segment gut microbial communities from Pointe-Noire, Republic of the Congo - Th196 P3 | ecosystem: Host-associated > Arthropoda: Insects > Digestive system > Gut ...
CGGCGGCTGCCGCGTTACGCTGGAGGAAATCGGCGCGGCCTCCGCCAGCTTCAACTATGAGGCCGCGTGCCGCGTAAGCCAGCGTGTGCCCCGGCGCTTCCTCTACCACGGCGAGGTCGTGGACTTCAGCTCCGTGTTTGTCACCGCCGAGAAATATCTGGCGGAATTGTCTTGCCATAACGGGCCGCATTTGATATAATAGCTTAGAAAATAAAAAAGCGCAAAGATAGGGAGGAACTGTCATGAAACAGACTGTCCGGCGCGTATTCGCGTTTGGGATACTCGCGCTGCTCCTGCCAGCCCTTGTTTCCTGCGGGTCGAAAAGCGGGGTCGTCGCCCATTCCGCCTGGAGCTCGGGGAGCGTCGCCATTCCGGTGAAGGCCAGTGCCGTCACTTCGCAGCGCGGCGGCGGCCAGCTGACCTTCAAATCCAGAAAAACGAGGGACGAAATCGCCGCCTCGCTGCAGGGGACTGTGGTGACCGAAGGGTTGACCGTGAGCCAGATTGCGGGCGGGCTCTTGTTCCAGCAGCGGCTGGAGGTCCAGGAGGGCAAGCCGGAGCAGACGGATTTTTATTATATGATACAGCTGCCGGACGCGAAAATGCGCAGGCTCAACCCAAACAAGCTGCCCAAGCCGCCCAGGAACAGCAAGACAAAGCGCTATGTTCTCACAAATCTGCTCACCGGCTTCCAATCCGTGGATAATTACGTGGAAATTCTTTTTCCGGCTTATCTGCTGCGCGGGAGAACCGACGCGCTGGAAGGGGAGGTGCTGCCCATGGACGAGCCCCTGGAATTCGCGGGCTCGCTCTATGAGCTGCAAAAATTCTATGAAGCCTTCGGACGCTACAGCACCGCGATGGTCAAGGACGATTTCGTGATCACCGGATATAAGGACCTGCCCCCCGGCATGGACGCGGCCGCCGCGCCGCACTTTGCCTAGCGCGTTATTTTGCGGGTGGAGGGCGTCGGCAGCCGCGCGACGATCACCGTAACGCAGCGGGAGGGGCGGCAGTTCGCGGCGGCCCCGGACACAACGGAAGAACCATAATACAATATCCGTAAATATAATATCCGTAAATATAATATCCGTAAATATAATATCCGTATAAATCAAAGCTGCTTTGATAGAAATATTTTGTGGGAGGTACATCAAGATGAAAAAAGGCACAAGTGTCGCCATATCCGCCGCGCTGGCCTGTCTGGCGTTGATCCTTGTGGTTTCCGCCGTCACCATCGTTCCCGTGGGCTCCACCGGCGTGGTAAAGAATTTCGGCGCGCCCAGCGGCAGAACCCTGAACAACGGCCTGCATTTCAAAATTCCCCTGGTGCAATCCGTGGAAAACGTGGACAACAAGATCCAGAAGCTGCAGGTGGATGCCAGCGCGGTCTCCATGGACCTTCAGGCCGTGAGCTCCGTCATTGCCGTGAACTACAAGATCAACCCCGCCTCTTCGGTAGATATCGTCAGGAACATAGGCGCCCAGGTGTATGAGGATAAAATTCTTTCGCCCGCCGTGCAGGAAAGCGTGAAATCCGCCACAGCGAAATACACCGCCGAGGGCCTGATCACCGAACGCGCGAAGGTGGGCACCGAGATCGCCGAAAGCCTGAAATCCAAGGTGGAGGATTACGGCATTGTGGTGCAGGAATTTAATATCGTCAACTTCGATTTCAGCGAAGCCTTCAACAGGGCCATTGAGGAAAAGCAGGTCGCCCAGCAGAACCTTCTCCGGGTGGAAACGGAGCAGAAGGAGCTGGTGGTCAAAGCCGAAGCCGCCGCCAAGGCCGCCGAAGCCCAGGCCAGAGCGATTCTCATTGAGGCGGAGGCCCAGGCCAAGGCCAACACGCTGCTCAGCGAATCCATCTCAACCGTGCTGGTGGAATATGAAAAAATCCAAAAATGGGATGGCAAGCTCCCCTCCGTCAGCGGCGGGAACGCGATTGTGGATATTCGATAGGCGGAGAAAGATATGAATAGAATTTAGATAATTGATGATAAAATAATTCTGATGGATCCAATGCAATTTGTTGGAGTGTATGAGGAGGTGCAGAAAAGATGACTGACACCGTTATTCTGGACGCAGGCCTGAAGTGTTTGGCAGAAAAATTGGGTATTTTAAATGCGGAAAGGTTTATTGCTCTTGTTTTGAGAGAACCTTTCGATTATACCAAATGGAGAGAAAAACACTTGTTTACTGATATGTCTGTTAAAGAAATCAGCCGGGCCGCAAAACAATTTTGTGATGATAATCCTGACGCGTAATCCGCGGCGCCCCGATAAAAACCGGGGCGCCGTCATTTTTCTGTGTGCCGCCAATCAAAGCGAAGCTACAAGCTCTTTAAAATGCCTGCCTCTTGCCTCGAAATTGGGGTAGGCGTCGAAGCTGGCGCAGGCCGGGCTGAGCATAACGATATCTCCGGGAGCCGCCATTTTTTGGGCAAGACCGACCGCCTCAGGCAAGCCGGAGGCGTGAAGCGTTTCCATAGCGGACGGATCGTAAGCCGGATGCGCCCTGACCGCCGCCTCAATGGCCGGCGCGGTAGGACCGGTTAAAATCAGCAGCCGCACGCGGTCAACGGCAGCTTCGGCCAGCGGCTCGAATGGAATTTGCTTGTCGTATCCCCCGGCCAGCAGAATGATTTTTTGGCCGAAGGAGCGCAGGCCCGCAACGGTGCGGGTGGGGCTGGTGGCGATGGAGTCGTTGTACCAGCGCACGCCGCCCTTCTCGGCCACCAGCTCAATGCGGTGCTCCACCCCGCCGAATTCCCGGGCCACCTCTTTGATGGCTCCGGGCGTTACGAGGTCATACACCGCCGCGATGGCCGCCAGGTAGTTTTCCACGTTGTGCTCGCCGGGAAGCTTGATTTCGCTCTTGTGCAGAAGGGGTGTAATATCCGTTCCGGTCTTTAGGCAGAGCATGCCGTCCGGCCGAAGAAAGGCGCCGCGCGCGACCTCCCCGCCGCGGCTGAACCAGCGCGGCTCGCCCCGCACCTCGTCCGCAAAGCCTCTGGTAACGGCGTTGTCAAAGTTGAGCACGGTCTTCGAAAAGGCGTTTTGGTGGCGGAAAACATGGCGCTTGGCCTCAATATACTCCTCCATACTCCCGTGCACGTCCAGGTGGTTCGGCGTCAGGTTGGTGACCACCGCGACATCAAAGCCGGCGCGCATGGAGATCAGCTGGAAGCTGGAAAGCTCCGCCACGGCAATATCGCCGGGAGCAATTTCCTCAATGACAGGCAGCAGCGCCCGTCCGATGTTGCCGCCCAGGTGCACCCGGCGGCCCTGCGCCTCCAGCATTCTGGCGATGAGGGTGGAGGTGGTGGTCTTGCCGTCGGAGCCGGTGACGGCGATGACAGGACAGGGGCACAGCGCGGCGAAAACCTCCATCTCGGAGGTGACAATCACACCCCGCTCCCGGGCCTCCGTCAGCGCGGGGAGATGGAAATACATGCCCGGCGTGCGGAAGATGATATCCGCGTCCAGCTTGTCCAGATAGGCATCCCCCAGGCGCAGCCGCGCTCCGGCGGCTTCCAGCGCGTCCGCGATTGGGCCAAGCTCTTCCCGGCCGCGCCTGTCACAGGCCAGCACCCGCGCGCCCTTCGCGACAAACTGCGCAATGAGCGGCGTATTGCTCACGCCCACACCGCAAAAAGCGATGCGCTTGTCCTGTATGGAGTCAAAAAAACAAGTGATTCTGCTATCCAAAATGTGTTCCTCATTAAAAACTAGTCCAAAGTCTAAAATATCTAAAATCTAAAATATCTAAAAATCTAAAGTCTAAAAATCTAAAAGTCTAAAATCTAAAATATCTAAAGTCTAAAAATCTAAAAGTCTAAAATATCTAAAGTCTAAAATCTAAAATCTAAAATCTAAAGTCTAATAAGCTACCGCCCAGCAGACCATGTGCTCCGCTGGCTTGCCGCAGCACACGCAGACATCCGATGTCTTCTCCTGGTCAAAGGGCATGCAGCGGGAGCCCACGCCCGTGGCCTCCTTCACGCTGTCCTCGCAGGCCTCTTCGCCGCACCACATGGCGTAGACGAAGCCGTCGCCCTTCTCCTCGCGGGCCCGCTTGATCTCGCCGATGGAGGCGCAGCGGTAGGTGTGCCGCCCGCGGTTATCCAGCGCGCGCTGGAAGAGGCCGTCATGCAGGGCCTTCAGCTGGGCCGGAATCGTCTCCTCCAGCTGGTCCAGCGGCACGAAAAGCTTTTCCCGGGTATCCCGCCGCACGAGGACGCACTGGTTTTGCTCAATGTCCTTCGGGCCCAGCTCCAGGCGCAGGGGCACGCCCTTCATCTCGTATTGGGCGAACTTCCAGCCGGGGGAGTTGTCGCTGTCGTCCATTTTTGCGCGGCAAAAGCCGTTCAGGCGTTCCGTGAGGGCTCTCGCCGCCTCCAGCACGCCGGGCTTGTGGGACGCAATCGGCACGACGGCTACCTGGACAGGCGCCACGGCGGGGGGAAGCACCAGGCCGTTATCGTCGCCGTGGGTCATGATCACCGCGCCGATGAGACGCGTGGTCACGCCCCAGGAGGTTTGGTGGGGATATTCCAGCTTGTTTTCGCGGCTGGTGTATTGGATATCGAAGGCCCGGGCGAAGCCGTCGCCGAAGTAGTGGCTGGTGCCGGCCTGCAGGGCCTTGCCGTCGTGCATGAGGGCCTCGATGGCATAGGTGGCCTCCGCGCCCGCGAATTTGTCGCTCTCGGTCTTCTTGCCCTTGATCACGGGGATAGCCAGGGCCTCCTCGCAAAAGCGCGCGTAAACGTCCAGCATGCGCTCGGTCTCCTCAATGGCCTCCGTTGCCGTGGCGTGGATGGTGTGTCCCTCCTGCCAGAGAAACTCCCGGGAGCGCAGGAAGGGCCGGGTGGTCTTTTCCCAGCGCACGATATTTACCCATTGGTTATAGAGCTTGGGCAGATCCCGGTGGGATTGAATGATGTGGGCGTAGTGCTCACAGAACAGCGTTTCGGAGGTGGGGCGCACGCACAGGCGCTCCTCCAGCTCCTCGGAGCCGCCATGGGTGACCCAGGCCACCTCGGGGGCAAAGCCCTTTACGTGGTCCTTTTCTTTTTGCAGCAGGCTTTCCGGGATGAACAGCGGCATGCAGACGTTTTCATGCCCCGTGGCCTTGAACATGCCGTCCAGGATGCGCTGCATATGCTCCCAGATGGCGTAGCCATACGGGCGGATGACCATGCAGCCCTTGACGCTGGTGTACTCCACCAGCTCCGCTTTTTTCACTACGTCGGTGTACCACTGGGCGAAATCCTCCCGCATGGAGGTGATTTCCTCCACCAGCTTCTTTTGATCGGCCATAGAATGATTTTCCTATCTATCAGTTTATTCAGTTATTCTCAATAAATTTCACAATGTCGCCCACGGACTTGATGAGCTCCAGATCCTCCTCATGAAAGGTCACATCGAACGCGGACTCCAGGCTTTGGGCCAGGTCATAGAGGTCCAGGCTGTCGGCGTTGACATCCTCCATGGTGGTTTTCATGGTGATTTGCTCCGGGTCGAAATCAAATTGCTCGCAGATAATTTTTTGGATTTGCTCGAAGATCATTGTGCTGCCATCTCCTTTGTTTGATGATTTGGTCTTTTGCGTTGTTACAATATTAATCATTCAAGCGGGTGTTTGTCAAGCCTTTTCTTGAACTTTTTACTAATTTTTCATATCTTTTATTTTTCAGCCGAAAGATACAGCGGCAAACCCGTGACCAGGCCGTCCTCCACCCGCAGGCAGAGCATTACCCCATGGAGCCCCAGAGGCTCGCCGCAGCGCCAGACCTCCTGCCAGGCGGTGTCCTTATTCTCCCCCCAAAAGGCGAATTTTTCGCAATAGATCAGCAGCGCGGGACAAGAGCCGCGCGCGGGGGCACGCAAGGCCAGCACATGGCTTGCGCCCTCCGGCTCCGACCGGGTGAAGCCGCCGCGCAGCTCGTAAAACATCCCCGGGCAGCAGCAATCCGCCTGCGGCAGCGGGCACAGCTGCCCGCTGCGCCGCAGCCGCCGCAGTACCTGCTGGAGCTGGTACATCTCATTTTTGTCAAAAACGGCCTCCCGGTAGCGGGAATCGCTGCGGTCCTGGCAGATATGCGTCATGCGCAGGCAATCCTGTTCTTCATTGCCGGGCTGCGGCGCGAAATCGTAGGAGCCGCGTCCATTGGAATTGCAGCTTTGCTTTTGCATAACGACGCGCGCCTCCGGCAGCTGGCGGTAGAGCTGGGAAACCTTTTGCGCGGCGAAGTAGACGAAGAACCAGAGCTTTTCACAGGGCATTTCCACAGCTCTCACCTCCCTGAAAAAATTTATGTGGCTTTTTTATGCAATATGTCAGAACCCGCGGCCCCCCGAAAAAATCACTTGAAAAAGCCAATTGTTTATGTTATACTTTAGACTCTGATATCAGAAAATAAACAAATGAATTCCTGTAAATTTCTGGGGGATTAACATGGACGATTTGCAAAGCCTGTTTGAATTGGTAAAAGAAAAACTGCGCCTGGAGCTTTCCGAAACGATTTTTGACGTCTGGCTCAGCGAGATGGAGCCCCTGAGCTTCGAGGATGGCTGCGCCGTGCTCGCGCTGCCGGAGTTCAAGCGCAAGATCACCGAGCAAAAATTCATGGAGCCGCTGCGCCGCGCCTTCGAGTCCACGGTGGGCTTTGAGGTGGACATCCAGCTGGTGGATCCCCAAAACGCGCCGGAGGCCCGCCCGGCGGCGCTGGACGCGCCCATGCCCGGAGCCGCGGCGGCGGTCAGCCGTTTGCCTCAGGGCCACGAGGGCAACACCTTCGAGACCTTCGTCATTGGGGGCAGCAACAAATTCGCCCACGCGGCCGCGCAATCCGTGGCCGCCAACCCCGGCAAGCTCTACAATCCGCTGTTCATCTACGGCAATTCGGGCCTGGGCAAAACGCACCTGCTTAGCGCCATCTATCATGAAATAAAGCGCGTCAACCCCAAGAGCAGCGTCATCTTTACCTCCGGCGAGGCCTTCACCAACGAGCTTATCCATTATCTCACCATCAAGAGCACCTCCGAGTTCCACCAGAAATACCGCAGTGCCGACGTGCTGCTGGTGGACGATGTGCAGTTCATCGCGGGCAAGGAGTCCACGCAGGAGGAGTTCTTCCACACCTTCAACGCGCTCAACCAGAACGGCCGCCAGGTGGTGCTTTCCTCCGATAAACCGCCCAAGGACATGACGACCCTGGAGGACCGCCTGCGCAGCCGCTTCGACGCGGGCCTCATCGCCGACATCCAGCCCCCGGACCTGGAAACCCGCATGGCCATCGTCAAGCGCAAGGCGGCGGATACCCAGTTCGATATTTCCGACGACATCGTGGATTTCATCGCCCGGCAGCTGAAGAACAACATCCGTCAGCTGGAGGGGGCCGTCAACCGCCTGGAGGCCCTGGTCACCCTGCGGGGGATGCAGCTGAACATGGTCACGGCCCAGCACGCCATCGGCGACATTGTCAGCGAGGAGCGCCCGATGCATGTGATTATCGAGCAGATCATTGAGGAGACCGCCCGCGCCTTTGGCCTCACCGGGGCGGATCTGCGCTCCAAGCGCCGCAGTGCCGATGTTTCCCACGCCCGCCAGGTGTCCATGTACATCATCAGCCAGATGACCGGCCAGCCCACGAAGGCCATCGGCAACGAATTTAACCGCGATCATTCCACAGTGGTTTACGGCCTGCGGGAGATGCGCGAGGAAATCAACCGCGACCCGGGCCTGCGCAAGAGGGTGAATGAGATCACGAAGGTTGTGCAGGAGGGTTGATTGACAGGCCAAAACTCAGGCAGAGAAAAGCAGTGCTGCAGCCAATGGCCATCGGCCAGACCCGAGTAGGGCGAGGCAGTGCCGAGCCGTGGCAAACAACAGCCCGGCGGGAAACCAGCGAACGATGGCAGCGATCATATATCTCAGTGGCAAACAACAGCCCGGCGGGAAACCAGCGGACGAAGACGGCGATCACATATCTCAGCGGCAAACAACAGTCATGCAGAATATCAGCGGCATTTAAATTAAGATAATCGCCTGCCCTTAACCAATTTGTACGTAAAGAGCGGCGCAGGATATTTGCCACGGCTCGGCACTGCCTCGCCCTACTCGGGTCTGGCCAATGGCCATTTTATCAGGAAAGGCGGTGCTTTGTTTGCCATATTATCATGATGAAAGACCTCAACGAAAAAACCACCGTAAAGAAGAAACGGACTATCGGCAAAACGGCGCGTTCTTTCTGACTATATGTATAAAAGAACGGCACGAAATACTGGGGCGGATTCAAGCTGGAAAAATGGTTTTATCAGAGATCGGGGAACAGGTAAAGGAGATAACGCTCAACATTGAGAAAGCATATTCCACTATTATTTTGGATTCTTTTGTGGTTATGCCGAATCATGTTCATCTGTTGCTGCTTTTCGTTGGCGGAAGCAAAAACCCCTCCACTTCCCGTGTCATTCAGCAGTGGAAGGGGATCGCGACGAAAAAAATAGGGTTTCCCGCCTGGCAGGAAGGGTATTACGATAATATCCTTTTCACCGCAGAGGAATATCGCAGAGCCAAAGAGTACATTCAAACAAATGTAAAACGATGGGAGCACGATCAGTTCAACCCGAAATCTGCTAACCAACAGGAGGCTAACCCATGAACTTCACCAAAATGCACGGCTGTGGCAACGATTACATCTATATCAACTGCTTTGAGGAGGCCGTCGAGGACCCGGCGGCCCTGGCCGTTCAGGTCAGTGACCGGCATTTTGGCGTGGGCTCCGACGGGCTCGTGCTGATTCTGCCCTCAAGTATCGCCGACTTTAAAATGCGCATCTTCAACGCGGACGGCAGCGAGGCCATGATGTGCGGCAACGCCCTGCGCTGTATCGCGAAATATGTCTGGGATAACGGCATGACAAAGAAGAATCCCGTCGCCTTGGAAACCCTCAGCGGCGTGAAAATTATACACGTCAAATTGGAGCAGGGGAGCGTGGTCTCCGCGAGGGTGGATATGGGCGCGCCGGCTCTTATCCCTGTGGAGCAAACGCTGCGCCTGGACGATGGCACGGTCTTTGATGTTACCTGCGTTTCCATGGGGAACCCGCACTGTGTGGCCTTTGTGGAGGATACCGAGGCCTTTCCGCTGGAGCGGATTGGCCCGCGGGTGGAGCGGCATCCCTGGTTCCCGGACAGGATCAACGCGGAGTTCGTGCAGCTGCTTTGTCCCACGGCGATCAAAATGCGGGTGTGGGAGCGGGGCAGCGGCGAGACCCTCGCCTGCGGCACCGGCGCCTGCGCCAGCGCTGTGGCCTGCATCCTGAACGGCCGCTGCGCAAAGGATACGGACATCACCGTGCAGCTGCGGGGGGGAGATCTGGTCATCCGCTGGGATTCGGCGGCGGATACGGTTTATATGACAGGCCCCGCGGCGTTTATCTGCTCCGGAACGCTCGCAAATGCATAAAAGAATAATTATATGTATGTTGTTTGTTGTCAAATATGTTGTCAGGAGATAGAGCATGAAAATCAACGAAAACTTTCTGAAGCTGCAAAGCAGCTATCTGTTCAGCACCATTGGCCAGAAGGTGCGCGCGTATCAGGCCGCGCATCCGCGGGCGGATATCATCCGCCTGGGCATTGGCGACGTGACGCGCCCGCTGCCGGCGGCCTCCATCGCGGCGCTGCATGCCGCTGTGGACGACATGAGCCGCGCCGAAACCTTCAAGGGCTATCCCACCGACTGCGGCATCACCTTTCTGGAGGAAGCCATTCAGGCGGACTACGCCGCGCGCGGTGTTTCGCTGGATATCGGCGAGATTTTCCTCAGCGACGGCGCGAAAAGCGACAGCGGGAACATCGGCGACATCTTTGCCGAGGACAACCTCGTGGCCGTGTGCGACCCGATTTATCCCGTGTATGTGGACACCAACGTCATGGGCGGACGCGCTGGAAATTTGATGGCGAATGGCCGATGGAGCGGCTTTGTCTACCTCAGCTGCGGCGAGGAAAGCGATTTTTTGCCCGCGCTGCCCGAAAGCCGCGCCGACCTGGTCTATCTGTGCTCGCCCAACAACCCAACGGGCATGGCGATGAACGCCGCCCAGCTGAAGGCCTGGGTGGACTGGGCCAACGAGCAGGGCAGCATTTTGCTCTACGACGGCGCTTATGAGGCCTTCATTACGGAGGATTTGCCACGCAGCATCTATGAGATTCCCGGGGCGAAGACCTGCGCCATTGAGTTTCGCAGCTTTTCGAAGACGGCGGGCTTCACCGGTGTGCGCTGCGCCTACACGGTCGTGCCCAGGGAGCTTATGGCTGGCGGTACGAGCGTCAACGCCCTTTGGGCAAGGCGGCAGGCGACGAAGTTCAACGGTGTTTCCTATATCACCCAGCGCGGCGCGGAGGCCACCTTCACGCCCGGGGGCCGCGCCCAGGTGCGGGATACCATCCAATACTATCTGCGCAACGCGGGCGTGATCAAGGCTGGCCTGGAGGCCGCGGGCTTCCGCGTATGGGGCGGCGTGAATTCGCCCTATGTCTGGTTCAAGGCCAGGGAGGGCCTAAGCTCCTGGGAGCTGTTCGACCTGCTGCTGGAGGAGGTCCAGGTGGTGGGCACGCCGGGCTCAGGCTTCGGGCCCTCCGGCGAGGGTTACTTCCGCCTCACGGGCTTCGGCACGGCGGAGCGGACGGCGGAGGCCGTGGAGCGGATTTCGCGCCGCTTCGCGCTGTAACAACGAAAGAAAGCAAGGAGAAATCACATGGCCCT
>Ga0099364_10013870_pt1 | contig 10772 bp, 13 predicted proteins | sample TergutTh196P3_FD_73070 | JGI IMG/M metagenome (GOLD analysis project Ga0099364, IMG submission 73070) | Microcerotermes parvus P3 segment gut microbial communities from Pointe-Noire, Republic of the Congo - Th196 P3 | ecosystem: Host-associated > Arthropoda: Insects > Digestive system > Gut ...
CTCCAGCGGAAATTCGTAATAGCCTGTTGTTACATTTTTCGAGAGGGTTACTGCTGTTCCGGTCGGAAAATTGCTCTCTGTAAAGTTACCTTCCGCTATCATCATTGATACTTCTGTTCCGTCTGTTCCAACAAGCAACTTATCTGTCATATAGAGAAAGGGATTTGCATTGTTGCCGTTCAACTGCCATTTTACAGGCGTTTGCTTAAATGCAGAGTATACGGCATTAGTTATCTCCGTATCGCTTGCGCGGAAAACACTGATTTCCGGAAAAGGGTTTGTGGAATCTGTGGGACAGTTGCACAACACCATAACTTGAAGATTATTACTGTAAATCGTACCTAATTCGGAAATTTCTGCAAAAGCCTGAAACACGTAACGGTTGTCAGGAAGAATGAATTCTTTTTCAAAAGCACCGGAAACGTCAACAGTTGTCCAACTGCTTGAGCCAAACAAAGAATAGCGAAAACCTTTTTGGGTTACACTGCCGACAAGACCGGAAGGGATTTCGCTTTGCAATTGTACCTTGTGCTGAACGACAGAGGCGGTTAGCGGCAAGGGTTGGGTTTGTGCCGCAACAGGTAAAATGCTCACAACGAGCAACAACCATAATAATGATAAGTAGTTTCTTGTTACATTCATTTTTTTTGAGTTTATTTTAGTTAATTTATAGGTTGAATATTGCGAAATTATGTTTGGCATAAAGACATGTCAAATTTAATGTATTAAAAAATATACAATAATGAACAATATTTTTTAACAAAATGTTTAAGGTAGAACATTTTTTTGATTTGTGCAAAAGATATACATCATTTATTTTCAACAATCAATTCCGGTTTTCCGCAAAAATAAAAGCTGTTGTTCCCGTGCTCACGTTCGTCGAGGGAGATTCTGCGGAAAACATCTGCCCAATTTTCAACATCAGCATATTTTTTCACCAAATCGTTTGTCAACGATTGCGTTTCCCATTCGGGATGATCGTTTACCATTTCGGCATATACGTGTTCGGCGTGGTCTTCAAATTGCGCGTTAAAATAAAAAGCCGCTTTTAAACTGACGTATTTTACTATTTTTGACACCAAAACATAACTCCATACCGCAAAAAACACCACAACAGGCGACAAATACCACGCGTCTTTTATTCCTTCTTCTTTCATTTTTTCGTGAATTACAAGCAGGTGCATATATTCATTGTCTTGGGCTTCCCTACTCCATTTTATGATGGTGTCGGCTTCGTCTATTTTAGTTGCGTTCCTGAAATTCCACGTAAGGCTGACGTATTTTTTTATTTCCCACTCTCGATAAGGAATACACGCCAAAATTTCCAACAATTTTGCTTTGGACAGCGAATGTTTTTTGCCTGCAATCAAGTCCAAAATCAAAAAAAAGAATCGTGCCATTATATTATACCGGTATCTTTTTCGCTGTAAGGTGAAAAGTTGCTCTTGTTTTAAATTGATTTTTGTATTCATAACGGTACAAATATACGTTGCAAATATAATAATAATAAATGTAACGACAAGTTTCTTAGTCATTAAAATAATTTCACATTTGAAAAAAAAACATAAAAAACAGTTTTCAATATCATTTTTTTCTCAAAAACACTTGTTTTTGAGAAAAAAACTCCGTATCTTACTAAACATTTTTTCAATAACGTTGTTTCAATACTAAATTAAGATGTTTAACCCTTTAAAATTTACAGCTATGAGTAACTTTGGAAAAGATTTATTGGTTTTTGCAGGCGGAGCTGCCATTGGTGCAGCCATTGGTATTTTATTTGCTCCGGCAAAAGGTGCGGTAACAAGAAGAAAAATTGCCAGCACATCGCGCAGTTTGAAAAACGATGCAATTAACAAGTTTGAAGAACTTGTGGAATCGGCAGAAGAACTTATTGAAGAGTTCAAAGAAAATGCGGCAGAATTTATTTGCAGCGAAAAAGAGTCAATCAAGCAAGTTGGTAAATAATAAACGACAATGAAGCAGGAAAAAGAAGACAAGTCGATGACATTGACGCAAACCATAAAAGAATACATTGACTTGAAGCTGGAATATTTCCGGCTGACGTTTGCCGAAAAAGTATCGCTTTTGGTAGGCAATATGATTTTCTTCACGCTTATTGCTTTGCTCGGATTAGCCGGATTATTAATGATTATTCTGTTAATCGACAGCGTGTTGACAAAAATTATCGGCATTGCTTGGGTGGTGAATCTGATTGAATTAGGCTTTGTTGGTTTAATCGCAACCCTTTTGTGGATTTTCAGAGAAAAAGTGATTATACGACCTGTTGCCGACATTATTATCCGCACGTTGATAGAACCTTCGGGAAAATTTAAAACAAAAGACGACGATGAAAACACAGCGTAAAAAAGGCATATACACATTGGCAGACGTTCAACGGCGAAAGCTCGAAATAGCTGCAGAACTCGAAGTTTGTGAAGCCAACATACAAGAAAGTTTTTATAACTTCACGCATCCGGTTTCTTTTGTCGGCAAATTTTTGGGGTGCGGGTGTGATAATGAGGACATTTCTCCGTTAGAAACGTTCGGCAATGCTGCCCTCAAAGTGAAAAGAATAATTAGTATTGCAGGTACAGCGATAACTGTTTACAGCTTGATTAAAAAATTTCGCAACAGATAAACTTGTGAAAAATGTAAAAAAGAGAGTGTTCAAAAAATAGTTTTGAACACTTTTTTTTGTTCTCCGCACTGCACTACGTTTGTACGAGGTTATTAAAATTTTGTCCTACGGACTTTTTGGAATACTTTTTTTGTCCCCGCACTGCACTACGTTTGTACGAGGTTATTAAAATTTCGTCCTACGGACTTTTTGGAACACTTTTTTTGTTCCCCGCACTGCACTACGTTTGTACGGGGTTATTAAAATTTCGTCCTACGGACTTTTTGGAATACTTTTTTCGTTCCCCGCACTGCACTACGTTTGTACGGGGTTATTAAAATTTCGTCCTACGGACTTTTTGGTATTTATTGATTTTTTATTATTTTTGGAAAATAATCAGAAGAACGGAGAAATGCACTTAAACAGGTTATCTATTGTCAATTACAAAAATATTTTGCAAGCGGAACTTGATTTTTCGCCACATATAAATTGTTTTATCGGCAACAACGGCGTTGGAAAAACGAATGTGCTTGATGCGGTTTATTACCTGTCGTTTTGCAAAAGCCATTCCAATTCGATTGACAGTCAAAACATAAACCACAGTCAAGATTTTTTTATGCTCGATGGGTTTTATATCCGCGATGGCAAAGAAGAATATATTTATTGCGGTCTGAAACGAAAGCAGAAAAAGATTTTCAAACGAAATAAAAAAGAATATGAACGACTTTCCGACCATATCGGGTTGTTGCCGTTGGTACTGATTTCGCCAAACGACGGCGTTTTAATCGGCGAAGGCAGCGAGGAACGCCGTAAATTTATCAACGGCGTTATTTCGCAGTACGATAATATGTATTTAAATAATTTGATGCGCTACAACAAAACGTTGATGCAACGAAACAGTTTATTGAAAAACAAGTTTGTTGACAATGATTTGATTGAAGTGTTGAATGATACTTTAGTAGAAACAGGACAATTTATCCACGAAAAAAGAACTGCTTTTATACAAGAATTTCTGCCGATTTTCCAACAATTTTATAATTTTATTTCGATGGATAAAGAAACGGTCGATTTGAAATACAGTTCACATTTGCAAAAAGGCGATTTCGAGGAATTATTGAAAAAAAGCCTTGAACGCGACAAAATTATCGGCTTTACTACTAAAGGCATTCATAAAGACGATTTGGAAATGACGCTCGGCAGTTATGCCATCAAGCGCGTTGGTTCGCAGGGACAAAACAAAACGTATTTGATTGCGCTGAAATTAGCGCAGTTCGATTTTTTGAAACGAATGAGCGGAATGAATCCGATTCTGTTACTTGACGATATTTTCGATAAACTTGATGCCGAGCGCGTTCATCAAATTATCAAGCTCGTTTCGGAAAATGGTTTCGGGCAGATATTTATTACTGACACCAACAGGCAACATTTGGACGAAATAATTAAAACTGTGAACAGCAATTATCGGTTGTTTGCGGTTGAAAATGGAGAAGTAATCAATAACTGAATAATGGAGTAATTGAATAACTGAAAAAAAATATAAATTTATCGTTCTGTTATTCAATTATTCAGTTAATCAGTTATTCAATTATTATAAATGAGAAGAAAAGAAGCACAATCATTGGGAAGCATTTTAAAAGAATTGTTGAAAGTTCAACGGCTCGACACAAAACTGAACGAAGTTCGGCTCATTGATTCGTGGGAAAAAATTTTGGGCGCACAGATTGCCGCTTACACAAAAGGCAAATACATCAAAAACAAGATTTTGTTTGTTCACGTTACATCTTCCGTATTAAGAAGTGAATTGATGATGTCGCGCCAACGATTGGTAGATTTATTAAATGAATCTGTGGGCGAACGAGTAATTACAGATATTGTTTTCCGATAAAAATATGGACATTCAAGATTTCCTGTTATCCTCACTTTCGCGTGCTAACACCGATTATGCTGCTCATTGGGCAACGGAAAATTCGGAAAATTTCGAGGAATTATATCAACTTATGTTTTTCGAAAATCCTAAAATTGCTTGGCGCGCAGCTTGGGTAATGGAAAAGGTGCAACTGCTAAAACCCGAATTATTTACCGAAAAAATACCGGAAATTATAACTGCGCTGCCAACTTTTCAACACGACGGCAGTAAACGCTGCCTCCTTTTAGTCGTTTTGCGCTCACCGCTGCCAAATCCAATTCCTGTGGAATTAATCAATTTCTGTTTCGATTTAATGATGTCGAAAAAAACAAGCATCGCCATTCAAGCAAATGCAATGAAAGTATTAGACAAAATCTGCAAACAAGAACCCGATTTGCGAAATGAATTAGAACTTTTCTTGAAAGACGATTTAAGCGAATATTCAAAAGGTTTTCGTGCTTCGGCGAGAAAGATATTGTCTTGAACCAAGATTTTTGCAAGATAAAAAAGATTTCCAAGATTAAGGATAAAATCCTGTTAACCTTGGAAATTTTGTTAAAATCTTGGTTCAAGACAAAATTAATTTGCAGGTCTAGTATCGGCTTTCGGAGCAGGCGTTGCACCTCTTCCGCCCAAACTCATCGGAACGATTTTAAAATTAACGGTTTGCGTGTTGTTAAAATTTCCCTTTCCGGTAATCGTAACCGTGGCAGTTCCTACATTAATGTTATTAGCGTAAGTCAGCGTGTAATCCGTGTCTTTTTTCAGCGTGAGAGTGCCGAATCTAATAATCGGTTCGGGCGCAATGGCAGAGCCGGTAAAAGTTTGGTCAGGAATCGGAGCAATTTCGATATTTGGACTCGAAGTTCTTGCTGTATTCGTCGCACCTGTTTGTGCAAAACTGATGGTTGCCAACAAGCAAGCAGTAATTAACAAAGTAAATCTTTTCATAATCATTAAATTTTAGGTTAATGTTGCAAATATAAAAAAGATTTTGATATATGCAAAAAAATAAATGCTAAAAGTTATCAACTTACAACACTTCGGCTACCACAAAATTACTTCCGCCAACGAAAATCACGTCATCTTTTTCTGCCGATTTCTTCGCTGTTTCAAATGCCTCTTTTACCGTTGGATATGCATCGCCGTGCAAGCCGTACTTCAATGCTTCTTGTTGTAATTCAACTTCGTTCATAGCACGCGGAATAGACGCTTTGGTGAAATAATAAATCGCATTTTCACTTGGCAACAGCGACAACACTTTATCGACATCTTTATCAGAAACCATACCGAGCACAAAATGCAACTTATTATATTGTAATGTTTTTAATTGTTTCACAATATAAGAAATTCCCGCTTCATTATGCCCGACATCACAGATAATGGTTGGATTTTTTTGTAGCACTTGCCAGCGACCAAGCAATCCTGTTAATTCGACCACTTTCTCGAATCCGGAACAAACAGCATCTTTGGAAATGTGAAAACCGTTTTGATTTAATATATCAATGACTGTCAGTACAGTTACGATATTTTTTTGTTGGTAATTGCCGGATAATCCAACAAATAAATCCGAAAATGTTTGTGAACGTGAAAAATTTTGAATTTTGAATTTTGAATTTTGAATTATTTCTACTTCCCAACATTCTTCCGCAAAATAAATCGGTGCATTTTCTTCTTTTGCCTTTTGCTCAAAAACTTGTTTCACGCCACTTGCCTCGCCTATCACAACCGGAACATTCGGCTTAATAATTCCGGCTTTTTCAACGGCAATTTTTTCGATTGTATCGCCAAGAATATTAACGTGGTCGAGGCTGATGTTGGTTATAATGCTCAATTCGGGCGTGATGATATTGGTGCTGTCGAGCCGACCGCCCAAGCCAACCTCAATAACCGCCACATCAACTTCGTTTTTCGCAAAATAATCGAACGCCATCAGCACGCTCATCTCGAAAAAAGAAGGCGAAAGTTCGTCGAAAAATGCACGATTTTCTGTCACAAAATCAACCACAAAATCCTCGCCAATCATTTCGCCGTTGATGCGGATTCGCTCGCGGAAATCTTTTAAATGTGGCGAAGTATAAAGTCCCGTTTTGTAGCCTGCCTGTTGCAATGCCGATGCCAACAAGTGTGATGTAGAGCCTTTTCCGTTTGTTCCGGCAATGTGAATTGTCTTGAATTTTCGGTGCGGATAATCAAAATGTTTATCAAGTGCCAACGTGTTTTCGAGTCCTTCTTTGTAAGCCAATGCGCCGATGCGCGAATACTGCGGAAGGCTCGTAAAAAGATATTCTAATGTTTCTGCGTAAGTCATAAAAAATGATTGTTGAAAAGTTTTTAAACTAAATGCGTTACTTTTCCGTTTTATTAGTACATTTACAAAGCAAAAGTAGTGTAAAAATCCTTAAAATTCTAAAGCTATGAGTACAAAAAAAAATTTCGTATTAGACACAAACGTGATTCTTCACGACTACAAATGTATTTACAATTTTGAAGAAAACGATATTTATATTCCGATTGTTGTCTTAGAAGAGTTGGACAGATTCAAAAAAGGGAACGACCAAATCAATTTTAACGCTCGTGAATTTGTGCGTGAATTGGATTCGATTTCCGATAACGATTTTTTCAAAAAAGGCGCATCGCTCGGTCTTAATTTGGGAAAAATGTACATCGTAACCGAACAAAATGAAGAACTGAAAACACTTCCTTTTTCGGACAAAAACTCTGATGTTCAGATACTTTCGACTGCCGTTTATTTGCAAAAAAAATCTCCGAAAACAAAAACCGTTTTGGTTACCAAAGATATTAATTTGCGAATGAAAGCGAAATCTATCGGCGTGCTTGCCGAAGATTATATTTCGGACAAAGTAACCAATATCGACATTTTTGACAAGGAACACAACACGTTTGAGGGCGTTGACGGCGAAATTATTGATAAAATTTACACCTCTGCCACAGGCGTTTCAATCGACGAATTTTACTTTAAGAACGACATTGATGCCAACGAATGTTTTATTCTGAAAAGCGAGCGTTCTACCGTGTTGGCACGTTACAATCCGTTTACCAAAATGGTGCAAAAGGTTAAAAAAGAGCGTTCTTTTGGCATTGAGCCTCGCAATGCAGAGCAGGCTTTTGCGTTAGATGTGTTGCTCGACGACCAAATAAAATTAATCGGCGTTACCGGAAAAGCCGGAACGGGAAAAACACTTTTGGCATTAGCCTCCGCACTGCACAAGCGAGGCGATTACAAACAAATTTTGTTGGCACGACCGATTGTAGCGTTGGCAAACAAGGATTTAGGCTTTCTTCCCGGCACAGAACAGGAAAAAATGGCGCCTTATATGCAACCGCTTTTCGACAATTTGACGGTTATTAAAAACCTGTTTTCGTCGTCGAGCAAAGAAATCAGAGAGATTGATGAACTGCAAAAATCGGGCAATTTGGTTATTGAGGCGTTGGCTTACATTCGTGGTCGGAGCCTTTCGGAAACGTATTTTATTATCGACGAGGCGCAAAATCTCACACCTCACGAAATCAAAACCATTATCACGCGCGCCGGCGAAGGAACAAAAATCGTTTTTACGGGTGATATTCAGCAAATTGATTCGCCGTATCTCGATATGCAGTCGAATGGATTGGTGTATATGATTGACAAAATGAAAGGACAGGATATTTTTGCGCACGTGAATTTGATTAAGGGCGAACGGAGTTATTTGTCTGAATTGGCGAGTAATTTGTTGTAATACAATGGCTTGAAAAGCCGAATTTTCATAACCGCAGGTAGGCGTAGCGTAACCTGCGGAAACAAAGAGAATAACAACTCTGCCTGTAAGGCAGTACAAAATCAAAAACAAAATCCTGCCTTTCAGGCAGGGTTCGGTGCGTTTGCACACCGCAGGTCGCTGACACTGCGGTTATGAAAATCAAGCCCTTTCGGGCTAAAATATCAAAATTTTAGTAAATTTTGCATAGATAATCGATCTTTTTTCGATTATCTATGCAAAATTTACTATTTTTGCAGTCTGAAATCATTATAAAAAATGGAACAATTAAAAGACATAGGCATTATTCCCATAAACAGAGATATTTTATTTTCGTTGTACAACGGCTTAAATTGTCCTGCTGATAAAATTACCGAATTAGAACAAAAAGAACTTATAATTCGGATAATACGCAATTTGTATGTTGTTTCGCCAAAAGTTCATAACTTGGAAATTTCAACCGAACTCGTTGCAAATCATTTGTATAGACCTTCGTATGTTTCGCTTGAAACAGCATTATCGTATTACGGAATGATACCCGAAAGAGTTTATGCCATTCGCTCAATGACAACAAAGCGGGCAAAAACTTTTACAACACCGCTCGGAAATTTTGATTATAAAACCATTTCGGCAGATTATTTCAGCATTGGAATTCGGCAGGAAATTTTGCAAAATCAGTATGCTTTTCTGATTGCCACGCCCACAAAGGCAATTTGCGATATGATTGTTGCCACGCCGAATTTGCGTTTGCAATCGGTTAAGGCAATGCAAAATTATTTGATTGAGGATTTGCGGATTGATTTTGAGGTTTTGGAAACTTTGGATAAAGAGATTGTGAGGCAGTGTGTTGAGGTGGGGAAAAAGAAAGGAGAATTGAATTTATTGTTGAAATTTATTGATAATTAAAATTGAAAAAATATGAAGAACTTATTTTTGATAATCTTACTTTTCCCATTATTTTTTTCGTGTAATTTTTCAACGAAAGGAAATACTTCGCGACTTTTACCTGAACCTGATATTTTAGAAAGGCTGACATATCAAAAAGCGGAAATTGACACATTGACTTCTCGTAACAAAACAAAAATCATTAATTATATACAACTTTCCGAAAGTGATTTGCCGTTTCAAATTGACAGCATTTTTGAAGATGATTACTATAGTGAGTTTGTTTTGTACAAAGACAGTTTGGGGAAAATTATTAGCATTTCAGAAATACCATACAGTCGTAGCGGAGATTGGTTTTTAGTTCTAACTCATTATTTTGATAAAGAAGGAAAAACTTTTGCTTTCACAAAACAATTTAACACATTTTTGTGTCTAAATGGCATTGGTTACGAAACAACAACAGAGTTTTATAATAGTGATTTTCAAATAATTGCCAAGAAATATGAACTCATAGATAAAGACAATAATCCTATATCAGAAAATGATTGTTTTGATTATAATTTTGAATATACTATTTTTCAAAATATTGATAAGTATTTGAAAAACAAGAAAATAAAAAATGAATAATTCAATTTTTGAAAATATGCTCTCCCGTTACCAAATCGCCACAAAAGACGATTTGACTGACAGTTAAACAAACCTAATTTCAACCTAATTTAAAATAATCTGTATGCTAAAAAAAACATAAAAATGTCAACAATATTCAAAAATATGCTTTCCCGTTACCAAATCGCCACAAAAGACGATTTGACTGACAATTAAACAAACCTAATTATCAACCTAATTTAAAAACAAAACAACCTCAGTAGCAATGAAATAATATAACAAACAACCTCATTACCTCATTAAAATGAAAGTCGAATACAATAATTTATACACACATTTTGTTTTTACAACACTCAACCGAATGCCGTTGATTTTGGAAAAACATCGCGAAAGAATTGAAAAATATATCACAGGCATTGTCAATAACAACGGCTGCAAAATGTATTCTATTTATGCCAACCCCGAACACGTTCATTTTCTTGTTTCCCGTTCGTCGCAATTAGACGAGGAAACATTGGCAACAATTATTGCCAACAGTTCCGAAAAATTTATAAATGATAATCGTTTATGTGTTGGTATTTTTCAGTGGCAGCAGTCGTGTTCGGCATTTTCGGTGTCCAAACGCAATATTCACGAATTGTGTGAATACATCGAAAATCAACCGGAACATCACAAAACAAACAATTTTGCAGAGGAATATGAGGGTTATGTGAAATTTTATCAACAAACAATTATCAAGAAAAAAAATAAATAAGGTAATGAGGTTAAATTTCTGTAAACAAAATGAGGCTACTGAGGTTGTTTTGTTAGGAAATTAGGTAAAAATTAGGTTTAAGAAAAATTTAAAATAATCTGTATGCTAAAAAAACATAAAAATGTCAACAATTTTTGAAAATATGCTTTCCCGCTACCAAATCGCCACAAAAGACGATTTGTATTGACAATTAAACAAACCTAATTATCAACCTAATTTAAAAACAAAACAACCTCAGTAGCAATA
>Ga0099364_10013871_pt1 | contig 10772 bp, 11 predicted proteins | sample TergutTh196P3_FD_73070 | JGI IMG/M metagenome (GOLD analysis project Ga0099364, IMG submission 73070) | Microcerotermes parvus P3 segment gut microbial communities from Pointe-Noire, Republic of the Congo - Th196 P3 | ecosystem: Host-associated > Arthropoda: Insects > Digestive system > Gut ...
TATCCAGTAGTTCAACAGGCGGCAATGACTTACCGTTAAGTTTTACGGGAATGCCTTTATTAAATTCAATTTCTACATATTCAGGCGTATTCGGCGCGTCTTCAGGCCTTACCGATAACATCAGTACCCGTTTGTAATCAGGCTCATCGGCAGGATCTTCAAGTTCCAAGCCTTCATGGCTGGAATGCCAAATATTTTCATCGCGGCTGTAACTTTGTTCTTTTTTTGCGGGCGGTTCAATGCCGCGTTTTTCCAGATACTCAATCGCTTCTTCGCGCGATTTAATCTGCCATAAACGCCACGGTGCAATAATATTTAACTGCGGAGCAAACGACCTTATCGTAAGCTCAAAGCGTATTTGGTCATTACCCTTCCCCGTCGCTCCGTGGCAGATTGTATCCGCTCCTTCGGCAAGAGCGGTATCCACCAGCTTTTTGGCTATCAAGGGACGGGCGGCAGATGTGCCAAGAAGGTATTTATCTTCGTACACGGCATTTGCCTTTAGCATTGGAAAGATATAATCCGTCATGAATTCTTCTTTTGCATCAATAACAAGCGCTTTTTTTGCGCCTGTTTTTACCGCTTTTTCTTTTAGTTTTTCATAATCCGCGCATTGCCCTACATCGACACAGCATGCAATAACCTCGCTATTGTCATAGTTTTCTTTAAGCCAAGGTATAATCACTGTGGTATCCAGTCCGCCCGAATATGCTAATACAATTTTTTTGCTCACAAATAATCTCCTTGTCTTATTATATAATTATGAGTTTCTTTCATTCAAGGCTCTAAGCAAAACCTTTTTAACAGAAGCGGGGTCTCCCTTTCCGCCCAGATTTTTCATTGCCTGCCCCATTAAAAACGCAAAAACTTTTTCCTTGCCGGAAATAAAATCGTCTGCAGCATCAAGGTTATTTAAGATAACCTTGTCTACAGCCTCAATTATAGCGGCATCGTCGCTTACGGCCAGCAATCCCTTCTCTGTTATGTATTTTTCCGGGTCTATATTGTTAAAAACCACCTCTGCTGTAACCTCTTTATATACGCTTCTGTTGATTTTTCCGCTTACGACAGAAGAGACCAAATAAGCCAGCTTAACTGCATCAACCTTAAGCGTGTCCGCCTGCGCTTCTGAATTGTTGATAAGGCGCATTAATTCGCCTGTTATAAGATTTGCTGTCTCTACATGTTCTGTACTTTTTTGAGCGACTTCCTCAAACAGTTTAGCAAGATTTTTACTTGCGCATAAAACTTCCGCCATATAAGAAGAAATGCCGTACTCGCGCAAATATCTTTCGCGCTTTTCATGTGCAAGCTCCGGTATGCTTTCCTTAATTTTATTCAGCCATTCATCTGGTATATCAAGAGGCTGCAGGTCCGGCTCTGTAAAGTACCGGTAATCCTGTGCGTTTTCTTTTGAACGCATTGGATACGATTTGTTATTATCTTCGTCCCACCTGCGGGTTTGCTGCACAACACTGCCGCCGCTTTTAATAATTTCCGCCTGCCGCTCCCTTTCATATTCAATCGCGTGCATTATAGCTTTAAGCGAATTCAAATTTTTGGTTTCTGTTCTTGTTCCAAGCCCGCCGCCACAAGCCCGTATCGACAGGTTTATATCGGCGCGAAGAGAGCCTTCCTGCATTTTACAGTCGCTGATATCAAGATACAGCATTGTTTCTCTGAGTTTTTCTATAAAGGCTGTTACTTCCTGTGCGCTTGAAAAATCAGGATTGGTAACAATTTCCAGAAGCGGCACTCCGGCGCGGTTATAGTCGATAAATGTTTCGCCATTGGAAGGAGCGTGGATCAGCTTACCTGCATCTTCTTCCATGTGAATTTCGCGTATACCAATGTTCTTTTTTTTGCCGTCAATATCTATTTCCAGTTTTCCGTCTGTACAAATTGGAAAATACAACTGAGAAATTTGATACGCCTTTGGCAGGTCAGGATAAAAATAATTTTTACGGTCGAACTTACAGTTTCTGTTTATTTTACAGCCCAGAACAAGTCCCAGTTTTACCGCATATTCCACTACTTCCTCGTTGAGTTTTGGCAGAGCGCCCGGCTGACCGGAACAAACAGGACATACGCTGGTGTTTGTTTCGCCGCCGAATGCAGCAGTACAGCCACAGAATATTTTGGATTTTGTGTTCAGCTCCGCATGTACCTCAACGCCGATTACTGTTTCAAAAGCTGCAGTATTGATCATAAGAAGCCTTCCGGTCTTTTGGTATGCCAGTCTGTTATGTTCTGGTATTCTTTTGCGGCATTTATCAATTTTGCTTCGCAATACGTACTTCCTGTAAGCTGTAAGCCGACAGGAAGACCCTGTCTGTCAAAGCCGCAAGGAATGGATACGGCGGGAAGCCCCGCAAGATTTACGGACACGGTATAAATATCGCCCATGTACATTTTCATGGGGTCATCGATATTCTCGCCTAACTTGTACGCAGTAGAAGGCGCAACAGGAGACAGAATCATATCAAACTGTTCAAAAAGTTTTTCATAGGCGGACTTTATCAGCATGCGCGCATCGGATGCTTTTTTGTAATAAGCGTCATAATATCCTGATGACAAAACAAACGAGCCTAACATTATCCTGCGTTTAACTTCCAAACCAAAACCTTCGTTTCTTGACATGCGGTAAATCTCACTGAGCGTCTGCGCTTTATTGCTGCGATAGCCGTATTTTACACCGTCATAACGGGACAGGTTAGAAGAAGCTTCCGCCGAAGCGATAATATAATAAGCAGGAATCATGTATTCGGTAAAAGGCATGATAAATTCATTCAACTGTGCACCCGCTTCTTCAAATACCTTTGCTGCCGTTAAAACAGTTTTTTTTACATCTTCGTCTATTCCTTTATCAAAATAGTTTGAAGGCAAACCGATTTTTATACCTTTAAGTTTGTCTTTCTCTCTTTCTGCGAATGTAAATGGTTTCTGCAAAGTGCAAGTCGCGTCTTTGCCGTCCTGTCCAGATATTATTTCCAAAAGCGCGGCGCAGTCTTCTATGTTCCGCCCCATTGGCCCTATCTGATCAAGAGAAGAAGCATACGCAACAAGCCCGTAACGAGACACCGCGCCGTAAGTCGGCTTTATTCCACTGATCCCGCAAAAAGCGCAAGGCTGACGGATACTGCCGCCTGTGTCAGAACCCAGCGCAAGAGGGATTTCGCCCGCCGCTACAGCCGCCGCGCTGCCGCCGGAAGAACCGCCTGCAACTCTGGAACAGTCCCACGGATTTTTGACCGCTCCAAATGCGCCTGTCTCCGAAGAGCCGCCCATTGCAAACTCGTCCATGTTGAGTTTGCCAATTATGATCAAACCTGCCTTTTCAAGTTTTTCTATAACTGTCGCATCATAAATAGGTTCAAACCCGTCTAGTATTTTTGAAGCGCAGGTTGTTTTAAAACTCTTTGTGGAAATATTGTCTTTTATCGCAATTGGAACGCCTGCAAGTCTGGAAAGCTCTTCCCCCGCATCCAGTCTTTTTTGAATCTCTTCTGCTTTTAAAAGAGCGTACTTTGCATTGATGTTCAGGAAGGCATTTATCTTTCCGTCGAGTTTTTCAACTGCGGCAAGACAGGACGAGGCTGCATCAACTGCCGTCAGTTTTTTTTCTTTTATAGCCTGCGCAATCTCCAGCGATGTTAATTGTTGCATATTCATTCCACAGCTTTAGGCACAACAAATGTTTCACCATTTGCCTTTGGCGCATTTTTAAGAATTTCATCGCGGGGAAACGAGGATATTACTTTATCCTTTCTTAGAGCCGTTTTGGAATTTAAAGATAAAACATGCTCCGGTACGCCGCTTGTGTCAAGAGTTGACAACAGCTCCATACCGGAGATTATGCTCTCTAAATCGGCGGAAATTCGCCCCCTTTCTTCGCCAGAAAGAGTTATAAAGGACAAGTCCTCTAAATAATTAATAAGCTTTTCATCTATTAACATATCCCTGTTAACATGACGTCGCCGTCTACTCCGTCCCATTCAACGCGGCAGACTTTTCCGTTCATCGACACGTCCGCCGACTCATAGGTTTTGTCTAAAACCCGCGCTGCGACAAAGGCGGCGCATGCTCCCCTCTCTGAAAAGTTAACCTCGCCTTCTTCTTTTTCATAGAGCCGTACTTTTAAAGAATCCTTGCTTTCAATCTCTACAAACACAATGTCCGCTCCCGAAGGAAACAGGGGGTGAGAGGCAAGGGCGCTTCCTGGCGTAGAAATATCCAGAGCGTCAACATTGTCTGTTACCACTACCCCATAGGTTCGGTCTCCTTTGGAGCCATGAAGCGAAAAACTTGTAACATAATGTGTATCCCCTTCCACCATGAATGGAATATTGATACAGGACGGCGTGGAATTGTGAATGACGGGTATCAGAGAAGCCGCCATAACAGGACGTCCAAAGGAAACTGCATGCTGTTGTATGTTTTCCATTCGCGTCCTCCTGGTTTCAATTTTGTCATATACGGTTTTTTCTATATTGTTCTGAGAAAGACTCATACTACCCCCTGGTGAAGCATTGCTTCACAAACTTTAATAAAGCCGCCGATATTGGCCCCGGCAACAAGATCGTCCTTTTTTGCATAACGCTGGGCTGTACTGGAAACCTGCTTATAGATATTTTTCATAATACCCTGAAGTTTTTTATCGACTTCTTCGAATGACCAATAAAACCTTGAACTGTTTTGAGACATTTCCAAAGCGGAAACGGCAACTCCGCCTGCATTTGCCGCTTTGCCGGGCGCGTATAATACGCCGTTTTTCTGAAGCAGGCTTACCGCTTCCAGTGTAGTTGACATATTCGAGCCCTCGGCAACCGCAAGGCAGTCGTTTTTAATAAGAGTTTTGGCATCTTCTTCGTTCAGTTCGTTTTGCGTAGCACAGGGAAGAGCGACATCGCAGGGAACTTGCCATACAATGCCATTGTCAAAATATTCTGCGCCCCTGTGGTGTTTAACATACTCGCTTATTCTGCCTCGTTGTTTTTCTTTAATGAGCTTTACAGTTTCTATATCGACACCATTGGGATCGAGTATATAACCGCCGGAATCGGAGAAAGTCAACACCTTCGCGCCTAATTGCCCGGCTTTTTCGGCGGCGTAGATCGCCACATTGCCCGCGCCGGATACAACAACTCTTTTTCCCTGAAATGTCGTATTTAAGGAAGCAAGCATTTGTTCGGCAAAATATACAAGCCCGTATCCTGTGGCTTCCTTGCGGACAAGCGAGCCGCCGTAGCTCAGGGATTTTCCGGTAATTGTACCATTTACAAGCCCGGACAACCTCTTGTATTGCCCGTAAATATAACCGATTTCTCTAGCTCCAACGCCAATATCCCCTGCGGGCACATCGGTATCTGCGCCGACATGGCGGTACAGCTCACTCATAAAACTCTGGCAAAAAGCCATAACTTCGCGATCGGATTTTCCTTTTGGGTCAAAGTCTGAACCGCCTTTTCCGCCGCCAATGGGAAGCCCGGTTAGGGAATTTTTGAAAATCTGTTCAAAACCCAAAAACTTGACAGTATCAAGGGTTACGCTGGGGTGAAACCTAATTCCGCCCTTATACGGCCCAATTGCACTGTTAAATTGGACGCGGAATCCGCGATTTACGCGTACCGCCCCCGAATCGTCCACCCAGGGCACTCTAAAAACAAGCTGCCGTTCCGGCTCAACCAGGCGTTCCAAAACACCTGATTCCTCACATTCGCGATGTTCGTCCAAATACGGCTGGAGCGTCGGCAGAATCTCTGTGAGAGTCTGATGAAACTCCGGCTGGCCGGGGTTTTTCTCTTTTGTGTCGTCCAGCACCTTCATTGAGTATGGCATGCTGGTTATTTTCCAATTTGTGTCTTTTACTGCTTTTGTTACATACGCCATTGTATTATCCTCCAAAATAAAATTTGCCAAAAAAAAGGCGTTTACCGGCCGGGCAGATCACTGCCTAAGCCGATAAACGCCTTTGTTTATCTATCTTAAGTTTTTCATATTTTTAAGATATATGTCAAGGGGTTTTGGAAAAAAACTTAATAATTTGGGGAGCTTAAAAGATGTATATTAGACGGCTCAATTCCCAGCGCTTGCGGCATTAGGCGGGGCATTTGGTCTTTGGGCAAACGCCACCAAATATCCTGAGTCCCCTCTTTCTGGTTTACATAACGGAAACGTATGAGCCATTCAAATAATTCTTCCATTTCATCTGTTTTGTAGACAAGAAAGCGATTCTGTAATGTCTCTGCGTTGAAATAGTGAGCACGAATGCCAATGGCACAGACATCGTCTTTTACCGGCTGCTCTGTCGTAAACTTCAGATTCCAATCAGGAACTTCTACTTCGTATTTACCGGTTTTTCTAGCGGCAGCAATATTTTTACACCCTGTTACCACAGCGGCAGTGATAGTACCCGGATCAGAAAACAGGATACTGGCGGGTTTCATAGCCGAAAACTTACCTGAATCCATTATGGCGATTTGGCTGCAAAGATGATACGCTTCATCTCGGTTGTGAGTCACCATTAGTACCATACCGTCGTACTGTTCCAATAAATGTTTCATCTCGATTTGCAGATGCTCCTGTAAATGGCTGTCTAAAGCAGAAAAAGGCTCATCTAACATCAATAAGCAGGGGCGGTTCACAAGAATACGCGCCAGCGCTGCCCGCTGAGCCTGGCCGCCGGAAAGCTGAGACGGCAATAAATTTTCTAACCCTTCCAACTGCAGAAGTTTTATGATATTCAGAAATTCTTTATGGCGTTTATCAGCATTTTTTTCTTTATGTAAACCACACAGGATATTTTTCTTTACATTCATATTGGGGAACAAGGCATAACCTTGAAAGAGGTAACCTACCCTGCGTTTTTGCGGCGGTATATTGATTTTCTTTTTACTATCAAAGAGCGTTTCACCGTTCAATACGATGTATCCCTCATCAGGCTTTTCAATTCCGGCTATGCAGCGCAGAGTCATACTCTTACCGCAGCCGGATGCACCTAAAATCCCGGTTACGCCTGCCTCTGCGTCAAAGGAAACCCGCAAACAGAATTCTCCCAAAGTTTTTTTTATGTTTACCGAAAGCACGCGTAGACCTTTTTGTCATTTTTTTGTTCCAGCAGATTGACTGCTAACAGTACAACAATTGAGATAGCTAAATTAACCAGTACCCATTTAATCGCACCGGCATTATCATTTGTACGCCATAAATGATATACGGTGGTAGAGATAGTCGCCGTTCTGCCGGGAGTGTAGCCAATCAACATACTGGTAGCGCCATACTCACCCAGAGCGCGGGCAAAGGCCAGTACCGTACCTGCAAGGATTCCCTGACGGCAATAGGGCATTCGTATACGCCAAAAGATAAAAACATTGGAAAGGCCAAGAGTTTGTCCCGAATATGACAGGGTTTCATCAAAACTTTCAAAAGCGCCTCGTGCAGTGCGGTACATAAGCGGAAATGCAACCACAATGGCGGCAATAATACCCCCATACCAAGTCATCACAAACCTGATGCCGAATTGCAGCAAAAAACTCCCCAAAGGCCGCCTGACTCCCAAAAGGATAAGCAGAAAATATCCTACCACCGTAGGAGGTAATACTAAAGGAAGAGTCAACGCAACATCAAGTATACCCTTTACAAGACGGGGTAACTTTGCCACATAGTAGGCGGTAAAAATACCTGTGAAAAATACCACAACACAACTGATAGCTGCTATACGCAGCGAATTCCAAAGCGGAAACCATTCCATACATTTACCTTTGTCTGCTTTTCAACGAACCATTGTAAAACCAACATCTTCAAAAACCGTCATTGCCGCAGGAGTTTGTAAATATTCAAGGAAGGCTTTTGCCGTATCTGCATTATTACTGATATTCATTATTGCGGCAGGATAGATAACTTGGCCGCACATTTCTACAGTGGCATAGTCCACAACTGTCAAACCGGCGCTGAAAGCATCGGTGCAGTAGACAACGCCAGCGCTTACACTGCCTTCTAATATTTGCGTTGTTACTTCTTTAACATTAGAACCGTAAGTAATTTTACCGCCGGCTGCCAATGCTCTTTCGTCCAGACCATAATAGACAAGAATCCTTTGAGTGTACTGCCCTACCGGGACATCACTGTTGCCCATAGCCAAGAGAATATTTGCGTTTTTCAACTTGTCTGCCAAATCGTCGAAACTTTCTATACCTGTAGGATTACCCGAAGGAACACACAGTGTAACACGGTTTTCCAGAAGATCGATGCGTGTACCCTGAAGTACAAAATCAAGATTTTCTGTATTTACAGACGGGTTGGCTGTAATGTCCAATTGATCGATTTGTCTTTGTCCGGCTGAAATAAAGATGTCGCAATAAGCGCCTTCTTGAATCTGAGTTTTTAAAGTGCCCGATGAATCGAAGTTGAAAGTAAGGGCCACATTGGGAACTGCCGTTTTGTATAAAATGGCAATCTCTTGCAGCGTCTCTGTCATAGAGGCGGCGGCAAAGACAACCAATTCCACTGAATTGGCGGCGGAACGGGAAGCGGGAGATATTGATTTTCTGCCAGAACCACAGGCGAAAAAAAACATAATCGACACTAAAATTATTACCAGAGACAGATACTTTTTCATTTTATTACACTCCTTTACCGATATAAATACAATATTATATCGGAAGATAAAAAGCAAGTGTTATAAATATGGTATTATTATAGTAAACTTTTTTATTAAGGTGATAAAAATGCGGGTTGAAACACGATTGCGAATTGGAAAAGAAAATATTTTTATGGGCAAAGGCGTAAAGATTATTCTTGATGCGATAGATAAGTATAAATCCATAAAAAAGGCATGTGAGGCAACAGGTATTTCTTATCCAAAAGTCATGCGTATATTAAAAACTTTTGAAAATGAACTTGGATTTTCGGCAGTTACTTCCGAAAAGGGAGGCAGTCATCACGGCGGAACAAAACTTACAGAAAAGGGCAGAAATGTTCTGGAATGTTACCGTAAAATTGAAAGCGAAGTAGATAAATATGCAAAAAAACTTGTAAATGAGAAGTTTAAATTCTAACCCCCCTGTTTTTTGTGGCATAGAGAACCATTATTTTTTACAAGCAGCATTTCCGCTAAAATGGAAACTGCTATCTCGGCAGGAATGGTGCAGGCAATATCTAGGCCTATGGGTGCATATATATTTTTGATCGTATCTTCTGAGTATCCATCTTGCCGCAGACTTTCAAATATTGTTTCGACTTTTTTTGAACTGCCAATCATGCCTGTATATTTAAGCGGTTTTGAAAGGCAAAAACGCAGGGCGGCGTTATCGGTCTTGTGCCCTCTTGTACAGATCACAACATAAGCAGAATCCGATAATTGAATTTCTTTTTGGTAGTTTTCACTTTCGCACAAAATATAGCGCACATTGGAGAATTCTTTTTCAAATTCGGGACGGTCTTCTATTACAGTGACAAAAAACCCGGTTGCCGCCGCAAGAGGGGCAAGGCATTGGGCTATATGTCCTCCTCCGAAAATATACAGACAGGTTTCTTCTCCTAAAATGTTTCCAAATCCTTTCATGCTGCCGCCGCAAACCATACCGCTTTGAGCATGGTCAATATGAAAGTCAAAAACCTTTTCGCCGTTTTTAATTGCTTCTATAGCCCTTTGTTTGATTTGGAATTCCGCCGCTCCTCCGCCAACAGTGCCGGCTGAGCTTCCGTCTGTAAGTACAGCCATCATTTGACCGGCGCTTGCAGGAGAACTGCCGATAGTTTCTGTTACCGTAACCAACGCAACTTTCCTGCCTTGTGCAACATGCTCTTTCGCAAAAGCCAATGTATTCTGTATCATCTTTGTTCCTCCATGTTATTTGTTAAATTCGATAAATAAAAAAACGCTTCCAATGCCGCACCGCCAATGCAGCGCGCTTTTTCGGAAATGGTACGCCAGTTTACATCAAGGCGGGGGTCTATATCGGCGATCTTTAATCCTTTGGGTACTTGCAGTCCTTCCCGGATAAGTCCGCGAAGAAGTCCTTTAAAGGGCACGGTTACCGTTTCTCCCGATATTGCGCATATTGCTTCTTCGGCTTCTACAACATCGCCGATACTGCGAATGTGATTCACTATGCCGCCAACAGGTGCGCGTATTACACGTTGTGAACTTTTACCATTGATATCACCAGGTATGCCCGTATTTGGCAGAGCGTATCCTTTGAATATTAAACGGCCAAGATCGTGTCCCCGCATAGTTTCAATTACAACATCTACGTCCTCTCCGGCGCAAAAGCCCGGCCCAAGACCTATTGTTATGGGAGACATGTCTTTACGTGTACCAAGATTATGTTTCGCCAATATTGCGTCAATAACCGTAGCCGGTTTTAATTGTTGAATACTTAAACCGCCGGGGTCAACCAAAAGAGGAATTATGCCCTTTCTGAAACATTCGTCAAGTTCAGAAAGGTTTTCAATTTTAGCGCATGAAATATCTTCTACTGAGGCATACCCTGTATAAACAGCTTCGCATATAGCAACGCTCCTGCGTATGGCAGTTGGTTTTTCTGTTTCCAATACAAGCAGTTTAAAACCGCTTCTATTAAATTTTTGAACAATACCTGTAGCAAGATCGCCCCCGCCGCGAATTACCACAATGCCTTCTTTTTGCATAAAATTACACCTCTTTCCATTTATTTAACCTTGCGCTCCCGTAGGCAAGACAGGCAAAACGCCCCGGATTTTTTTGTTGAATATATCTTAACCATTCCTGCGCAAGGGCGGCGGCAGAATCG
>Ga0099364_10013872_pt1 | contig 10769 bp, 9 predicted proteins | sample TergutTh196P3_FD_73070 | JGI IMG/M metagenome (GOLD analysis project Ga0099364, IMG submission 73070) | Microcerotermes parvus P3 segment gut microbial communities from Pointe-Noire, Republic of the Congo - Th196 P3 | ecosystem: Host-associated > Arthropoda: Insects > Digestive system > Gut ...
GAACTTCGTAAATCCGGGCATAACAATAGAAAGCATAGGCAGGATCGCAGATTATATGGAGCAATATAGTATCGAGCATCTGCGCGACCTAGTGGGCATCGTCGTGTGAGAAGCGTACTAGGCCGCGCGAGGAGAGACGTATTAATTAGCTTTGGCAGCGGCGGCGTCTTCTTTCATTTTATCAAAGCCGGCCAGGACAGCGTCGCGGGTTTTCTGGCTAATATCCGGCAGCTTCCCGCCCCAAGCTTTTTCCGCCATCTTGAAACCTTTTTCAAAGGCGGCCCGCATTTCGTCTATCTTGTCCGGATCCCCGCCGGTCAGGGCGGTGGCAAAATCCAGGATACGCTGCGAGGTCTGCTTCACACCCCAATAGCCGTCTTCGCTAATATCTTTTATGGCCTGGTCGCGGGTGGCGGCGTCTACCGTGAGCTTGCCTTCACGTAGCAGACTCCATATGTTGTCCGCCTTGCCCTGAGCGCCCCCCTGGCTTACCAGCATCTTACGGACCATATCTATCAGATTCGCCTTTTGCTTGTCATTTTCGGCCTTGAGGCGCGCGATGGTTTCGTTGTCCGGTTTATACACCGGCGGCTTGCCCGTGGCTTGCGAAGGTTCATACACTGCACTTTGCTCAGTGGCAGGTGTTTTGACCTCTGTCGTCTTTTCTTCTGTTTTCGTTTGTGCGCCTTTGGGCGCCTGATACGCGTATGCCGCGCCGGCGGCATTGTTTGTTACTGTGTTTACACCCATGATTTACCCTCCTTGGTTTTGTGTCAGCTTGTCAGCCCACTGTCGCTGCCCTGCCTTCTTGGTGTGTATTATCCATATTATGTATCGGCAGTAGTTGAATAATACTTTAGCCCAAAGCCGTCACCCCGCAAATCTTTAATGCGGGGCCCCCTGATATATGCTATAATACCCCCATGAGCCACCTAAGCCTTAAGGCATACGCAAAGATAAACCTCTGCCTGGACGTTACACAGCGCCGCCCGGATGGCTACCATGAACTACGCTCCATCATGCAAACGATAGACCTGCACGATAGGGTGACGCTCCATAAAAGCCCCCAGGCCGGCATTGAACTGAGCGTTGACACTAAAAATGTACCCTGCGACGCGACTAATCTCACATACATGGCCGCCCAGGCCGTCTTTCACGCATTTATGGTGCCCGGCGGGCTGAGGATAGAGCTTACAAAAAACATCCCCGTGGCTGCCGGTTTGGGCGGAGGCTCTGCCGATGCCGCGGCCGTAATCCGTGGCCTGGATACATTGTATGGCCTGGGCATGAATCCGGCAAAGATGCGGGAGATCGGGCTTAAAATCGGGGCCGATGTACCCTTTTTGATAGCGGGCGGCACCGCGCAAGCCAGCGGTATCGGTGAGATACTTGCGCCGCTACCCAGGCTGCCGGACTGCCGGATATTGCTGGTATGCCCCCGGCTGGCCGTGTCCACAAAATGGGTTTTTGAGCATCTTAGCCTGGATAAAATCGAGACACATCCCGACACGGCGGGCATGGCGGCCGCCATCCACAGAGGGGATTTGGACGCCATATGCGCGCGCACGGCCAATGTGCTGGAAACGGTGACCATTACTCAGCATAAAATAATCGGAGAGATAAAGCAAGGTTTGCTGTCGCTGGGCGCAAAAGCCGCCTTGATGAGCGGCTCCGGCCCGACGGTCTTTGCCATTTTTGGCGAAAAGGATGCTGCGCAAAAGGCCAAAGCCGCCCTGCAGGGTGAATATGACACATACTTGACCACGCCAATAGATTCAACTTAACCCAGCACCAGACATAATTATGAATTATGCATTATGAATTATGCATTAAGTAAAAGAAAGGACTGCCACAGATGACAAAAGACGTACTACTCAGGGTAAAGGGTTTGCAATATGAGCTGCTGGGGCAAGGCCAGGGGGATGTGGAAACCATCACCCCGGCGGAGTATTACCGGCTGGATGGCGTGCATTATATATTATTCGATGAGGTGGCGAGCGATTCGCCGCTGCCGATTAAAAATCAACTAAAAATCGGCGAGGACTATTTGGAGCTGTCCAAAAAAGGGGCGGTAAACGTTGACATGATTTTCGAGGAGAAAAAAAAGAGCCTGTCAAACTACAGCACTCCTTTTGGTGAGGTGACAATAGGCGTGGACACGGGGGCGGTCCGGACGACGGAAGATGAAAAGCAAATTCTCGTGGAGGTGGACTATCGCCTGGACGTGAATTATGTATATATGGCTGATTGCAAAATCAGCGCCCTCGTCACCAGCCGCGCCACGGGTTTGTCGTTGATCGAGTGAATCGTCATCCCGCAAATCTTTTATGCGGGATCCCCTGCGTGTGGGGGTGACGGCATTTTCACTTAATCGGCTTTGCCCCGCCCTTCTCCTGCAACTTATCCGTCATACGGCGGAGGAAATTCTGTTTCTTCTTCACCGGGGCGGCACTTTTACCAAACAAGCCCCGCACTTCTGTGATATAAATACCACTGATGGTGGCCTTGACTTCTTTTTTGACCGGCACCAGGTCGTATATTTTCTCATCGCACACCAAAGAAAGTATCTGCGGGCCGACCTTGGCCTTGACAATGGGGAGCTTGGCCATCCGCATCAGTTTTGGGGTCTGATCCAGTACCGCCTGCGGCAGATTGGCGTCCTTTAGCCGCATCTTTTTTTTGTCGATGATCAGCATGGACACCGTTTGCTTCATGGCGTCGATCTGCTCTTGCTGCGCCGCCTGCTTTTTTTCGGCCCTTTTGCCGAGGATGAACAACACGACGAGCACGGCGGCCAGGACGCCTAAAACGATGGTGGTGATGAGCATGGGAGTAGACATATTTGTTCCTCCTGTTGTAGGGCGCGACGACCTCGGCGCGCCGCATGGGGGTTTATAAATATCCTAACATTTATTTTGGCTTTCGTAAAGTACAAAACATCCGCCTTTTCAAGTTGACGGACGCGCGAAAAAGGGCGATAATAAATAAGCCAGCGGCAGCAGTTCCTTGACAATATAATAGGCTTAGCAAGGCAGCCGAGACAGGCGGCGCGCCTACCTATCCGGGTCTTGCGGAAAGGAGGCGGGCTTATGAGTACTTACGAGATATTATCATTGATTGTGGATATATGTATGCTTATAGTGATGTATCATAGTCAGGAAAATAAGAAAAAGCCGTCCTGAGCCTTGGCGGGTACGGACGGCTATTTCTTATAGATAGTCATCTATAATGCGCCGGGCGGGTGGGACGCACCACCTTCTCGGCTGTCTTGCTAAGTCTATTATACCATGTCGGTGCGGGGTGTCAAATATTATTTTCGCCCGAACTGCTGCCGCTGTCGTCTTTTGTGCCATTTTTGGTACAATAGATAAATCATGATAAAGCCCGGAATGTGAAATTTTGATGAAAAGACTATCATATTCCTACAGCCCCCACAAATCAAGGCTTTTCAAGGTGCTGAAATTAGATAACGAATGTTATTGTGCCACCATTGTGCCAAATTTTCAAAAAACCTCGGAAAACACCCCATATTTGACGGTAAAACATCCGCATTTTCAAGTTGACGGACGCGCGAAAAAGGGCAATAATAAATAAGCCAGCGGCAGCAGTTAAAGGGAGTAAATAAGGCTTACACCCTCGCAAATGTACATTGACAACATAATATACTTGGCAAGGCAGCCGAACAGGCGGTAAACCTACCTTCCCGGTCTTGGGGAAAGGTTAAGGTGTTTTCTATGAATACTTACGAGATATGCTCATTGATTATGGACATCTGTATGCTAGTAATAAATATCTGTATGCTTATAATTATATATCAAAGTTGGGAAAATGGGAAAAAGCCGTCCTGAACCTTAGCGGGGTAGACGGCTTTTCCTAGTTTATCCATCGCCGGTTGGGTAGGACGCGCTACCTTTTCGGCTGTCTTGCTAAGTCTATTATACCATGTCAGTACGGGGTGTCAAATATTATTTTCAATCACTCGATTGCTGCCGCTGTCGTCTTTTGACAACTACCCATTTCACGCATCCTCGCTTGGCTTTGATTCAAAGAATGCCATCTTTCTCAATCAATAAACACATTTCCCCATCGACTATAATGAGCTCACTAGCTTTCTTCCGGCTGCGCTGGTGACTGCGGTAAAATTTCTTGCCGTTCGCCTCATAGGTAATGTGACGTCGGCCATCAATGCAAATGGCCTCGGCCGTCAGGTGTTCACCCAGCTGCCCCTCTAAACAATCTGCGGCCCGGCATTATCAGCATGACATCGCTAAATCCTTTTGGCATCCCTCTGAACCAACCGCCGTCAGGCAATTTCACCGCCCCCGCATTGCAACGATAAATCGCACCATGTTTTCCAAGCTCCCTCATTATTTGATAAACTAGTTGACGTGTATTAGCAGACGCCGTATGTGCTGTGAGATAATCGCTGATTTCAAGGGGTTTGTGGGGGTCGAGGGTGATTGGGTGACGGGTGTTATTTACCGTGATTTGCCGTAAATTATCGCTGGATTGGAGTAAAAGTGGAGTAAATCGAGGTATGTAGTGGAGTAAAAAAGTGAAGTTAAGGGACTCAAAAGTTGGGCAAGGCAACGGCTGAAAACAACATCATACGTCAAATGAAACCCCGTCATTTTGAAGCACGACCTTATCAGAATAATCATAAAAAGCATCAGGCTGCATGGTGTGGATTGGCACTATCTTTTTCGGGATAAGCCCATCAATAAGCCGACGAACATCTGAAACCCTCGCATGTCCGCTTGTATGTAGAAAAACAGTGCGAAACCCGCGCTCGGTCAGCCAGTTTTCAAAGGATTGTTGATATGCGCTTTCACGATAGCCCTGCCACATGGAATAAATATTCCATCAGATATGCCGCACCGCTCCAAATCTTTTTTCATTGATGGCCTTGCCATCATAACGATTTCATTTTGTCGCTCATTTAGCTGCTCTTTGGGGATATGAAACGCTGAAAACCGCTTTGCATACTCCGCTCCGATTTCGTTGAAAATCTTTTGCGTTAGGCGATATGGAAAAAACACTTTCATTTTATTATAAGACGGATAGGGAATCTTATTGCCGAGCGCATGGAGTTCATGCAAAACATTAGCGGTGTAAACGTCAACCACAAATGTCTTTCCAAGACGCAGGGCGGCACGATAAAAGCTAACAATCCTGTCAATGTTTTGGCTGGATGATTGAACGAGCACAATACCTGTCTTTTTCTTCAATTCATCTACGGCATTAAGCTCCAGCTCGTCCTCCGTGATAGTCAACTCGTCGTTTCTTGATACCATCGACCCCTCTGTAAAAAGCACATCAGCTTGCTTGCTAACGTGCATGATAAAATTATCAAGGCATACGGCTTTTCTTCCATGTCCACGAAAGTCGCCGGAATAGATTAGCGTTTTATCCCCTGCTTTGATTTCAAATGCGGCGGCATCAAACGCCGAATGGTCCATGAGGAAGGGCTTGACCGAAAAACCGCCTATGTCGAAAGACTCATACATCTTAAATAGCCGAGCATTTATCGGATAAGGTTCAACAATCTTGAATGTCTGCGAAACATCTATCAGTGTTTTAGCCCCTGCCGACAAATAAACGGGAATGTCCGGGTGGACGTATTTCAGTAAACCATAATGGTCAATGTGCGCGTGAGAAATGATTATACCGACGATGCTTGGTTTATCCCATAGGTACAGACCCTCTATTGACGGTAACACGCCCAATTTTAACAGTTCCTTTGACGGCAATTTCGCAACGCTGTCGTCGATAGGATTACCGTTCAAAAAAAGTGGATAACCGGCGTCAAGGAGCAGGCGTGATTCTCCGTTACTGAGCTCGATGAGTGTTCCACCGATTTCACGGGTTCCTCGGTAAATAGTGGCTTTCATGTCAGTTCCTTAAAGATTTTTTCCACACTATCACTGCGGGTGTTACCAATGGTTCTGCACCTGTGACCATAAAAAATGTTTTTTTCTGTCATAATGTCATTCAGCCTTGAAAGTCCCTGTCGATTGAATCCAAAAATATACAAGCCGCATTTATCGTAAACGCTACGAGGTGGTTTAAGCGATGTTCCCATCAATGTGTTGTACTCCGAGAACGCATTTGCGTATTGTTCAATTATTGCATCATTGTTGGCGGCTATCTGCCTATTATATTTTTCTAACTGATTGATAACCTTTGGAATATCATCGCCGCCCACCCATATTTCGGGATTGGAATAGTGCTTTGCCTCACAGAAAAGCAGTTGTCGCTCTTGATTGTCATAAAGTAGTATATCAATGCGGTCTGTTTTCCTTTCGTTAGCTATGTTTTCCTCATCACTTGCGGCATCAAAAACGATTTCAATGTCTACGAGATAATACCGCCCGTCCATGTTTTCGGGGTGCGGGGAAAAAGAGTACAATGCGGATACTCCTATCGCTTCATCGTCCGCGTATTGCTCGGCGCGTTTTTTTATCTTATCGTAACCTAAAACAAAATTTTTTACTGCTCGCGTGGATTCGAGCTGGCTCTCGTATATATAGTCACCTTTCAATCCATCCGGTATGAAAGCAAATTTCTGGTGCGATGAAAACCCTCTTCTCCTGTAAGTGAACAGTGAGCGGCCTTTTGCGTAGAACGAACCATAACCGGGACGGATTGCAAAGAACACCTTGCCGTTGATAATTTCTGGTTTTAGCTTGCTTTGGAACAATTCGCTTTTGCCTAAAGATTTTATTAAAGATAGACCCATGCTGCGCTTAAATTCTGCCATGCTATACCCTCCATTTATAGATATTATTAGGTATTTACAATGATAAAGACCTTAAACTAAAGAAAAAGTATCAGATATTCTTCAGCATATCAGAAGGCTTCATGTCCATTTTGGAAAAGGCAAACAGCTTCTTACCCAAGTCCTTCAGCGATGCGCCAATGTGGTAAACCGTTTCGTCTATAATCAAAAAGCGGTCATGAAACGTGGTAGATGTTTGAATTGCTATCGGGGCATATTGGGCATTGTGTTTCACCACATCCAACTGTAGCTGTTTTGAAATCTTCCGCGTATATATCGTCGCAGTCACTGCCGCGCGCCGCTTCGACAAAATCAACAGTACCGTTTCGTCAATGTAGTTGTCAAGAAGTATGACCCGTTTCTTAGCCCTCTTTATCAAATCCGATGCAAATATGTAAGCATCAAAAATCTGCCCATCAAAGAACACGCCCTCTTTTGGCGGCAGGGCTGTCTTGACAAGGAAGTCAACTTTGTCCTCGACGGATCCCATCCTTTTTTCGAGCCGATCAATTCTCTGGCTTACCGCAACACCCCTAAGAAGGTATTCTTTCAGAACACCCGTGGCCCAGATGCGGAATTGCGTGCCACGCAGGGATTTGACACGATAACCAACGGAAATGATTACGTCGAGGTTGTAGTATTTTACTTTTCGTCTGATCTCGCGCATACCCTCATTTTGAACTGTCAAGTATTCCTTGACAGTTGCCGATGAGTCGAGTTCGCCTTCTTTGAAAGTATTATTCACGTGCAGGCTGACATTCTGTTTCGTGGTTTGGAACAGCTCTGTCATTTGCGCTTGTGTAAGCCAAACTGTTTCCTCGCCGAGCAATACTTCAAGATGAACCGTTTCGTCCGGCTGGAAAATCACTATTTCATTTTCATTTCTTTCCAACATTCTCTTCATACATCCTCGTAGTACGCAGTAAAACTAACATAACAAGTCTTCCCCCATTCTAAGCACTCCGAAAATAAAAGTCAAGCAATGGCCAAGCTTAGAAACACCTTTTATCAAACCTCTCTTTCCCGCCGGTTTATAAAAAAATTTAATAAATACTAGGATGTAAAGCGCCCTCTCCCAAGGCTAATTTGTGCCAATAAAGACAAAGAACGACAAAGCCCAAACGCACGTTCACCGCCATGCAAGCCCTTATTTTAAGCCGAAACAGGGCTTGATAAACGGTGATAAAGCCCTACTTGTGAAATTTTGATGAAAAGACTATCATTAAGCCCCCTTTTGTGTTATAAATTAAAATGTCAAGAAAACTGTCTACAAAGGAGAACAAATGAAAAAACACATAAGCATCACCCTGCTGGCCTTGCTATTGGGCGTACTGCTGGCCTGCGGGGGAAAAGATGAGCAAGAAGAAGCCGCCCCGGGGGGAGAATACCTGGAAGCCGTGGACGTGGAACGCTACGTCACGCTGGGTGAATACCTGGGACTTGAGGTATACGTTGACCCGCCTTTTGTAGACGAATGGGAGATAGAATACGCCATAGACGACATCGTCCAAAACTATCCCCTGATGGAGGAAGTAGAGGGGCCGAGCGAGGTGGGCGACGTAATCAACATAGACTTTATTGGCACGGTGGACGGGGTGGCCTTTAGCGGCGGTACCGGCTCTAATCCCGAATATACCCTGGGCTCATACCAATTCATTGCCGATCTGGACGAGGGCATGGTCGGCATGGAGGCGGGCGAGGTACGCGACGTTCCCGTGGTATTTCCCGAAGAATACCATAGCGAGGAGCTGGCCGGACAACCCGCCAACTTCAACGTCACCGTTCACAGCGTCATGCGCTCCTATATCCCGGACGAGCTGGACGACGATTATATTGAGTATGTAACGGGCGGGCAGTTCGACAACTATGACGATTTTGTCGCAGACATAGAAGAAAACCTGCTGGTCGAGGCCGAGGCCATGCATGAAATGGATGTGCGGAATGAAACCACGGAAATGGCGGTGGCCAATGCCGAGGTGTCTGAGGTGCCGGAAGCCTATTTCGAGCGGATACTGAGAAGCCTGACAGACAGCATTACATACTACGCCGAGGCCCTATACGGGGTGGAGCTGGACTTTTTCATGATGATGGCTGGCATGATGGAGGAGGGCGAAACAGCCGAGGAAGCGCTGGAGCGGGAAGCCTACACCAGTGCCGAGCGTTACATGGTGCTGGGAGCGATAGCGCAGGCCGAGGGCATTAGCGTGAGCAACGCCGAGGTGGAGGCCCAGATTGCCGAAATGGCCGAGTCCGCCGGTGTGAGCGTGGCCCAATACCGGGCCAGCATAGACATGGAGGGTTACAAGGAATATTTGTTGACAGAAAAAGTTGTGGACTTTTTGGTGGAGAATGCGGAGATTGTGGATTAGGGCCGTCACCCCGGGATGACGACATAGGGGCCCCCTACGAGTAGCCAATGATAATAAAAGCAAACACAAAAATCAAATGGATATGCTTGCTATGCGCTCTCGCCGTTTTCTTGGTGGTGCAGCCGGTGGGCGCCACCTCTATCTCTGACCTCCAAAGGCAGCAGCAAGAGATAAGGAGGCAGCGGGAGGAGGAGCGCCGGCAAAGGGACCGCGAGCAAAAAAAGCTGGACGAACTCAGTCAGGAACTACTGGAACTGACCGATTCGGCCGGCATGCTTTATAATGAGATTGAGGGGCTGGATGCGGATTTGGTGGTCATCATTGCCAGCGTGGACATGATAAACCAGGACATAGCGGAAAAGGAAGAGGACATCATCATCACCGCCGACTACTATGCGGTGGCAAAAGCGGCCGAAGAAGCACAATACGAGGCGATGAAAAGGCGGCTTAAACATATGTATGAAAGCTCCGAGGCCTCGTCTTATATCCAAATACTGGTGGACTCGTCCAGCCTGAGCGACATGCTCACCCGCTTTGAGTACATGGAAAAACTCAACGACTACGACCAGGTCCAACTGGACAATTATATTAAGATAAAAGAAGAAACCCAGGCGCTCTGGGATCTGCTCCTGGATGAGCGGGCGATATTGGCCGCCTGGCAGATAGAAATGGAGCAAGAAAAGGCGGCAATGGAAGCGCTGATGGCGGAAAAACAGGCCGTCTACGAAGATTATGAAGTGATGATTGCCAAAGCCAGACAGCAGGCGGCAATCTATGGTAATAATGTGCGGTCGATAAACGACGAAATACGGCGGTTGGAGCGGGCGGAGGCAGATGCCCGGGCCAAGGAAGTGGCGGCCATCCGCGCCGCCGAGGAAGCGGCCCGCCGGGCCCAGGCCGGCAGCGAGTCCAGCGCCGGCAAAAACTATTCTTCACCGAGTTCTTTTAGCGGCTCCACCGGTGAACGTATCGCTGCCTATGCCAGCCAGTTTACCGGCAACCCCTACGTGGCCGGCGGTACCTCTTTAACAAATGGCGCGGACTGCTCGGGCTTTATCTGGCGCGTGTTCAGGGATTTTGGCCTTAGTTCGCCGCGTTCGTCCTGGGAGTTTCGCAGTGCCGGCACCGGCGTGGAATATAGCGAGGCCAGACCCGGTGACATCCTTTGCTATGCCGGCCATGTCGGTATATTTGTTGGCGGTGGCCGCATAGTACACGCCAGCACCGAGCGCACCGGCATCATCATCTCATCGGCCACCTACCGCCCCATTTTGGCCGTGCGCCGCTTGGTATAACCCCACCACCCCCAAAGGACCTCACATGCCACAACTTGTCTGCAAAAACCTCACGATGGGCTACGAAGGCAATGTGGTCGTCTCCGACCTGTCTTTTTTGGTGGAAGCCGGGGATTATTTATGTATCGTGGGCGAAAACGGCTCCGGCAAAACCACCCTGATGAGAACCATCCTGGGCCTAAAGACCGCCATATCGGGCGAGATACTGACAGACGGGACCACATCTGCCAAGGAGATTGGCTATATGCCCCAGCAGACGGACATCCAAAAGGACTTTCCTGCCTCCGTGCGGGAGGTAGTGCGCTCCGGTTTGGTAAACGGCATGGG
>Ga0099364_10013873_pt1 | contig 10769 bp, 10 predicted proteins | sample TergutTh196P3_FD_73070 | JGI IMG/M metagenome (GOLD analysis project Ga0099364, IMG submission 73070) | Microcerotermes parvus P3 segment gut microbial communities from Pointe-Noire, Republic of the Congo - Th196 P3 | ecosystem: Host-associated > Arthropoda: Insects > Digestive system > Gut ...
TTGATATGGGACGTGATCATCCGGGAAGCTCCGAGAAGTTTTCGATGAGTACGTTTGCGCTGAATACTTGTCAGGAAGCAAATGGCGTTAGTTTGTTGCATGGTAAGGTATCGCAGCAGATGTTTGCTCCGCTCTGGCAAGGTTATTTCCCGGAAGAACTGCATGTAGGGTATGTTACAAATGGTGTACATATGCCAACCTGGACAGCCACCGAATGGAAAGAATACTACACCGCCATTTTTGACAAACATTTTATCAGCGACCAATCCAACCAACGTATCTGGGACGCCATTCAACTCGCCCCGGACAGTGAAATATGGAAAATCAGGAAACAGCTTAAAAGCAAACTGATTAGTTATATCAAAGATCAATATCGGGATAACTGGCTCAAAAACCAGGGCGACCCCGCCAAGGTGGTTTCCATTTTGGAGAAAATCAACCCAAATGCTTTACTGATTGGCTTTGGCCGCCGCTTTGCTACATACAAGCGCGCACATCTGCTTTTTACCGACCTGGAACGACTATCTAAAATTGTCAATAATGAAAAATTTCCGGTTCAGATTGTATATACAGGAAAGGCGCATCCTGCCGACGGAGGTGGACAAGGATTAATCAGGCATATCGTTGAGATATCGCGTCGTCCTGAATTTCTTGGGAAAATCATTTTCTTAGAAAACTATGACATGCGTCTGGCTCGTCGTTTGATTTCGGGCGTTGATGTATGGCTTAATACACCTACGCGTCCATTGGAAGCCTCAGGAACATCAGGCGAAAAAGCCGAAATGAATGGCGTGTTAAATTTTTCGGTTTTGGACGGATGGTGGTACGAAGGCTATCGCGAAGGTGCAGGTTGGGCTATAACCGACAAACGAACATACGAAAATCAGGAATATCAGGATCAGTTAGATGCTACCACCATTTATCATATTCTGGAGGATGAAATCATACCGCTTTATTTTGCAAAAAACAGCAAGGGATATTCGCCCGAATGGATTCAATATATCAAAAACTCCATCTCACAAATAGCTCCACATTATACGATGAAACGCATGTTAGACGATTATATCGACCGTTTTTACAACAAATTAGCGATGCGATCTTCATTCCTGAAACAAAATAACTATGAAACAGCGAAAGACATTGCAGCCTGGAAACAACATGTTGCGGCTCACTGGGATCGTTTCGAGGTTATTTCATTTTCATATAGCGATACAGCTGCCCGTCCGATTGTTGGAGAAGAGTATCTTATCGAATTAGTGATTGATCGGAAAGACCTCAAATGTATGTTAGGTGTCGAAGTGGTGTATGCAAGAGAAAATCCGGAAAATCATAAAATTGAATTTTTTACCTCAGCGCCTTTTCAATTAATTAAGGAAGAAGGCTCTAAACTTTACTTTGAACTGAAAAGGCGAATCACAGAATTTGGCCGAATCAAAGCAGGATTTCGGGTATTTCCGTTCAACGAAAAACTGCCTCACAGGATGGATTTTGCCTATTTACGATGGATTCAACCGGAAGACTGAAAATGCGAGTTTAGTACCAGCAGTTCTTCCATCATTTTGCGATCATTACAGAGTCGGGGGACTTTGTGTTGTCCTCCCAATTTTCCTTTCATCTTAAGCCAGTCAAGGAATAAGCCATTCCTTGCAGGAATGATTTCCAACGGTTGTAACGAGATTTCCTTGTAACGTTTCGCCTCATAATCGGAATTTAATGATTGCAAAGATTGATCTAAAATTACGGCATACTCTTCCATTGAATCAGGCGCCTTTTCAAATTCGATCAACCATTGATGACGTCCTTTTGCTTTGTCTAACATAAACAATGGCGCTGCAGTAAAACCATGAACCTCTGCCCCAGTTTGCTGGCACGCCATCTGAATCCCTTTTTCGGCATTGTCGACCATTAATTCTTCACCAAAGGCATTGATAAAATGAGTGGTACGACCCGAAATCTCAATCTTGTGTGGAAAAAGAGACTTGAAACGAACCGTATCACCAATCCTGTACCGCCACAATCCGCCGATGGTCGAAATGACCATTGCATAATTTTCACCCATCTTCACCGCCTCCAACGGCAGAACGGCAGGATTATCTGTACGATCAAGTTCGTTCATCGGAATAAATTCATAGAATACTCCATAATCAAGCATTAACAACATGCTTGCGTCATCAGGATCATTCTGAATCCCGAAAAACCCTTCCGAGGCGTTATAGATTTCCATATATTGCATCTTGTCGGAAGGAATCAACGTTTTATATTGCATTCGGTATGGTTCAAAGTTGACCCCACCATGGAAAAAAACTTCCAGATTTGGCCATACCTCAGTCAATATTTCCTTGCCTGTTTGGTTGAGGATGGCTTTGATCAATGTCAGTATCCATGACGGAATGCCCGATATGCTACCGACATCCTTATGCCAGGTTTGTTCGACAACGGCTTTGATTTTTGCCTCCCATTCATTCATCAGAATAATCCGTTTTTCGGGTATCCGCAATAAATTTACCCACGAAGGGATGTTCTCAATCAACACAGCCGACAGATCACCACAGTGCGCCTTTTGATTCAGTACAGAAGGGCTGTGGCTGCCTCCAATGATCAATCCTTTCTTGGAGAAAAAACGACTGTACGGATTGTTGCGCAGGTAAAGTCCGACCGTATCATAACCTCCCCGATAATGGCAATATTTCAGAATCTCCGGGGTTACGGGGAGGTATTTACTCTTGTCGTTCGTCGTACCGCTACTTTTCGCATACCATCTCACCTTCGAAGGCCAAAGGATATTTTCCTCCCCATTCACCATCCGTTCGATGAATGGTTTGAGCATATCATAAGTCTGGATAGGAATGCGACCGGCAAATGTTGCATAGTCATGGATCGTTTTAAAATCATACCTCCTACCCCATTCGGTTCGACCGGCATACTTCAATAACATGTTCAGTTGCGCATGCTGAAACTTATCCGTTTCCTTTCCATACGAATCTATCGTCTTCAATCGATGACGATAAAAAAAGGATGCACACCTGCTGATAATATCCATAGATTTATTTGCAATATCTGTGCAAAGATAGGGAATTTATGAATAACTGAATAATTGAGTAACTGAATAACTGATTATTTTTGTGTTTGATGAATGATAATTCAATAAAAATAGCTATTTTCGTGTTTTCAATTTCAAATGATATACGCATGAAAAAAAAAATTGTCATACTTAGCGGCGCCGGGATGAGTGCCGAAAGCGGCATCTCTACGTTCAGGGATACCGACGGTTTATGGAATAATTACAAGATTGAAGAAGTGGCGACTCCCGAAGGATTTACCAAAAACCCCGCATTGGTGTTGGAATTTTATAATCAACGCAGAAAAGAATTATTAAAAGTGAAGCCTAATGCCGGACATTATGGGCTGGCAGCGTTGGAAAAAGACTTTGATGTACAAATTATTACACAGAATGTAGATAATCTGCATGAACGTGCGGGAAGCAGTTCTGTCCTTCATCTGCATGGCGAATTGATGAAATCCTGCTCAATACGAAACCCGAATAAGGCGTATAATATTTCGCCCGACCATCCGGAGATTCATCTTGGGGATACGGATTCGCATGGCGACCAGTTGCGGCCGTTTATTGTCTGGTTTGGCGAAGCCGTTCCCATGATTGAACAGGCTGTCCGGATTGTCGAATCAGCCGGTATCTTTGTCGTTATCGGCACATCGCTGAATGTATATCCGGCAGCCGGACTGTTAAATTACGTCCGCAACGGACAACCCATCTACCTGATCGACCCCAACGAAGTAAAGACATATCGAAGTGATATTCATATTATCAAAGCAGGCGCATCGGAAGGCGTCAAACAGTTGACGGCGTTATTGGAACCATAGACTGTCGGCTTTCAATTTTTAATCTAAAAATCGGCGGAAATTTGTGTTCGTAAATAGTTCAAAAAAGGAAATGTACCGGACTTTCTTCCTTGGCGTAGTTGGGGCTCGACTGCACACCATTCGGACTGTCACTGACAGTTAGTCGGCACACCGCAGTTCGGGCTATCACTTTAACCCCAATTTCGCCAAACCGCCCGTTACCTGCTGGTATTTTTGTTTATTTCATTGATTTTAATCTATATACAATATCTCGTATTATATAATGATATTTACCCTTATCATAACTCCTCTACAAAACCTGCTACCAAGGTTCTGTTGGTTGATCTTTCCTATACACGCCAATCAGGTCAACCCAATTTTTAGGGTTCGGCATTGCCCCGTCACCCCTGTTGAATTTGAAAACCAAGTTAGGGTCTTCAACCGGACTGATGTAACCAAAGCATTTTTCCCCCAAATAAATGGGGACAGGAATATAATAGTCGTGGGTTGAGTAAGGGTCAAAGATGATGATGGGCGTATGATAATTAGTCATTGCATCATTGCCAAACCACCAGTTATTGGATGCGCCAACATGTCCCTGGGCAAAGTAAGTATTTGGGAAAGTGTATGTTTGCCCATTTTGGAATCTCAGTGCCATCGTACCTTTTACCCAAAAATTGAGTTCGTCCGCTTTATGGTTAAAGGTGTTTCGATCTGGGGGACAAACAGCATTAAAAGAATTAGCCACTTCTTTACTTGCTTTGCGACCAAATCTAAAACTAAATGATACGTCTCGCGATGCCTGAGAGTCTCCGACTTTCAGGCATTTATCTGGGTCTTGACCTTGCGTCACGTCAAAAGCCGTAATGGTAAAGTAAATTTCGGTTATAGTCCACTGGTCGTATTTGGGATTCACTGGATAGGAATACGGCAAGTTCCCGTCATGGTCCGCAAAACAAGTTGCCACTTGAACTTCATTGTCGTGATAGGCAAAACCGATGGTTGGATCAGGATTTTCATCTTTACAACCCGAAAACATCATTGTTACTGCGAGGCAGGCTACTCCACTCTTCACCACGTTCCTCAAATTTAATCTTCTTTTTGTCATTTTTTTAAAATATGTCGTTTCTACATTTTTGTTTTTCGCGTGCAATTTTAATCATAATACGACAGGTACTAAAAAAAAAGTTGTCACGATTTGCAAATCATGACAACTTTTGGGGAAGGGAGGGTTGTGATTTACTACACCATCACTTTTTCTGCAAATTAGCCCTGTAGTCGGTAGGCGACATGCCGGTCATTTTTCTGAATGCGACGTTAAACGAATTGCGGTTGTTATAACCGACCATATAAGCCACTACTTTTATCGAAAGGGTTTTGTCATCCAATGATAACATCCTGATTGCCTCCTTGATGCGGTATTCGCTTACAAAAAAGTTGAAATTGTTTTTCGTATGCGAATTGATGACTTTCGAAAGATGATTTTTTTTACAGCCAAGTCTTTGCGCAATCATATCAATGGTCAAAGCGTTGTTTTTGTACAGTTTGTCTTCGGTCATCAACCGTTCTGTCTCTTTCATAAGCAATAAATCCGATTCTTCCAGTATGAAATCTTTCATGTCCTGTTCATCGGTTTCGGTTTGATCGCTTTCATTCAACGTTTTATCTATCAGGGTGTCAACCTGCGCCCACTCCTGCAATTTGCGAACCAGTTCACCGTAAGCGGCTTTTTTCTTGCGGTATAAGACAAGATAGCGGAACAAGATGCCACCAAGCAAAAAAAGACTGATAACGGTTATGATTAAACTGCGCCTGTAACCGGCTTTTTGAATTGTTTCGGTATGCAGTTGTTCGTCTTTGAGCGCCTGCTCCGATATATGACGGCGTTGCTCCACGCGCACTATCTGTATGGCATTAAATTCTTCTGCCTGTCTTTTGTTCTCTGCCAGTGTGGAATCCATATAAGCCATGCTTAATGCGGCGTTTCCGGTCGTTGCGTAATATTTACTCATCGTTGCGTAGATTTGTGGCAGCACACTTTCGCGCGGCCAGCGGGAATAGTAATCAAGGGCTATGTCGATATAGCGTTTGGCTTCGGCTGTGTTGCCCTGTGCTAAATATACGGCTGCCAGCATATTGGCCGAACCTGAAGCAAAGCCGTAGTCGCCTGATTTCACTGCTTTTTGCAAACTGCTTTTCAATAACGGAATGGCTTTGCCGTATTCCTTGCGCATCAACATATTACGACCGATATTCCCTTCGGCAATGCCATCCCATTCGTCCCGCTTTTCTTCATCTTTGGACAGGAAGTATTTCGTCTGCAAGATAATGTGGAAACAACTGTCCGAGCGGTCAAGGTCGTCCAGTCCGTACCTGTAGCAAAGTCCCAAATTATTCAAGGCGCCTAATCTATACCATTGATTATAACCGGTTTCCGGCTCGTTCAACGCCTGTTCATAAAACGAAATGGCTTTTGTATAATCCCTGAAATAATAGTAAAGATTGCCTGCCTGTATAAGATAACGCGCCTTTTCGGGAACATCACCGGAAGAAACATCCCGCAGCCTGTCTGCCTGAATGTTGCACTGTTCCAAAGACCGTTCGTAATTCCTGAAACGATAATAGTTGACCAGTATCTCATCCCTGAGTTTGAACTCAATCTGCCCGACTCCTGCTTTCCGGGCTTTGTCTAACAGTTCAAACTCCTGCTGCAGCATCTTTTCGGAATAAACGGCCGGATAATTGTTTTTAATCTTGGTCAGTATCAGTTCAAAATAATCGACATACATTTTCCACTCCGTACTGCCTGTCTGGCGGGCTACTTCTTCGATTTGACGGACGACTTTCCGACATTCAACCGTATCAAGTTTTAAAAATTCCTCGTAATGACCGTACCATTCCTGCGCATATTCGGCGTATGGCTTGTCGGCCATCTGCGTAAACGGATTGTCCTGCGCTGTCATTCTGAAACAGCCCAAGGAAATAACCATCACGGCACAAAGGGTTGAAACAACTTTCACGGATACGGTTTTTTTTGTTGGACACAAAAATACGGAAAAAACGAAATATTATGCCTATTTTTGTAACAAATCAACCCCCTTATTCGTCTTCCCATTGAAAAGAAGTATGAACAATAAAAAAATGTACGTATGAAGTCGAAAAAATTAGTAATTATCCTGTTGACAATCGTTTGTTTTTCATCGGCGATGTACAGCCAGCAGAGTGTAGACCGGATTTTCGCAGAGTTTGCGAAAGAAAAAGGGGTCGTCCGTGTAGGATTGGGCAAGTTTACGATGTCGCTTGCAAGCCTTTTCACCGATGTGATGGGAGTAGACGGCGTCGAAGTATTGAGTTTCGATGAATGTAATCTTTCGGTGAAGGAGCGGCTAAACGCAGCCATCACTTCGCTGAAAGACAAAGATTACGAAACATTGATCTCGGTGAATGAAGATACGGAACGGACGAAAATCCTGGTGAAAACCGATGGCGAATCCATCCGCGAATTGATTGTGATGACCTCCGGCGACGACCCTGTATTAGTCCGTATCAAGGGGAAAATCAAGCCATCGGATATTGAAAATGTAATCAATAAAAACAAATAGGACAGGAATGAGCGCGGAGGACTTCAAAAGCGTATATTATCCTTTGCATCCGAAATTGTACCGCATCGCTTACGCTTTGCTCAACAATGCCGCCGATGCAGAAGATATCCTTCAGGACACGTATTACAAACTATGGAGCCAACGAACCGAACTGACCGGCATTCTTCAACCCGAAGCATTTTGTGTAAGATTAGTTAAAAACCTTTGCCTGGATTTCTTGCGATCGCCCAGAAACCGGATAGACAATGAATCGGCTGCATTACTGACAATGACGACCGGAACAACACCGGAAGATGAGTTGGAAAGCAAAGAAAAAATACGGCAAATCGAAACATTGATTGAACAATTACCCGAAAAACAACGTATTGTAATCCAAATGAGAGGGTGTGGAGATTGTTCGTTCGAAGAAATAGAAACCGCCACAGGCGAAAGCGCAACCAATGTACGGGTACTGCTATCCAGAGCGCGAAAAACGTTAAAAAGTATGCTAACAAACAGTAATTCAACAAACAACTAACAATGAATATCGAACAGTTACTAAAGAAATTTTACGAGGGAGAGACTACCCCTGATGAAGAACGCCTTTTGACGGACTATTTCCTGAACGAAGAGAATATGGATGAGCGTTGGAAAGACGACCGTCAAGTATTTCTCCTTCTGCACGACACGCAGATACAGGTTCCGGCGGGAGTGTCAGGGCGGCTGGAGGAATTTTTCAAGCAGATTGAAGATTCGCCGGAAGACTTACCTGCAATACCGTTAATCGTTTCGACGGAGTCTCCGCTGAAAACTTTGTCGGTGATTACATCGGAACATTCACCGGAAACCTTCCCCAAACCCTTGCCTCGTAAACGTACGTTATATTATTGGATAAGCAGTGCGGCAGCTGTTGCATTACTGTGTATCGGACTGTTTTTTGCAACCCGCGAACCGTCGCCGCCCGCAATGGCAGATACGTTCGGCGACCCTGAAGAAGCCGCATTGTTTGCCGGACAAACATTAGCCCTTATATCCTCTCAATTGAACAAAGGATTAGAGATGGCAGCCGATGTCGAAAAGGAATTTGAAAAAGTAAATCAATTATTGGACAAACATTTAAGTAAATAAAACAATGAAGACAAGACATTTTTTAATGATTATTTGCCTGTTTTGCGCAAGCACAGGATATGCACAAAACAGACTCTTTGAAAAATATGCCGATATGGACAACGTAACTTCGGTATATATCTCGAAAGCGATGTTCCAGATGATGCCCGTCATCGAAAACGTTGGGGTAAACCTGATGAATATGAAAGGAAAAATTGAATCGCTGCAACTTGTTTCTACCGAAAGGCAGGATCGGATAGCACAGATGAGCAAGGAATTTTCCCAGTTAGTCACCACGCGGCATGAGGAACTGATGCGTATCAGAGACGGACAAACCCGCGTGAACTTCTATTCGGATATGAAAGGCGATCAGATCAGAGAGTTACTGATGCTGATAGAGGCAGAAAACAATTTTACGGCTATCCTGCTCACCGGCAATTTCACCCTGAAAGATATTCAGGAGATTGCGAGTCAAAATTAGGAGAGGCTAAGAAATGTGATTTTTCGCCGTTAGTTAGCATTTTTCAATAAAAAAATGCTAACTTCGCATTTTAAAAGTAACATCATTTAAAAACAATGGCTAATATGCTAACCAAAACTGAATATTTGAACAAATTACAACAGTTCAAGTTACAATATTCCTCAGAATACTGCATTGATCGTATTGGGATTTTTGGGTCGGTAGCACGGGACGAACAAACCGAAAAAAGTGACATTGATATATATTACGAAGGAAAATCGTTGGGATTGAAATCACTTGTGGAATTTCCTATGCAACTTGAAAAATTTTTGGGTGTACCGGTTGATGTGGTAAGAAAGCATAGTAATTTGAGACCTTCTTTTGTTAAACGTATTATGCAGGATATAATTTATGTATGATAAAACACTGATAATAGAAACATTGGAAAAATTAGAACTGGTCATCACCAATTTAATCGAAAGCACCTCTGATATAAGTCACATAGACCAATTACCAATGTCTGCTGACGGAATGCTACGTCTAAATGGAATTTGTATGTGTTTCATTATTATTGGTGAAGAGGTAAAACGAATAGACAGATATACGGAAAAGAAATTTTTATCTAATTTCCCATCGATTCCTTGGGAAAATATCATGGGAATGCGTGATAGAATTGCACATGATTATTTTGATATTGACATTGATATTGTTTTTGACACATTAAAAAACGATATTCCACCGCTTTTAGAAGTTATCAAAAAAATGACAAAATCTCTTCAAACCGACTATGCAAACTAACAAAGCGCGAATATTATGGGCTGACGATGAAATCGACTTGTTGAAGCCGCATATCCTCTTTCTTCAGGAAAAAGGCTACGAAGTCGTACCGGTCATTAGCGGTCAGGATGCAATCGACAGTTGCAAAGAACAGCCATTTGACATCATCTTCTTAGACGAAAATATGCCCGGCCTGACAGGATTGGAAACGCTTTCTACAATCAAAGAAATCAATCCGACAGTACCGGTTGTGATGGTTACCAAAAGCGAAGAAGAAAGTATCATGAATCAGGCTATCGGCAACAAAATCGCCGACTACCTGATCAAACCGGTCAATCCCAACCAATTATTCCTTTCTATCAAAAAAAACCTGCATGTTCACGATATTATTTCCGGCACAACAACAGTCGGCTACCAGCAGGAATTTGGCAGTATCGCCATGCAGATTAACGATTCATTGACTACCGACGACTGGATCGAAGTATATAAAAAATTAGTTTACTGGGAATTGGAATTAGAAGAAAGCCGCGTGCAGATGCAGGATTTGCTGCGGATGCAAAAACAGGAAGCAAACAGCGTGTTCGGTAAATTCGTCAAAAACAACTACCTCCGCTGGATTCAGGAGCCGGACAAACGCCCGCTGATGAGTCCCGACCTTTTTAAAAAGAAGGTTTTCCCGCTGTTGGACGATGGCGAAAAAATATTTTTTATCCTGATTGATAATTTTCGTTTGGATCAGTGGCGCGTAGTGAAAAATCTGTTATCCGACTTCTTTACATTCGATGAAAGCCTGTATTACAGCATTTTGCCAACTGCTACCCAATATGCGCGTAATGCGATTTTTTCCGGACTGATGCCCGCCCAGATCGAACAGATGTTCCCCGAATTATGGATCGACGAAGAAAGCGAAGAAGGTAAAAACATCAACGAAGAACCCTTAATCCAAACGCAAATCGAACGATTTCGCAAAAAATACTCCTTCTCTT
>Ga0099364_10013874_pt1 | contig 10769 bp, 12 predicted proteins | sample TergutTh196P3_FD_73070 | JGI IMG/M metagenome (GOLD analysis project Ga0099364, IMG submission 73070) | Microcerotermes parvus P3 segment gut microbial communities from Pointe-Noire, Republic of the Congo - Th196 P3 | ecosystem: Host-associated > Arthropoda: Insects > Digestive system > Gut ...
CGGAAAATCAGCGGAACTAAACCCGAAAAAAAGAGAATAAAAGCATTAAAGTGTCAGTATTTGGCATAAAAATAAATGGGTCGCAGAAAAACAGTTTCGTTTCACCCGACCCATGCAAATCTCCCTCAATAGTGAACACGTCTGAAAATTCGCCGCCATTATCGGTGAGAATAAGAGAAAAAACGTCCCCGAATTTCACACCATTATCGGCAAACAGTTTTTTGAGGGCGATTAATTTTGTCGAAACTTCAGCAGAGGTTTTGTTGTCCAACAAAACACCGAGCATGAAGTTGCAAAGAGTGAAGTGCAATGTCAGAATCACTTTACCGCTGATTCGCCCAATAACAGTGAGATGTTTGTTTTTAGTTATGGTAGTTGTCATTTGATATGCTCCAATCAAAGAATTTTCCCTGATTAAAGTCTACCATAAAATGTTTTCCACGGTAAATTCTACTTCCCTTTCCACGGTGGAACTTACTTTGGGAATTTACTATTTATAAATTTTGTGTAAAATTTTTTAAAAACCCTTGAAATTAATTACAAAACATGATAAAATTAATTATGTTTAAAAAAATATTTGATAGCCACACACATATTTTTCCCGACAAAATAGCTGAAAAAGCGTCAAACGGGATAGGCGAATTTTACAAAATGCCGATTCTTCATGCCGGAACGGTTGAAGACCTCAAATCGAGGTTTAAGGAAAATGGGGTATGCGGGGGAATAGTATGCTCGGTCGCTACTATTGTCGCACAAGTAGGTACTATCAATGACTTTATCGCTCAAGCTGTTTTTGAATCCGACGGCTTGTTCGTGGGATTTTGCTCACTGCATCCCGATATGTCCGAGAGCGAGTTAGAGGCGGAAATAAATCGTGCTGTATCGCTCGGATTGTCGGGGGTAAAGCTCCATCCGGATATTCAGCGGTTTGAGGCAGACGGCAAGGCAGCTTACAAAATTTATGAGGTAATCGGCGGGCGATTGCCGATGCTGCTCCACGCAGGGGACAGTCGGTATGACTTTTCATCGCCGAAACGAATCGCAAACGCACTTGAGCGATTCCCCGAAATGACGGTTATTGCCGCCCATCTCGGCGGGTGGTCTGAATGGGATGATGCCTCGCTTTCACTTGCGGGAAAATGGGATAACCTCTATGTCGATACGGCAAGTTCCCTGTATGCACTCCCCCCTGAAGAAGCGCGTGAATACATATACGCGTTCGGCGAGGAGCGTGTGCTTTTCGGCACGGATTACCCAATGTGGGACATTCGAGTAGAGTTAGAAAGATTCGAGCAATTGAACCTACCCGAATCACTAATGGATAAAATTTTATACAATAACGCAAAGGAGTTACTTGGTTTATGAGTAGACCTCAGCATTATGGTATATTTGCGCAGAAAGAGAAAGGGTCAAAGATTGAAAGTCCAAACCTTGGTAGATGGGGAAAATAATTTTTATAGAGCGTTTGTGCAGAAAGGCATGGGTAAAAAGCTTGAAAATAAATCTACGTAAATGGGAAAATGAATTTTTATGGCACGTTTGTGCAGAAAGGGAAAGGGTAAAAATTTGAAAAAAATCTTGGCGATTATGTTGTCGGCGATGTTAGTAACGTCAATAACGGGGTGCAACGGCGGCGGCGATGATGAACCTGTACAGGATTCCGATGTTTCGGAGGTGCATGAAACACTTGACACAACGGAGGAAACGGAAGAGATTGATGTAACGACCGAAGTTGACTTCAGCAATGTATTTTGGGGAGATGCCTACAAGCAAATGATACTTGATGACCTTTTTGAGGTCGGAGCGTACGCCGAGAACGGCGAATATTTTGAATACAACAACGATGTTTCGGGTTTTTCTTTGTGTGATTTAGATGAAGACGGTATTCCGGAGTTGCTTATCAATGTTCCGGCGATAGACGATAATACAACAAGCTTTGTATACACCTTTAAAAACGGCGTACATTCAATAGGGAGGTTGTATTATTCGGTTTTGTATAAACTACCCGATTATGCAGGTCTGTACACATATATGCGGGCAGGTCCTTGGGGTACGGGCTGGAGCATTTGCTATGAAATAATCAACGGCGAGGTGAAAACATTCAGCAACTTTTCAGATGAACTCGGCGATATTGAAAGCAGAATAATCCTCATTAACGACAAAAACCCCGATAACGAAGCCATACCCACGGACGATTCACAAAAATTTTATTTTAATCATGAGGAAATAACCGAAGACGAGTACAAAAGACTGTTCGATGAGTTTTTTAATGCGGACAATAAAATTACAATCGCCAATTACACGCTCGATAATATAGAGGATATGTTCCTTAATTATACAGTTAATTAAATTATACAGTTAATTAAATTTTTATAGCACGTTTGTGCAGAAAGGGGAATGGGTAAAACTATGAAAAAAATCTTGGCGATTATGTTGTCGGCGATGTTAGTAACGTCAATAACGGGGTGCAACGGCGGCGGTGATGATGAACCTGTACAGGATTCCGATGTTTCGGAGGTGCATGAAACACTTGGCACAGCGGAGGAAACGGAAGAGATTGATGTAACGACCGAAGCCGATACCGCAGCGATTCCCGAAAGCGGACACGGATTACCGCAAGAAGAGTTGAGCGAATTTTTTTGGTCACAGGTTGAGGGTGTTTGGCTTTTGGACGACCCGACAGGCAACAGCATAAACAGCTTTATACAATTCACCTATTCGGATTCCCATTCGAGTAACGCACCTACACTTTGGCGCGGTTTGTTCGCCTCCGAGGCTCTCCCCGAGGTTTATTTAACGGATATAACACGGTTAAACCCAAACGAGTATGAGTTGACGTTTTACCAGCCTTATATTCCCGCAGGTGAGCTTTTTTTTGAGTTTGAAGAAGCCTATTATACGCATATATTTGATGTTTCGGAAATAGACAGCGGCATTCTTGTGCAAAAAAGCGGAGATGGGAGCGTTTTCAAGTATACTTTTCTTGCAAAAACTTTCGATGCGGCATATGAAATTTGGTCTAACGATTACCTGTAAAAAATTTTTATTAAATTTTTATAGCACGTTTGTGCAGAAAGGCATGGGTTAAAGTTCGAAAATCAACTCTCGTAAATGGGGGGAATAATTTTTATAGCACATTTGTGCAGAAAGGCATGGGTAAAACTATGAAATTACAATCGGCAACGACAATGCTTCAAAAGGCAATCGACGGAAAGTACGCGGTGGCGCAAATTAACATCAACAACCTTGAATGGGCAAAGGCGGCTCTTACAACCGCGCAGGAACTGAATTCCCCGATTATCCTCGGCGTAACCGAAGGGGCAGGGAAGTACATGGCGGGCTACAAAACAGTAGTCGGCATGGTGAACGGAATGTTGGAGGAACTGAAAATTACCGTTCCTGTGGCGATTCACTTAGACCACGGCTCATATGACGCAGTCCTTCAGTGCATTGACGCGGGATTCTCGTCGGTAATGTACGATGGCTCACACGAACCTATTGAACAAAATATTGCAAACACAAAGAAATTTGTAGAAATATGCAATTCCAAAGGGCTTTCTTTAGAGGCGGAAGTCGGCTCGATTGGCGGCGAAGAAGATGGAGTAGTCGGCAGCGGTGAGTGTGCCGACCCCGATGAATGCAAGCGGATTGCCGACCTCGGCGTGACAATGCTCGCGGCGGGAATCGGGAACATTCACGGCAAATACCCCGATAATTGGCAAGGACTCAGCTTTGATACACTGCGCGCTGTTAAAGAAAAAGTCGGTAATCTGCCGCTTGTTCTTCACGGCGGAACAGGTATTCCCGTTGACATGATTAAGGAAGCGATTTCTCTCGGAGTTGCCAAAATCAATGTAAATACCGAGTGTCAGTGGGCTTTCCAAAAAGCTACCCGCGCATATATCGAGGCGGAAAAAGACCTGTCGGGCAAAGGATTTGACCCGCGTAAACTCCTCGCCCCGGGCTACGAGGCGATTAAAGCGGCTGTGAAAGAAAAACTGGAGCTGTTCGGCTCGGCAGGAAAAGCGTGAAAAACCTAACAATATCGCTGTTGCTTAGAAGCCGTTCTAATAGGAAATGTGCCGGAGAAACGAGCGGATTTCTATTAGGGCTGTTTCTTATAACAGCGGTTTACATAAGCCTTACAGTAAGCGCAGGTAATGCAAACAACACCCCCGACCGTTCTTTAATGAGCGGGGGTGCTGTTTTGCGTGAACCTACCGTGATTAAGTACGGGATTGATGTTTCGCGTTGGCAAAACGATATTGACTGGGAAGCGGTTGCACAAACCCGCGCCGAATTTGTAATGTTGCGGGCGGCTGTCGGCAGTTTTGAGAGCATTGACACTGACGAGGCAACACCTGCAATAAACTTGATTGCCGAGGACAGCCGATTTCGCGAGTATATTGCGGGGGCGCAGGAAAATGGACTTGAAGTGGGCGTTTATTTGTACAGCTACGCAAAGACTGTCCGCGAAATTAAAAGAGAAGCGCGTTTTTTTGTAAACCTGTTGAGCGATTTTGAAATCACGTACCCTGTCGCCCTTGATATGGAGGAGGAGCGTGGGCATTATACCGATGAGCCGTCGGAAATGGCGGAAGCCTTTTTGGAGATTATCATGGATGCGGGCTATTTCCCAATGATGTACTCTTATAAATCGTGGCTCGAAAACTATCTCACACCTGAATTGCGCAATGATGTTGCCGTATGGGTGGCGCAGTTGGATGCACACTCAACTACTTACCATGGGGACTATTTTATGTGGCAGTACTCACACAAAGGCAGGGTTTCGGGAATAGACGGCGATGTTGATTTAAATATAGCCTACCGCGATTTTGCCGATTATATCAGGCGTACCGGATTGAATAATTTGTGAAAATGTTAGGTAACACCGCAGGGCAGAACCCTGCACCCCTCGCCCGCGGGCGAGAGAGCCGCCCCACGGGGCGGGGTATTACACCCTAACTTTCAATAAAAAGCGTTCACGATTATGAATGCAGGTTTACCGCGGCACAAGCCGAAATCCGCTTAATGCTGCTCGGTCTCCCGCCTGACATGGTTCACGGCACAGCCTTGCACGGGACCTGCACCCATAATCGAAAACGCTTTTTAATGCTTCATTAGAGAGATAAACGCTTTTGCTTTGCCTATAATTTCACGGTCATTCTCGAACACTAAAAATTTCCATGCTTGGTCAATCTCTACCCAGCGAAGCTCTGAAATTTCGCTGCTTTGGGGAATAAGCTCCTTGTTTTTTTTGGCACGTGCCACAAAATAAACCACCGTCTTTTTAATGTCTTTTCGGAGGCTGTATGTAACCGTTTCGCGAAACCCGGTATCTACGAAAACATCAATCCCCGTTTCTTCCATAATTTCCCGTGCGGCTGTCTGCGCCTCAGTTTCTCCCCCCTCTACATGACCTTTGGGAAACGACCAGTATCCCGATTTAACGTGTTTAGCGAGCAATATCTCTGTGTTGCCGTGAAATTTGCGGTAGACTACCGCGCCGCACGACTTTTCATGTACCACGCAATTTCCCCCTGTTTTACTGTTAAAAACCTGCGACCGTCCTGCAACCGAATAACAGTATAGCATAATTTTTCGGAATAGTCAAGGGGGAGCGAAAATTTTTTTGAAAACGCTCATAAATTACAAAGAATTTACATATTTATTACATTCTGTCGACATAACACACAAATTCGGAGCAAAAGTTTACAAAATTATTACATTTGAGGAATATACATTGACAAGCAAAAAAAACTGTGTTATTCTACATGGCAGAGAGCAGGGAAAGTCCCGCTCCGAAAATATTTTGATTAAGGAGAAAAAAATGAAGAAATTATTGGCATTACTTATCGCCGGGGCAATGTGCGTTTCGCTCGTAGCCTGCGATAACACAGAGGAAGAACCGGTAGTAACCGAACAGCCCGAAGTGACTACAGAGGCAGTCACAGAAGAAGTGACCGAGGAAGTCACTACAGAAGAAGAAATTGATGACCTTATCCCGGGAGATGACGACGATGTTGTAGACCATGACGGCGCGGAATGCGTATGCGATGAAGAATGCGAAGTCTGCGAAGGCGATTGCGGCGATGATTGCCATTGCGTATGCTGCGCGGAAGACGATGATTCCGACGAAGACAACGGCGATGATGATGACGGAGAAGAAGATGACGATGATGACGAAGAAGAGCTTGCTTAATTAAGCATTGTTTGGTAATAAAAGGCAGAGTCAGTTTTGATTCTGCCTTTTTATTATGCAAATATTTTCTTTTATACCTATATTTTCTTGAAGCTATTGCCCGCCAATTATAGAAATTAAATAATTCCTATCATATTAGTGAGCGTTTTTGTCAATATTATTGTTACGGGCTTTTTCGCGTTCACAAGTTAAAAAAGCCTTATTTAATGAGAAAAACGGAGATTTATATGAGGAAGATAATTAAATCTGTTACAGGGTTGTTTTTATTAATTTCAGTCTTATTATGCGCAGTTATCGGCTACTATTACGTTCATCTTCCTGACAAGTATTACCTTTCGAGTCCCGATAATAAATTGAAGACGCTTTTTAATATAGATATTATGGGTTCAATCGGCAATGACGAAGCCGCACCCGTATACGCGCCTACAGGAATTTCACGTGACGAAAACGATGTCGATTTGAGACTTCTCGGGATTTTCCCGATTAAGACAGTCAAGGCGGAGGCGATTGAACGCCCGGAGCTAATCCCGTGCGGGATTCCATTCGGGATTAAAATCATAACCGGCGGCGCAATAGTAACCGAATTAGGCGAAGTTGACGGCGAAAACGGATATTCATCGCCCGCAAAAGATGGCGGAATCAGATGCGGCGATATTATTATAAAGGTAAACGGCGTTGATATAACAAAAAACAATGATATTTCGGACGCGGTTCAGCTTGACACCGAAAAGTCGCGCATAATCCACATTCGCGACGGAAAAACCATGGAAACCGATATAATCCCGATAAAATCCAACAAAGACAGTTTATTCAAAATCGGAATGTGGGTAAGGGATTCAAGCGCGGGAATCGGCACAATGACTTTTTATAATCCTGCGGACGGGACATTTGGCGGATTAGGTCATGCAGTGTGCGATATTGACACCGGGCAAATGCTTCCGCTTTTGAGCGGTGAGGCGGTTTCTGTAAACATTTCGGGGGTGACAAAAGGCTTTTCGGGTGCGCCGGGGGAATTGAACGGGAGCTTTTTATCACGAGTCCCGATTGGCGTAATCGGAAGCAATACAGAGTCGGGAGTATTCGGCGTTATGGAAAGTCCCCCGGCTTTAGACGGCGCGATTCCAATGGCATATAAGCAGGAAGTTGAGATTGGGCCGGCAAAAATTATTTCCACAATTGACGGAAATACGCCCAAGGAATTTGATGTTCTGATTGAGAAAATAGACTACAGTGATAAAAACAAGGTTAAAAACATGGTGGTAAAAATTACAGACAGGGAGCTTTTGAGTAAGGCGGGCGGAATTGTACAAGGAATGTCGGGCAGCCCCATTGTCCAAAACGGCAGACTTGTGGGGGCAGTCACCCATGTATTTGTCAGCGAGCCGACAAGAGGATTTGCAATTTTCGCCGAAAATATGTATAGGGAATCACTTGAAATTGTCGAGAATGCCCCAATAGCTGATGACACAATTGAATATTTTGAGCAATATCAAGACGCGGCATAATTATAGAAGCGGCGAGAGCATGGTGCTTCTCGCCGCCTATAGCTTTGTCCGTAAAGGCGGGATACAGTTCTTAGAACCTGTCTTCATAAGCAAACGCACTGCTAAATCGGCGAATTTTCCGCCATACTGCGTTAATTTCTCCTCAAATATCAACGGATATTATCGTCAAAATTGCCTTGTGTCTGACGAAAAATATCGCTCGCTTTATCAGCACGTCGCTTATGAAGACAGGTTCTTAACTTTATGCAATTACCCGCCCGTCCGCCAACCGCACTATTTTAGTTGCTACACGGGCGGCTGTTTCGTCATGCGTAATCAACACAATTGTCCGCCCTTGCCTGTTAAGCGCGCAAAGTGTTTCCATTACTTTTTTGCCCGATTTTGAGTCTAAGTTCCCGCATGGCTCATCGGCGAGGATTATCTCGGGCGATGCGGCAATTGCCCTTGCAATGGCGACCCTTTGTTGCTGCCCGCCCGAAAGTTCAGTCGGCTTATGGCGGGAACGCTCCGCAAGCCCAACCGATTCCAATGCCGCACTCGCTAATCGGCTGCGTTCCTTGCGCGGGGTTTTCCTGTATATGAGGGGAAGTTCGACATTTTCCAGCGCACTCAATGTGGGAATTAAGTTAAAACCTTGGAATATAAACCCTATTTTCTCATTCCTGATAAAGCTCAAGGCGCGACCCGACAAGCGCGACACGTTTTTTCCGCACAGCAGGTATTCGCCCGCACTCGGTCTGTCAAGACAGCCTATTATGTTCATCAAGGTGGTTTTGCCCGAACCCGACGCGCCGAGTATCGCCGTGAAATCGCCTTTTTCAACAGTAATATTTACCTTGTCCAATGCTTTGATTTGGTTTTCGCCCATGCGGTAGAGCTTTTCAATTGAATTTATTTTTATCATACCGCGTTTCCGCCTTTTAACGGATTGCTCCCCTTTTTTAACGAAGACGGCGATTTTGTCGCACCCTCCTCATAGTAACAGCAGGGGGAGGCAAGTGCGTTGGTTATTTGCGCCATTCCCGTAAGCGCGCAATAGCCCTCCTTTTGATGACGGCATTTTTCATTACAAATAATCATGTTCATTTTTATAAAGCGTTCCTTTCGGTTTTCTCGGTTAATTATTTTTAATGTTAGCGAAAAATTTTAAAATATACCCATAATATTTCCGTTTAATTTTTCCATAATAATTTATGAAGGCAGGTTCTAAGAAGCTACAGGTCTAATATTAAGCGAGGTGAGTTTATGAAAAGCATGGTTTTTAAAATAGCGGTAATCGCTGTAATTTTGGCGGCGGGTTGGATAGCGGTATTTAACATACCCGATGCGATTGAGGGATTCCTCCCGGCAGTCAAAACTGTTACAATGAGTCCTACCGAGTACAGCCAAACTGTTTCCGGGGCAGGGGTAATCACATCGGAGCATGACGGAGAGTGGTATGTGACTGTTTTTGTCGGAGAAAGCGATATTCGCCGCGTTGAAGTGAATCAGCCCGCCGACATAAAAGGAGCCGCATTCGATGACGGAGTATATACCGCAACCGTACACGGGATTGGCGAGCTTGCGCTAAACAGGCAAGGTGAATTTGTTCACGAAACTGTGGTAGAAGTTGTCTTGAGGATTGATAATCCGGATGAAGCTTTGCGGCATGGTTATACTGCACGCGCCGACATTAAAACGGACGAAATGCGTACTATTCATATAATCCCGTATTCGGCGATTCTTCAAGACGATATAGGGGAGTTCGTGTATGTACTCGCGGGAAATACAGCAGTAAGACGCGATATTCTTACAGGGATTGAGCTTGCGGACGGCGCACAGGTTATTTCAGGACTAAACGTCAATGACGAAGTAATAATCTCACCCGGAACGCTTAGTGAAAACACACTTGTATCTAAGCACACTGTGGAAAATCAGGAGGAAGCGGAATAGTGAGAAGTATCGGTAATATTTTCAGGGCAAAGACACGTTCGGCACTAACCATTTCAGCAATTGCGGTCGGCGTATTCGCGGTAGTGCTTATTTCGGCGGCGGGGGCGGCGGCGCGTGAGCAAATCTCAAAAACTCTCGAAACAATGGGAATAAACTCAATCCTTGTTCAGCATGAAAACTCGCTTGCGCCGCCCGCGTTAAATCAAGATGATATAACCGCGATTACCCGCATTTCGGGGGTTGACAAGGCGATGCCGTTAATGGCGAGCATTAACAAGACAGTGCTTCTGAACGAGAATATAAGCTGTTTCACATGGGGAGTAAACGCGAACGCGCGTGAAATAATTTCGTTAGAGGCTCTTCATGGGCGGCTGATTACGGCGGAAGACACTGCCGGGCGTAAAATGGTGTGCGTTATTGACGAAGATATAGCAATTGCAAGCTACGGGCGTTCTAATGTAGTCGGGAAAACGGCGCGTATTTTGTTGGGGGGGGCGTATCACGATTTTGAAATAGTGGGCGTTGCAAAGTCGGGTATAAGCACCCTGCAATCGGCATTGTCGGGAATAATTCCCAACTTTGTCTATGTCCCCATTTCAACAATGCAGATGATTACGGGGCGGACGGGCTATGATAAGATCGCAGTATTAATCGAAAGCGAGCCGCAAAAAAGCGAGCGTTCCGTCATTGATTCAATCAGCGGTACAATTACACAAAGCAGGGGGGCAAATTCGGGACTAATCGTGTCGAATCTTTTACAGCAAAAAAAAGGTCTCGAAAACATTCTCTCGACCATTACAATTGTCTTATCGTTAATTGCGGGAATATCGCTTCTCGTATCCGGTCTTACGGTAATGACTACCATGCTTGTGAGCGTTAATGAGAGAAAGCGCGAAATAGGCATAAAAAAGTCAATCGGCGCGAAAGACATTGATATAGCTCGAGAGTTTTTGCTCGAAAGTGTTGCAATTTCAGGCATGGGGAGTGCGATAGGCGCGGTTCTCGGTCTGGGAGTAACCGCTGTAGGCTGTATTATACTGGGGATTGACTTTACACTTGATATAACGCCGATATTGCTGGCAATCGGGTTCGCAGTCTGCTTAGGCGGGATTTTCGGTGCGTACCCCGCA
>Ga0099364_10013875_pt1 | contig 10769 bp, 7 predicted proteins | sample TergutTh196P3_FD_73070 | JGI IMG/M metagenome (GOLD analysis project Ga0099364, IMG submission 73070) | Microcerotermes parvus P3 segment gut microbial communities from Pointe-Noire, Republic of the Congo - Th196 P3 | ecosystem: Host-associated > Arthropoda: Insects > Digestive system > Gut ...
CTATTTTTTGCATTCCTATCGCTCAAAGGCGCATCCTGCGCCTATTCGCGGCGCTCCGCATCCTTGCTCCGCGCTACGGAATGAAAAAACAGCCCCATTCCGGCAAGGTCTTACTTGTAACTATTTCAGATAATACCATCACCATAAATGTCGCTTGTGGTTGACAATGGCCGTCTCCTGTGCTATTCTCCCATTTGTCATCTGAATTGTGTCTAATAAATTGTACATTGTGCATCGCAAAGAGGTGTTGCGTATGTATGTAAAATCGCAATTGTTGAAAGTTTTACAGGACAATAGGGACGTATACGTCTCCGGAGCAACGTTGGCAGGTGAGCTGGCGGTCAGTCGAAACGCGGTATGGAAAGCGGTGGAATCCCTGCGTGATGAAGGGTACAGTATTTCAGCGGTAACTAACAAAGGGTATCGTCTCATAAGCAGCGGCGATGCCCTTTCGGAAGCCGGAATATCCGCGCATATAAAAAATGAAAATGTGTTTCGCATGGATGTGCGCAAATCGGTGACATCCACAAACACGCTGCTCCGGGAGCTCGCCGCGAATGGCGCACCGGAGGGGTATGTTGTTGCGGCTGAAGAGCAGACCGCCGGAAAAGGCAGAATGGGGAGATCGTTTCATTCTCCCGCAGGACACGGCATCTATTTCAGCCTGCTCTTGCGTCCCGGCCTCAAATCGGCTGATGCTACTCTGATAACATCTGCCGCAGCCGTCGCGACGGCGCGGGCAATTGAAGATGTGATTGGCGTAAGCGTTGGTATAAAGTGGGTTAACGATCTGTTCGCTGACGGAAAAAAGGTGTGCGGAATATTGACTGAGGCGACATTCGATATGGAACGCGGCTCGATCGAAAGCGCCGTACTAGGCATCGGCGTCAATGTCACAAAACCGGATCAAGGTTACCCGGAGGAAATCAATGATATAGCAGGAGCGCTCATGAGCAATCGACACAGGAAAGAAAGCGGGCGCTGCCGCCTCATTGCAACAACTCTTGATAATTTCTGGGAATTTTACCAAGAACTCTCCGCACGCAGGTTCCTTGATGAGTACAAAGCGCGCTCCATCTTGCTCGGGCGTGATATTCATGTATTATCGCACGATGGAAAACGAGATGCAAGTGCGCTTGATATCGACGATGAGTGCAGGCTTGTAGTACGATATGCAAACGGTGAAATCTCTGCGCTTGGGTCAGGAGAGGTAAGCGTTAGACTGTGATTGCGGCATTGCAACGGCGTTGAATGGAGTTGATTCGGGGTGGAACTGAATACCGGTGTACGTTATTTAAAGGGCGTTGGCGAGGCGCGGGAAAAGTTGATGATTAAACTCGGTATTCGCACCCTGCGCGATCTAGTTGGGTATTTCCCACGCGATTATGAAGACAGGACGAAATTCAAGAAAATAGGCGAGCTTGCCGTCGGTGAATCTGTTTGCGTACGCGCGATGGCTGCCGCCCCCCCTCAGCTCACACATATCCGCCGCGGCCTTGATCTTGTAAAATTCCGTGCGGTCGATGCTTCCGGCTCGCTGGATATCACGTTTTTCAACCAAGCTTATATCAAAGACGCAATAGTACAAGGCGAAGTATACGTATTCTACGGCAAGGTTACCGGTAATTTATTACACCCTGCAATGGACAATCCTATTTTTGAGCGCGATTCAGATTTAATTAGCCTGACAGGCCGGCTAATTCCAATTTATGCGCTTACAGCCGGGCTTTCGCAGAAAATCATCCTCAACGCGGTACGAAGCGGCCTTGATAAATGCGGCGACGAACTCCCTGACGTATTGCCCGAACGCATCGTCAGGGAATATGAGTTGTGCAGGGCGCGATTCGCTTACGAAAACATACATTTCCCGGCTGATGAAAAGGTGTTGGGCCTTGCACGCCGGCGGTTGATTTTTGAGGAGTTGTTCGTTATCGCGGCTGCGATGAAGCTACTGCGGACAAAGCACGGCGATAAGAGTGGCAGACAACTTGAGGCACCGGATTTTGCAGAATTCTTCAGTGTGTTGAAATTCGAGCCGACTGGTGCACAAAAACGCGTGATAAACGAGGCTGTGCGTGACATGAGTGGCACAAGGCCGATGAACAGACTTGTGCAGGGTGATGTAGGCTCCGGAAAAACTCTCGTAGCTGCGGCGTGTTGCTGGAGCGTGTGGCGTTCAGGCTGCCAGTCGGCGTTCATGGCTCCAACTGAAATACTGGCAAAGCAGCATTACGGTTCGCTATCTGAATTACTGGAACCGTTGGGGATGCGTGTCGAACTTTTGACAGGAAGCATGACAGCGAAGAGTAAGCGCACGGTTTACGGTAAGTTGAACCTCGGTGAAATCGATCTTGTTATCGGGACCCATGCGCTGATATCCCAAGGCGTTGTTTTTTCAGACCTTGCACTTGTCATCACGGACGAGCAGCACCGTTTCGGAGTAACCCAACGATCAATGCTGACTGAAAAAGGCGACAGCCCTCATGTACTTGTCATGTCTGCGACACCTATACCGCGTACGCTTGCTCTTATCATATACGGAGATCTTGATGTTTCGATTATAGACGAAATGCCACCGGGACGACAGTCAATCGAAACTTACATCGTAGGTGAGCAGCATAGGCGCAGGATATATAATTTTATTGATAAGCTCGTCGGAGAGGGCCGGCAGATATATGTTATATGTCCTATGGTAGAAGAGGGGGACTCGCCGGATGATGACTTAAAATCAGCGCAAAAGTATCGCGAAACTCTTCAGAATGAAATTTTTCCAAACCTGCGCATAGCTCTCGTGCATGGAAAGATGCCGGCGAAACAAAAAGATGCGGCAATGTTGGCATTTTCTGCGGGCGAAGCGGATATTCTTGTTGCAACGACTGTTGTCGAGGTTGGTGTCGATGTCCCAAACGCCTCACTTATCGTAATAGAAAATGCAGACAGGTTCGGTCTTTCTCAATTACATCAGCTCCGAGGGCGGGTCGGCAGGGGCGAGCATTTATCCTATTGTGTCCTCTTTCGCAGTGCGTCCGGCAATATTTCTAATGAGCGGCTTGAAATAATGCGCGAGACAAGCGATGGATTTAAAATCGCTGAAGAGGATTTGAAGCTGCGCGGCCCGGGCGACTTTTTCGGCTCGCGTCAGCATGGTTTGCCTGAACTGCGCATAGCGAACTTTATAACAGATATTGCTTTGCTCAACAAGGCTCAGGAGGCTGCAAACGAGATCATTAGCGCCGATCCTGATCTGGCAGCGCAGGAAAACCGAAAGCTGGCGGAGCAGATTGCGCGTCTATTTGATATTAATGCCGATAAATTGCAATAAACTTGGTGACAAATATTTATTGTGATGTTATAATACATCCATAATGAAAATACAAAGTTCAAACGAATTGGAGGGATAGTTTCATGTATTCTCAGGAGTCTACTCACGTTGCAGCGGCCCAGATGGTGAAGGATGTACCGTCGGTACTCAAAGAGTACCGGTGCCCAGTCTGCAGCAAGGTGTTCCCAAACTACGATGGGCTGCACAGCCATTATGAAACGGAACATCCGTCAGCAATCGCGCCGATAACCGTGACGCTCAACCTGAATGGGAGTTACTGTGAAGTACTCATAGAACCGCATTGGACGCTCAAGCGTACGCTTCAGTTCCGCTTGGGCCTGACGGGCACGAAACACATGTGTGATAAAGGCGTCTGCGGTTCCTGTACCGTAATAATGGACGGGCGGGCAGTGCTGGCATGCACAACCTTGGCAATTGAGTGCGAAGGCAAGCCCATCCAGACTATCGAAGGCATCGCCGCCGACCCGAAGTGGAAGGCGCTTATTGATGCATATTGCCGCTGGGACGCGATGCAGTGCGGATACTGCACGCCGGGCTTCCTCGTTTCAGCAAAGGCGCTGCTCGACAAGAACCCTAACCCGACTGAACAGGAGTGCCGCGAGGCTCTGGCCGGGAACATATGCATCTGCGGCACGTATCCACGCCATTCGACTGCGATACTTGAAGCCGCGCTGAAAATGGCGAAAGGAGAAAGTCAATGAGGCCATTTAAACATACAAGCGCAAAGACCGTGGGTGAAGCGGCGACCGCCCTTAGCGATGCTCAGACGCGGGTTATAGCAGGTGGGACAGATCTTCTGGGAACATTGAAAGACAGTATACTGCCGATACATCCTGCGCGCGTCGTCAATATAAAGACTATTGAGGGGCTCAATCACATTACCGAGGAAGGCGGCACGCTGAGGATCGGTGCGCTCACACGCATAGCGGATATCGCAGATAATCCTGTCATCCAAGAAAAGTGGAGTGCGCTTGCCCAAGCGGCAAAAGCCGTTGCAACGCCTCATCTGCGCGATATGGGAACTATTGGTGGGAACATCTCACAACTCCCACGCTGCTGGTACTTCCGCAAAGCAGAGAACCGCTTCAACTGCAACCGCAAAGGCGGCGATGAGTGCTTTGCAATATTGGGCGATAACCGCTACCACTCGGCTTTCGGCGGCAAACGCTGCCATGATTCGCCTTGCACGGCGGAGTGCCCCGCTGGGACGGACATACCGGGGTATTTCGCAAAACTCCGCGAGGGCGACTGGGACGCGGCGGCGGAAATAATCATGCGCGTCAACCCGATCCCGGCGGTCACCGGACGTGTGTGCGCTCATCTGTGCCAGACTGCTTGCAACCGCTGCCAGACGGACGAGGGTGTTATGACCAGCGGTGTGGAGCGTGCTCTCGGGGACTATATTCTGGATAACAGCTCAAAATTCTACGCCGCTCCCGAAAAAGAGACAGGCAAATCCGCAGCGATAATCGGCTCAGGTCCCTCCGGGCTTGCCGCTGCGTTCTACCTGCGGCGCGCCGGTAATAAAGTTACTGTATATGACCGCAAGGAAGAAGCCGGAGGTATGTTGATGTACGCGATACCAGCTTACAGACTGCCGAAGGATATCGTCCGTAAAATCATAAAAGCGCTTGAAGGCATGGGTATAGAATTTAAAATCGGCGTTAACATCGGCGTTGATATCAGGCCCGAGGAGCTTGAAAAACAGTATGACAGCGTATGCTATGCAACCGGCGCGTGGAAGCGCCCCATAGTTGGAATAGCCGGTGAGGATCTGACCGTTTTCGGACTTGATTTTCTTGTGGAGGTCAAGCAGTGGATGGATGGCAAGGTCGGTGAGGAAGTGCTTGTCACAGGTGGTGGCAACGTTGCGATGGACGTGGCTGTAACGGCAAAAAGGCTTGGTGCGAAAAAAGTCACCCTTGCATGCCTTGAGCCGCGTGACCGCATGCCGGCAAGCGACGAGGAAATTTCCCGCGCACAGGAGGAAGGCGTTGAAATAATGCCCTCATGGGGTCTGTCAAAAGTCATTGAAGAGGGTGGTTCCGTCAAAGGCATGGAACTTAAACGCTGCGTGAGCGCATGGGACGAGACCGGCGCGTTCAACCCGCAGTATGACGAAAAAGATACGATTGTCGTGAACGCCCAGAACATCCTGATGGCTGTCGGGCAGCGCGTCGATCTTGCATTCCTTGATGAGAAGTACCAGATCAAGCTCGACCAGCGCGGCTACATCGGCGTAAATGAAGATTCACAAATGACCTCACGCGATGGCGTATTCGCAGCGGGCGATGCAACGACCGGCCCTGCAACGGTCATTGGCGCGATATCTAACGGCCAGAAAGCATCCTTCGGTGTCAACCAGTATCTGGAGATCCTCAGCGGCAAACCATATGAAAGTGACGATGGTTTTATTTCGTCCGATATTGAGGGGATAAAAATCAAAACTGCAATGAAGTTACGCGAGCTTGATGCAGACAAGCGTCGCCTTGATCTTGAGGATTCTGAGACTCCGGCTACGGACGAAGCCTTGGCTGAAGCGCGCCGCTGCCTCAACTGCGGTTGCTATACCATTCATTCTTCAGACACTGCTCCGGCGTTGATCGCTCTGAACGCAGAAATCGTCACTAGCAAGCGTAAGCTCAGCGCGGAAGAGTTTTTCAAGGTGGGTACCCTCAGCACCACCGCGCTCGGTTTTGACGAAATCGTCACCGAAATCCGCATCCCCGCGCTCCCAGCAGGCGCAAAGAGCATATTCAAGAAAATGGCTTTGCGCAAGTCGATAGATTTCCCCATGGTCAACTGCGCGATCGTGATCGGCAGCGACCCTCGCGTATGCCTCAGCGCAGTCGCCCCCACGCCGGTGCGTGCGTTTAAAGCTGAAGATGTCCTGCGCGGCAAGGCCATCGACGAGGCTGTCGCATCGGCAGCCGGCGAAGCTGCGGTCGAATGCGCACAGCCATTCGAGGCTACAAAATATAAGGTTCAGATCGCGAAGACTATGGTGAAACGCGCATTGCTTGAATTATCCTGACGAAATCAGAAGACAGAGGTCAAGGAATATAGATTAGGAGCAGGAATAGAATACGTCAGACGTAAAAAAGGGAGCCATAACCTCATTGGGATTGGCTCCCTTTTTAACAATGCATTTTCGCTTTTTCGAACAAAAGTCCCCTTGGATCTCTGACACCGACACCTAGTCCCTATAGTCCGCTATCTCGCGTTCCAAGCTTCTTGGACAGCGTTTTGTAAATCTGCCTTATATGTTGCTGATGTGCTGCTTGTCGTACTTCCATAGAAATGCAAGCACAAATGACCGTTCATCCCATTATCACTGATTGTACTGACATCGTGGGGCATCCCGATGAGCGATGCCGCGATCATACGGTCACCTATTGTGACCCATACCGGCCGAGCAGCCCAGCTCCAGACACCGTTGCGCGATTGCAGCTTTGCATCCGTGTCGGCCCTTGTAACCGGCTCAACATCTGCATGATCCCCTTTCGAGAATACTTGTATATTATAGCTGATGCCGGTTCTGACATCATAGACGCGTAATGGCACTCCGGTCGGCAGAATGTTCTTAACTTCCGACCAGTGCAGCAGTTCAACATTTCTTCCGCTCACGCTCAAGAGATCTGACCTGATGAATCCAACATCGCCATCTACCCTGACCCTTGACCACCCGGTTGCATCATACTCAATCACCTCAACCTCGGTGTTGGCATTGAGCGTTCTGATAATACTTGCATCGGTAGATGGACCGGTTCTGAAGTTGACTCCGTCTATTGTTCTGAGTGTCGAGGGAGATTGCGATGAAGCGTTCGTTGATTGCTGTGAATTAGCATTCTGCTGTGAATTTTGGATAGGCAGCGTGAGGAAATCAGATCTTACAAAGCCAACTGTATCGTTAACTCTAACTTTTGACCAACCTGTCGGATCATGTTCGAGCATTTCAACATTAGTTCCGGTTTGGAGCGTTGTAATCACGCTTGCGTCAAGAGAGGCTCCGGTTCTGAAATTGACCCCGTCGGTAGTTGTGAAAGTTACAGCCTCTGCTCCTTCGGGGACAGTGAGAAAGTCAGACCTGATATATCCGACAGTCCCGTTAACCCTGACTTTTGACCAGCCGGCAGGGTCATGCTCAATGAGCTCGACACTGGTTCCTGCGTCAAGCGACCTGATCACAGAGGATTCCAGCGACGCCTCAGTCCTGAAGTTGACCCCTGACCTAGTAACGCGCATATCGGCAGCCATCGTCGTTTGCATTAAGACAACAGTCAGGCAACAAACCATTATTGAGAAAACAAGCACTTGTAGACAGCGTTTCACCACAAAAATCCCCTTTTCAGCTTTCGTTGTTTACCATTTTACTTTGTCTATGTATCCGGATTGTAACAAAATCCGCTCTACATGTCAATTATTATACAATAATAATCGTAACTACTCAGAACCTTGCGCTCGGACGGCTATTCCTGTTCCCGCAATCGCTCAGTGGCGCATCCATGCGCCAATTCGCGAGCACTCCACCGTCCTTGATTGCGTTTTGCGTGAACAGAAACAGCCATCCTCACCGGTTCTAAATAGTTACTAATAATCAAAAATCAATCGCCCGGGTCATCTGCGTTTTCGTTGCTCTCCGTACCCTCTCCACTACCAGTATCCCCTCCGTTATCCAAATCCTCGCTTGTATCCTGATTTACCTCTTCGGTTTCTGTACCTGCACCACCAGACGTGTTTTGATTGTCTGATGCGTCATTGTCCGAATCGTCGTCCTGGTCGTCGTCTGAATCGTCATTGTCTGAATTTTCGAAAGTATCATCGAGTTTGCTTAATGTTCTTATATATTCTTCAGAGCCAATTTCATATGGCACAGGCCGATAGTCATTATCTGTCGGATCTCCGCTGATTGAGCAGGGTATGTTTTCCATGCTAAGAACAGTAATTTCTCCGTCGGCATCACGCCTCACCATTACTTTCGCAATCACCGAGTCCATGTCAGCGGGGCTCTGGTCGGCGCCATATGTAAAGCTCCCGAGACTGTAGTATATAACCCCACCATTGTACTCTTCCATTTTCTGGAGTGTGCGTGGATGTGTACCCATTACAATGTGCGCTCCGGCATCTATTGCTGCTCTCCCAATCTGCTCTTGTTCCTCGGTTGCAATGTATGAACCTTCCACTCCCCAATGCGGCGCAACAATTATCAGTTCAGCGCCCGCATCCAAAAGCTCAAACACACCTGCCGTTACATCTTCTTCGCTCGGAAAATTCATAGAGTAGACCCCGACGATCAAACCTCTCCCCGTCTCATACAAATCCCACCCGCCGTCAGTTGCAAATCCAACGCCGTTGCCGCTGAGTATCTCCTGCGTCTCCTCGTAACCGTCTTGGCCGTAGTCCATCGTGTGGTTATTACCCAGCGTTACAAAGTGTATACCCCCCTCAAGAAGTATGTTTGCATACTCAGGGTCGGCACGAAGCCTTACCTCCTTTTCCTGCGGCTCGATGTGACTTGCTATGACGCACTTAAGGCTTGCGATAACAAAGTCCGCATCTTCATAAAGGTGCTTAACCAGGCTGAACGGGTATTCAAAATCATCCCCAACGACAGACTCGTAGGAGCGTTCGTCCTCTTTGAAATCATGGTCGCTTGCAAGTACGCAATCTCCCATCATTGCAATCGTGAAATACTCAGCGGCAGGTTCGGGCTCGATTTCATCGTCAATGTCGGGCTCCGGCTCCGGCGTAAGTTCCGGCATCGTTTCTGGTTTCTGCGGCAACGTTGAAACGGTGGGGAAAGACGGTGCTGAGTCCTTGTCCGGTTTTTGTACAGGCTGCGAGAACAACACACTGCTTCCGACGATTGCGCAGGCAAAAACCACAATGGCAATTACTGCTTTCAGTAGGATTGCTTTTCCCGGCGCTCTCCTTTTTTGTGTATCCATATCCATATTATTCTAACTGATCCTATAATTGCCCCGGACGAGCACCCTTACTGTGTCGGCAGTCGCACTGATGCCGTTGCCTTCGATAGTTACAAGGTACATGTGATTTGCAGTCAGCGATGTCCCGGCTGACAACGTTGCTCCGCTTGTGTAGTCGACAAGGGCAGGCGCGGAGCCTAACCCTGTTGCGGAACCAATTCGCAGCATTATCTCTGCTCCGACCGAACACGTCAAGGATTGTCCTGTGCTCAGCGTCACAACGGAGAATCTGTCCGCGTTGCCGGGCGTTGGCGAAGAACCGCCCTGTCCTGTCTGTAAGCGTGCTTCCAACTCGGCAATTCTGGCATCAAACTCACGCATTATCTCTTGCTCTGTATTACTGACCTCAGCCATTATTTGCGGCCTAAAATTATTGTTTAGGTAATTCAGCGTTATAAAAGGGTCTTCCTGTGTTCCCGGCGACGCCACAGCCAACATCGTAACTCCCGAAACAAGCGCTATAGCTGCCAACACAAGTATACCCGTACATATTTTTGCTTTCATTGATGCGAATACCTCCCGATTAACAAGTACCAAGTTAGTTCAAGTGATGTTATACTGACATGTTATATGTTATGTAATATATACATATAACGGTAATCTTCACCCGCTTGATGCACATTTTAGCATATATAATCCGATTATGCAACTATAAGAGGTAGTTATAAATTTTACTCTTAATTAACATTTGTCAGTTGCTTTATCGCTTTTGGCAACATGGCGATGATGTCTCCGGCTGTTACCGAGTATTCACCGTAATCTAAGGCGCACATGTCGCCTGCAAGCCCATGCAGGTAGACAGCGGCTGCAACAGCGTCCTTGATAGGCAAATTCTGCCCGATAAGCGCTGTTATCATGCCGGCAAGAACATCGCCTGAGCCACCCTTTGCCATTGCAGGGCCCCCCGTCGTGTTAATATACGTCATGCCGTCCGGCATCGCTGTTATTGTCCTGTGCCCTTTCAAAACCAAAATACAGGCGTTTGTCCTCGAAAAATCACGTGCTGCACTGAGCCTGTCTCCGCTTGATAAATCGCCTCCGAGCCTTTTAAACTCTCCGGGATGCGGCGTGAGTATAAGCGGGCAGCTCGCGTTTTTTATTGCGTCGGTACAACCGGCTATCGCGTTTATTCCGTCAGCATCCAAAACCAGCGGTGTTTTTATAGTCCTAATCACCGACAACACAAGCTCGGTTACTTCCGGCGATCTGCCGAGGCCGGGACCGATAAGGCATGCATCGCACTCCCCTGCCCTTCGTACCAGTTCGTCAGCAGCGCCCGCAACAATACGCCCATGGTTGTCGTTGGGCAGCGGAAAAGGCATTTCCTCGTCCAGCTTCACCGCCATGATATCGTATATCGTTTCCGGCACGCCAAGAAACACAAGCCCCGCCCCCATGCGTGATGCCGCCTTTGCAGAAAGCGCGGGCGCACCGGTGTA
>Ga0099364_10013876_pt1 | contig 10768 bp, 8 predicted proteins | sample TergutTh196P3_FD_73070 | JGI IMG/M metagenome (GOLD analysis project Ga0099364, IMG submission 73070) | Microcerotermes parvus P3 segment gut microbial communities from Pointe-Noire, Republic of the Congo - Th196 P3 | ecosystem: Host-associated > Arthropoda: Insects > Digestive system > Gut ...
CGACAAACACCGATACAACGCCGAATGCTTTTAGGACAGCCGCTTCACTTTCCGGCATCAGCCGGGCGGGTCCATTTGCCGCTTTTTTTCCCAGGAATATCTTTTCCCAGTTTGGTGCGTACTGTGAGTAGGTAACATCAGTAAAAACGTCGGTCGGCTTGGTCGTGCCGCCGGATGCCCTGTCCCAGCGGTACACCATGGAAGCGTGCAGTCCGTCTGCTTCCATAGAATTTCGCCAGATCGAAAGCCTGTCAATCTCGGCAACATCGGCAATCGGCGTTATCCCTGCCGTCATGTTTTCATCAAAAGTATCCTCGCTGCGTGAAACGAAAATGGTGGAGGTGTCATTAAGCGTATCCATCATCAGTTCGCGGCGTTTAATTTGTTCCTCTGCTTGCTTTTGTTCCGTAATGTCCTCGATAATGGCAAGAGAGGCGGGTTCCCCCTTATACTCGATATTGCACGAAGTGACATGCACCGTGATCGGTTCGCCGTTTAACCTAAAATACTGAAGTTCCATGGCGATTCTATCGGTAGCAAAAAACTCGTTCACCATGTCGATGGCGGCTCTGCCGCTCGGTTGTCTTTCCGGCATAAAGTCGAGAGGAGTTTTTCCTGCCAAATCCCTCTCAAAGTTTTCGCAGCCGAAAATATCCATTGCCGCCTTGTTGGCGTAAATCAATTTTTTGTTTTCCAGACAGGCAATACTAACCCCGACGGACATCGAGTCGAGGATGAACGTCAAATTTTTGTTCATCTCGACGATTTGCCGTTCCACTTCCTTCGTTTTTGTGATGTCCAGCCATGCGCCTGCTTCTCGGAGCGGCGTTCCGTCTTCGGCTCTCTGCGTTGCTCCAAAGGCAAAGAAATGCCGGTATTTCCCGTCTTTGTGCAAAACACGGAATTCCAGATCCACGGCTTCGTTTTCTTGGCTGCCGGTGCGGTCGAGAATGTGTTCGATGCAGAAGTTCACCGCACGTTCTTTGTCATCGGGATGGAGTCGGTCGATCCAACTGGCAAAGACGTCCGGAAAATCGTTTTCGTCGTTAAAGCCCAGTGCCTGGCGTAATTCCTGCGACCATCTGATTTGGTTTTTGGGGTTTAGCGGATCGCCGTCTACGACGTCCATATCCCACATGACCATGCCCATCGACTTGCATGTGAGTTTGTACGTCATCAGATCGTACTCATGGGCTGCTCGTTTTACCTTGAAAGCCCGATGTAGTGTGGAAACGGCTTCCGCTTCTTCTTTGGACAAGTTCTCGGCGTTAGGGGTGAAATTAAAATCGCCGTCTTCAACGTTTTTGACGAGACGTTTCAATTCGTCCAGCAGTCCACTGTTGTTTGCGTTATCGGAATCTGACATGGCTGCAAAGTGCCGGGTGAAATCGGTACGGACACCGGAAGCGGGGGCATAAACCACTGGGCGTAGGATAGCATATTTTTCAGTGGATTGCAATAGTCCCCGCCGGAGTAGCGGCTAAATGATTGCGGCTCTGCCGCATTTTTTGTAAAGGGAACCTCTAAAAATCAAAATTTATGTTGATGTGTGCCGAAAATGCAACGAATCGACTCTTTGCGTACTGTGCGGTTAAGTCTTTTTTACCGCAATGGACGCAAAGAGAGCAAAGAATTTTTTGTATTACTGCCCCGGCGGGGAAAAAGTTCACAGAGCCCGGAGCGTTAGCTCCGGTGCTACCGCACCGGGCTCTGTTTGTTCTTTGATAATTTTTACCGCCAGCCCTGTAAGTTATTCGCAAGCAACCCGGGGATTACGGCGGAGTACCGCCTACATCCCCGGCTCTTTGTCAATGTTATTTTGATACACGTCCCAAGGCTGTAACCACAAAGAGCACAAGGGACACAAGGTAGATATCTATTCCGGCACGATGTCGATAACGCTAATTTCGCTTGGACAGAACAAACGGATTCTTGGCGCCCAGCCGCGTTCCATACCGCTACCTCGGGTTATCAATAGCCGTCCGCCATTCGGATATGTAAAAAAACCACTCCACATCTCACGAGGAACTTGCTCCGCATATTCGTTTTCCGAAGTAAGATGTCCAAAAAACGGTATTGAAGTCCCCGGCGGTACAGGTCCATAAAACGGTATGATAATTTGTCCCCCATGCGTGTGTCCCGCGAGCATCAAATCAGGAGCCCGAACCGCATCCCGATAGCCAGACCGAACAACACCGGAACGCGGACTCTTGTGTCCATCAACGGCATAAGTCGGAAAGTGTCCCGCCATCACGATAAAATTGCCGCTGTCCGTCAAACCGCGGTCGCCGACGTCGCCGCGAGAATCCATTAGACTAAGAAGAACCAAATCGATGGGACCTTTGCCTTTGTTCTCTCCGAGATAGTCGTGAATTTCCGACCGCCGGACGAATTCTATGTTGGTACCTTCAAATAATTGATGATTGAATCCGATGTTGCCTTCGATTGCAAAAACGCCTAACGGTGCTTCGAGCGGATAATCCAACAGCATCTGTCGAAATTTTTCGGGCAATTCTTCGTCCTGCTCCTTATAATAAGTTTGAATGTAATCACCTCCGAGGATAATCAAGTCGGCGTTCTGCTGCTGAATCTTTTTTAACGTATTGATTTCGTGGGAACCGATTCGGTCGGTTTGAATATCGGAAACAAAGACGATCCGAATAGGCGATTTGACTTTAGACGTCTTGATTTCGTAGTATTCGACCTTCAAGCGGTAAGGTTCCCAATAGATCACATTGAAACCGAGTCCTGCCAAGAAAAGGGCAAAGCACGCAAAGGGTATTGCAAGCCAGTGTCGTCGGTAATAGCAAAGTATTACGGCAACACCGGCAAGGAAGAGTGTTCCGTGAACGGCAATCCCTTCGACGACACATTGTCCGGCGTTGAAGTGATAAATGTTCTGTTGGACGAAGCCGGTGCGGATTGTTCGGGACAGCGCGGCAAAAAAGAGTAAGCCGAGTCCGCCGAACAATATGATGCCGCTCAAGTCCCAGCGGAGTGAAGGGAGGCGGACAGGAGCGGCGGTGTCTACGTAGAGCGATTTTTCAAACTGATAGACAGCAGAAGAACTCGTACTTCGGCGGAAGCGGAGCCAAAGCAGGATGCAGCCCAAAAGGACAATGTCTAGTGCAAAGAGTATCAGATGAAACGGAGTTGTGTCCATTGTTTCGTGAAAAAACGTTGCCTAAATCGATTCGACATCGTTATTTTTCTTTCTGAATTTCAATTCGATGTTTTTTCGTAACCGTTCACGGCATTTGCTTCATTCTACCTAAAATTACACTTTTGTCAAATCGAAAAAAAGTGTAGAATTAAATATTATGTCTCGGATCTCCTGGCAAAAACGTCTATTTTATTACTGCTGTCGTTTCCCGATATATCTATTTTTTTTGATATTATACAGGACTCGGTTTTATGGTCGGAACAATCTGCCGGAAAACGGAGCGGTGGTGCTTATAAGCAATCATCAATCTCATTACGATCCGCCGCTGATCGCGGTCGGCTTGCGTCGCCGACTCAATTTCCTGGCGCGCAAAACGCTTTTCAAGTTCAAACTCTTCGGCTGGCTTATTGATATGCTCGATGCCATCCCATTGGATATCGACGGCATTGGTTTCGCTGGTATCAAGGAGTCGATTAAGCGGTTGAAAAATGGAGAAATTATTCTTGTTTTTCCAGAAGGAGGCAGGACTTGGGACGGTAACATTGCTCCGTTCTTAACGGGTGCTTTGACTCTTGCTCAGCGGACGAAGTCGGCGATTCTCCCCGCGGCAATCAGTGGTTGTTATGATGCTTTTCCGCGAACGTACAAGTATCCTAGGCTTTGGGGGAGATTCCGAGTCGTGTACGGCAAGCCTATATTTTACGAAGATTTCAAGGACTTGTCCGAAAAGGAGTTACGGCAACTCTGCGAAGCGAAAATTGCCGAACTATTTCAGGAAGCAGAGAGGCGGCGCAAACGCGTGAAGATTTGATTTCGTGGTATTTGTTACTGCCCCGGCGGGAAAAAAGTTCACAGAACCCAGATCGGCAGCACCGGTGCTGCCGCACCGGGCTCCGTTTTGTTCTCTGTTAACATTTTACGGCAACGCCGTAAGCGGTAAGAGCCGACTCAACACCAGTACGACCAACAGACCGTAGAGCCCCAATAAGACGAGTCCTACCGTCCACGTTTTCAACGCATCGGTCTCCTTGATTCCTCCCATCCGGCAGAAAATCCAAAAGCCGCTGTCGTTCATCCAGCCGGTCACGCACGAACCCAGTCCAATCGCTACGGCAACATAAGCGACATTGAACGGCAACGTCGGCGCACCGGCAACGTGCAAAATCCCCGAAAAAATACCCGCCGTAGTAATGATCGCCGTCGTGCTTGAACCTTGAGCAGTCTTGATAACCGCTGCCGTTCCAAAGGCGAGCAGAAGAACTCCGATGCCGCTCAATCCTCCCTCGCTTCCGCCTGCACACAACTCTTGGAGCCGCTCGCCGATGCCCGCCTGACGCAATGTTTCGCCAAACGCCCCCCCAGCCGCCGTAATAAGAATAATCATGCCCGCCCCCAGCAACGCCGTTTCAAGACGCTTGCCAAGAAGATCAAAGGACAACCTCCGCGACCGAAACAACACCGCCATCGCGACGATTGCCGCTAACATCAACGCAAATCGAGGATCGCCCAGCAACCGCAAAAGATTCTGCAACGTTAACCAATTATCGCTCCAAACAATCGTCCCCGCCTTTTCCAATGCCTCGATGGTCGTCTGCATCGCAATCAATACGACGGGAATCAATATCGGTGCAAATGACCAAAAGAGACTCGGACTCGTATCTGTTGTTTCCTTTGTTTCAACTGCCGCTGTTGCTTCTTGTTCGGGAATATCATCGGCGAAGTGAATCGTTGGATTCGGCAATACTCTATCCATAAGATAGGCAATGCTCAATGCCGGTATTGCCGTCAACGCACCGACCATCAGGGCGACGATCATCATCGTGCCGAGCGGAACGCCGAGTGTTTCCGCTACGATCAGCGGACCGGGCGTGGGCGGAATCAGCGTGTGCGAGAGTGTCGCACCGAGTCCGATTGCCATCAGACAAAGGATGTAATTTTTCCGTATTGTCTTATAAACGCTGCGAACTATCGGTACGAGAAGATAAAACGTTGTGTCGTAAAATACGGGAATGGAAATCACGAATCCGCCGGTGAGCAGTGCGGCGGGAATCAACCGCTGTCCGAAGAGTACGATGATGAATCGGATGATGCGGTCTGCGGCTCCGCTATCGAGCATACATTTGCCGATGATGGCACCCATTGCGATGAGGATGCCGACTCGTCCTGCCATTGTCCCGAAGGCGTTGCAGACGTTTTTGATGTTTTCGTCCCAGTATTGACCGGTTTCCAGAGGAGTCAAAAAACTGACCGCCAGTGCCGCCGCCAAGAGTGAGAGGAACGCATTGAGTCGAAGGAAGACTATCAATCCTACGACCGTCAATACACCGCAGAGCAAGATGAAGAGCGGATCAGAAAAGAGATTGGTCAGCATAGTACATTATTTTTACTCTATTTTCGCAAGAAAACAATAGACTTGTTCGGAAACTTCTATACTGGGGTGTGTAAAAAATGCGTGGGTATTTTCAGCATTGCGCGAGCGAGCGGGCAAGTGAGAAAGCGAGCGGGGGGCGTTAGCCCCCCGTTGGATGTCCAACACGTTTCGCAACCCAACGGGGGGCTAACGCCCCCCGCTCGCTGCGCTGCACCCACTTTATTTTGACACGCCCTCTATACTGGCAACGGGTAGAAAACGGACGTTTTTTCTTGCGTCCCTTGCGTACTTGACGGTTAACTTCTTTTTTAACCGCAAAGGGCGCAAAGTCCCATTCCCCGTCGGGACTGTATTAGAGGTTTCCTTCACGTAGCCCTCAGATTTGCTCTTTACTAAAACGGAAAAAAACAGCATGATTCCCTAAACCTCTCGATACGATGAAAGTTTCGCTGTTTCCTTTCCTACCGGTCTTGCTTTGCATGATGGGAGCTATGATTATGCTACTCGTCCTGGTTGCGTGGGATATTCAAGAATCGGCAACCACACCGTCTGAAGCGGCAGAAATAGAAACACTGACCGTCAAAGAAGCCGAAGAACTACGCTACAAAATCGAAACGAGCATCCAAGACGCCGATTGGTACGCCGAACACTTCACCCTCGCCCAGAAACAAGCCGAAGAAGAACTCGCCGAAAACCAAGCCAGACTCGCCCACGCCGAACAGCAAACGCAAAAACTTCGAGAAGAACTCGTCCGTTTAGAACAACTCGCCAAACAAATTGACTCGCAAACAGAAGCCGCACCGGAAGAAGTCGAACATCTCAAACGCTTGCTCGCCCAACAGCAACAGAGACTCGCCGACGCCGAACTGGAACTCGCCGAACTGCGAAAAGAAGCCGCACAACGAGAAAAGTCTTACGCCATCGTTCCTTCACGCACAGCCAACGGAACCTTCCGGCGTCCGATTTATATCGAATGTCGAGAGGACAAAATCATCATTCAACCGGAGGGAATCGAACTGTTTCCGGGCGATTTTCAAGCCCTCGACGAACCGGCAAATCCCTTTGACACGGTGCTTAGGGTTATTCGGCAGTATTACATGGAGACGGAGCAGACCGCCAGAGGCAGTGAACCGTATCCGTTGTTAATCGTGCGTCCTTCGGGAGTCGAAATGTACGAAAATGCCCGAATGGCAACGAAAAATTGGGTCAAAGACTTCGGCTACGAAATCGTGAACGAAGATTGGAACATTCAATATCCGCAGCCTGATGCGGAACTGCGTAACCGAATAAATCAACAGTTGGAAATCGCTCGGAACCGATTGAGTGCTTATATGGTTGCGAGGCGGTTGGCGGAGCCGATGCCGGGCTACGGCGGCAGTGCGCCGCAGCAAACGCAACAATTCCGTATGGATCATCGAGGAAATGTCGTCCCGGTAGGCGGTTCACAAGTTAGCCCTTTTGCCTTGCAAGAGGAAAGAGCGGCGCAGGAGCGGGGCGGCGTTGGTCTCCCGACGGGTGAGAGACGGCAGAATGAGAGTCATCTTGTTCCGCATGTTGTTGCTTTGCAAGAGGAAATGGCAGCGGCGTCGGGACAAGAGTGGAATGGTGCGAGTTCTCCATTGGATGTACAGGAGCAGGGCGTTATGAATTCTCCGTCGGGTATGCAACATATGCAGCGTCGTCCTCAGGACTGGGCGTTAAAGGGTGCGACGCAATTTACGTCGGGCATTTCTCGTGGGGTGGTGGTTCGTTGCGAGTCGGATCGTTTTGTTCTTTCGGCTCAATCAGGTTTGCGTAGAGAGCAGTCGATTCCGATTTTGGGTTCTGTTTCGGCGGCGGCGGATCAGTTGGTGCGGGCGATTTGGGAGTTTCAGGAGTCTTGGGGCAGTGCTGGTGCGAACATGCATTGGCGTCCGATCTTGCAGGTACGGGTCGTTCCCGGCGGCGAACAGCGGTTGCAGGAACTCAAAGTCTATTTAAGAAACAGCGGATTGCACATCGAAGAAGTACGATAATATAGGGTGTGTAAAAATAAAGTGTATGCGGCGCAGCGAGCGGGGGGCGTTAGCCCCCCGTTGAGGTACGAAGCGTGTTGGACATCCATCGGGGGGCTAACGCCCCCCGCTCGCTTGCGCACTTTCCCGCTCGCTGCGCAATGCTGAAAATACCCACAATCTTTTTACACACCCTCCTGATTCCACACATGAAGAATCGGCTTGACAGCAAGAATGAATTCTAATACAATGGCGACGGTTGGGGATGATGCGATGATGAGAAACAAAATTAAGATCCCGCCGGAAAGTAATATGCCTTAAACAGGAGCCGAAGTTGTTTTTTCTTTGCGTCCCTCGCGTACTTTGCGGTAAAAAAAGGATTTAACCACAAAGTACGCAAAGGGCACAAAGCACAAATTTTTACCGTTTACAGATGAACAAAAAACAAAGCAATTTTTAGAGGTTCCCCTAACCCCCTAACCCCTAACCCTTATTATGAAACGAATCACCCTTTCCTTAACATTCCTAATCGTATCGGCAGCGATTGCGTTTCCCCAAGACCCCGCTTGGCACCGAGTGCCCGCCGAAGACCTACTCGGAAACCGAGGAGAAATTGCACGAATACTGCAATCGACCTTCGACGAAACCGTCCCGCTGGAAATCTGGCAACGTCCCGAAACGGACGAAGCAGTCCTCTACCTTAAAATGCTCGCCGCCAAACGGCTAGGATTGTACGGCACCGCCGCGGCGGTTCCTGTCCTCGTACCGCGACTCGGTAACGAACAAGACGGCTTCTTCGCCCGATACGCACTAGAAACGATTCCCGGCGATGAAGTCGATGCCGCCCTATGCGAAACCCTCGAGACCCTCGAGAGACCCGCCGCCCTCGCCGGTGTCTTGACCACACTCGGTGTTCGATCCAATGCCAATTCGGCGGCAGCAATTCAACCCTATCTAACTCACGCAGACATTGACGTCCGCCGAGCCGCTGGTTATGCGTATGCCCTCACGGCAGGGAACAGCGGCATTGACTTTTTCGCCAGCGGTACGATGGACCCGCTCTTCATTGACTCCGGCTTCCTCTTTGCCGAGCAGTTTGAACAAAGAGGCGATACCGAAACAGCCATAAAAGTCTATGACGCTTTGGCTTCCGCCAATGCGAAGGAATATCAACGGATGGCGGCGATTTACCGAGGCATTCTGGCACGCAGTTTGAACGGCGTAGAACAACTCTTTCGGCAGTTAGCGCCCGGCTTGCCTCGACGTCAGTTCGAGGTTGGTCTCAAGACCGGTCGGCAACTGCCCGCCGGCAGCAGCGGTGCAGTAGCGAGAGTGTTGATAACCCAGTACGGTACTCAAACGGAACCGATGCGGCAGGCGAGAATCGTCCGTGCGCTCGGCGACCGGCTTGACACCGAGTCGATTGCTCTGGCACTTCCCATGATTTCAACACTGGCGGCGGACGCCTCGCTTGCCGTTCCGATTCGAGTGGCGGCGATTGACGCTCTCCGTAACATCGGCAATGCCTCGGCGGTGCCGATTCTCATTGAGGCGGCACAATCGGAAGAAAAATCGGTTGCCGACGCTGCGATAAAAACGCTTGCCGATTTACCGGGAGCGGATGTCGATGCCGCTATCGCCGCTTTGTTAGGAGCGGAGGTTCCGGCAGTACAGATCATTGCACTCAAACTTGTCGCGGAGCGTCGGTACTTTGCGGCGGCACCGACACTGTTGGAACTGTTGCAGGATTCCAATGCTGATGTCAGTCAAGCGGCGGCACCGGCACTGGGAGAAATATCGGGCATTGAAGACTTGCCGGTACTGCTCGGACTGTTCCGTCAAGCATCTACGGACGCGGAAGCACAGAGATTCCTCGTGGTGTTGAAGTCGGCGGGAACTCGATTTGCCCAAGACCCCGCCGCTGCGGAAGTTGCCAAAGCGTTGGAAGGTGCTACGACTGCACAAAAAACGCAGTTGCTTGATTTACTCAAAGAAATTGCCGGTGCGAAGGCTCTCGAAATCGTAGAAAGTTACGCTTGGGGAGACGACGCCGAAATGCGGAACGTTGCCACGCGGTTACTGGGAGAGTGGCGTTCGACGGGTGATTTGGATCGGCTTGCGGCGGCTTGTTTGAAGTTAGCGAAGGAGTCGGAGGAGTACAAGGTTCGCGGCTTACGGAGTTATATTCGTCTTGCCCGGCAGTTCAATATGCCTGACCAGCGGCGGTTGACGATGAGTCAGGAGGTCTTTGATCTTGCGGACAGAGACGAGGAAAGAGTCTTAATTTTTGATGTGTTTGCTCGAGTCGTCTCTCTGGATTCGTTGGACAAGACTGTTGCTTATCTTGACCATGCGTCGTTCAAGGAGAAGGCGGCGGAGACTGCCGTTTCGATAGCGGAGCGCTTGCAAGGCAGGAACGATAAAATTACTGCCGCGATGCAAAAGGTACGGGAGGTGAGCGGCAACGAAGCGGTTAAGGAACGTGCCCAGCGGGTACTTGCCCGGTAGGGCGTCCGCTGTTAAGGCTTTTACCACAAAGGCACGAAGGGCACAAAGGATGTACAATGAGGAATAGGCAGTTTATTGCCGTGCCGCAGTATAACTGCCAGTTTAGTGAAGGAAAATTATGAAACCAGATTTTAGTAAAGGCGGCGGTATGTTGCCTGTTATCGCACAAGACAAAGCGAGCGGTGTTGTATTGATGCTCGCCTATATGAACGAAGAAGCGTATGATGAAACGCTTCGAACTGGTCGGGCGGTCTATTTCAGCCGCAGCCGAAACAAACTGTGGCGTAAAGGGGAAGAGAGCGGAAATGTGCAAAACGTTGCTGAAATCTTTATTGATTGTGATGCCGATACGATTCTGCTCAAGGTCGAACAAATCGGCGGTGCCGCCTGTCATGAAGGATACCAAAGTTGTTTCTTCCGTCAAATCACGCCGGAAGGAGTGAAGGTCGTCGCCGAAAGAGTTTTCGATCCAAAGGCAGTCTATGGATAGCTTTTATCATTACACTTGTGAAACACCTTTTAGCGATTTCACTTGTGAAATGCTTGTACAAAACGTCATCACAATTCCTGACGTTTGCTGACGTATCTTGTGTTACACTGCCCAGTGAAAATTGACAACGGAGATTGAAAGGTTCACATGGTCAGACACCGTGAGAAAGAGCCTTTTAATCAGCTAATAGCAGAGGGAGTTTTTATCAGGTTTATGCATCGATCTCTGCCGTAGAAGAAACC
>Ga0099364_10013877_pt1 | contig 10768 bp, 11 predicted proteins | sample TergutTh196P3_FD_73070 | JGI IMG/M metagenome (GOLD analysis project Ga0099364, IMG submission 73070) | Microcerotermes parvus P3 segment gut microbial communities from Pointe-Noire, Republic of the Congo - Th196 P3 | ecosystem: Host-associated > Arthropoda: Insects > Digestive system > Gut ...
CCGCCTTCGCGAACGGCAAACCTCAGTCCGGATTCCATCGCTATCGGCGATATCAGATTCACTTCGAACGTGCTGTTGTCTCCAGGCATTACCATCTCCACGCCTTCGGGAAGCTTTATATCACCCGTGACGTCGGTCGTTCGGAAATAGAACTGAGGCTTGTAACCAGAGAAAAACGGCGTGTGACGACCGCCTTCTTCCTTCTTAAGTACGTATACCTCGCCCTTAAAGTGCTTGTGCGGCTTTATACTGCCAGGCTTAGCAAGTACCTGACCGCGCTCGACCTCGTCTTTCCCAATGCCGCGAAGCAATACGCCCACGTTGTCCCCAGCTTCAGAACTGTCAAGTATCTTCCTGAACATCTCAAGGCTCGTTGCAACCGTCTTCTGCGTATCCCTTATTCCTATGATCTCAACGTCATCAGACGGCTTGATTATGCCGCGCTCGACTCTGCCGGTTACCACAGTGCCACGCCCCGTAATCGTGAAAACGTCCTCCACAGGCATCAAAAACGGCTTGTCGGTCTCGCGAAGCGGAGACGGAATGTAATCGTCGCAAGCCTTCATAAGCTCCAGTATCGGCGCCGTCCATTCGTTGTCGGTGTCGCTGTCAAGAGCTTTCAACGCGCTGCCGCGTATTACGGGAATGTCGTCGCCGGGGAATTCGTACTTCGATAGAAGATCCCTGACCTCCATCTCGACAAGATCGAGAAGCTCAGGGTCGTCGACCTGGTCAATTTTGTTCATGAATACCACAAGCGCGGGTACGTTTACCTGTCTCGCCAGAAGCACGTGTTCCCTCGTCTGGGGCATCGGACCGTCAGCCGCGCTCACCACCAGTATGGCTCCGTCCATCTGCGCCGCGCCAGTTATCATGTTCTTGATGTAATCCGCGTGACCAGGGCAGTCTATGTGAGCGTAGTGCCGACTATCCGTCTGGTATTCAACGTGCGCTATGTTGATCGTTATCCCGCGCTCGCGCTCCTCAGGCGCCTTGTCTATCATGTCGTACGACGTAAAGGCCGCGCTTCCAAGACGAGCAAGCGTCTTCGTTATCGCAGCCGTAAGAGTCGTCTTGCCGTGGTCGATATGACCTATCGTGCCTATGTTCAAATGCGGCTTGTTTCTTTCGAACTTCTCTTTTGCCATTTCACTTCATCCTCCCTGTAATTTTCGGAATTTCCATTCCATAATTTATTTATATATTTTTAGTTTCTATAATTAACGGTTGAGGAGCTTATCGGCAGCTTCGCGTGAGACCTCCTCGTAGTGATCGAATGTCATAGTGTAGCTTCCCCGCCCGGAAGTTTTGTTCCTTAGATCGTTGACATATCCGAACATCTCGGCGAGAGGAACAAATGCTTTCACCATTCTGGCATTAGCCCTTACGCCCATGCCCTCGACCTTTCCGCGACGGGATGACAAGTCTCCTATGACGTCTCCCATATATTCCTCGGGTATAACAACCTCGACGCTCATTACCGGTTCCATCAGAACCGGATCTGCATCTTTCATCGCGTTTTTAAAAGCCATCGAGCTCGCTATTCGAAAGGCCAAATCGGAGCTGTCCACATCATGATAGCTTCCGTCCACTAAGGAAACACGAACGCCCATTACCGGATAACCGCCGATAATGCCGTTGTTCATAGCTTCTTCGACGCCTTTCCGTGCGGAAGGGATGAACTGTTTGGGTATTATTCCGCCGATAATCTTCTCTTGCCACTCATTACCCGTTTGGTCAGGCAGAGGCTCTATCTCAAGCGCCACGTCACCATACTGACCATGGCCTCCGGTCTGACGGATAAACGTACCCTGCGCGCGCGCGGCGGAACGGACGGTCTCGCGATACGCAACCTGCGGACGTCCGACCCTGACCTCCACGCTGAATTCGCGCTTCAGTCTTTCCACGATTATTTCCAGGTGAAGTTCTCCCATTCCGGCAATTATAGTCTGTCCGCTCTCCTCGTTCACCGATACTTTAAATGTGGGATCCTCCTCGGAAAGCGCTTCGAGACCCTTGGCGAGTTTTATCTGGTCTGCTTTGCTCATCGGCTCGACGGAGAGGTCGATGACCGGTTCCGGGAATATTAGTTTTTCCAGCATCACGGGGACATTTTCGGCGCAAAGCGTATCGCCGGTGCGAACTTGCTTAAAACCAGGAATCGCGACGATCATTCCCGCTGTTGCTTCTTCCATATCCTCGCGTTTGTTAGCGTGCATCCTGAGGATCCGCCCCACTCTTTCCCGTCTTCCGGTCGTGGCGTTATAAATCGCCGTACCGGTCTTAATCGTTCCTGAATAGAGCCGGCAGTACGCAAGCCGCCCGACAAAGGGATCGACCATAATCTTGAACGCAAGAGCCGCAAACGGGGCGTTTTCATCGGGGCTTACCGAAATTTCGCGCTCCTCGTCGTCAGGGTCGACTCCGCATAGCGGCGGAAGATCGAGGGGGCTCGGGAGATAATTCACAACTGCGTCAAGCAAGGGCTGAATACCCTTGTTTTTGAACGCGCTTCCGCATATTACCGGAACTATATCCAGCGATATGGTATTTTTTCGGAGGGCTTTATTTATCATGTCGGGCGAAACGTCTTCGCCGTCGAGGAAACGCGTCATAATATCGTCGTCGAAATCAGCCAAAGTTTCTATCATGGCGCCTCGCGCGTCTTGAGCTTCTTCGACAAGCTGCGGCGGCACGTCGGCAATTATTAATTCCTGTCCCAGATCATCCCCGTAAACAATCGCCTTGAACTTTACCAAATCCACTATACCTACGAAACCGTCCTCTATCCCCATGGGGATCTGAATGGGCACTGCGTTAGCGCCCAGACGGTTCTTCATCTCATCCACCACACGCGTAAAATCGGCCCCAATCCGATCCATCTTGTTGATGAACGCAATTCTCGGAACCGAATATTTATCAGCCTGACGCCACACTGTTTCCGATTGGGGTTCCACACCGCCGACAGCACAGAAAACCGAGACGGCGCCGTCAAGCACTCTCATGGAGCGCTCTACTTCCACCGTGAAGTCCACGTGCCCGGGCGTATCAATAATATTGACAAGAGTTCCCTTCCATTGACAAGTTATCGCGGCGCTCGTTATGGTTATCCCGCGCTCTCGCTCCTGATCCATCCAGTCCGTCGTTGCCGCCCCTTCATGCACCTCTCCCAACTTATGCTTTCTTCCCGTGTAAAAGAGTATGCGTTCGCTCGTCGTCGTCTTACCGGCGTCGATGTGGGCCGCTATTCCAATATTCCTTATAGCTGAAAGATCATTATTTGACATAGGATTTAATTTTCGCTGTCAGGGCGCAAATGCCACGATCTGTCCTTTTCAATTTTTACCAGCGGTAATGCGCAAACGCTTTGTTTGCTTCCGCCATGCGATGCGTATCCTCACGCTTTTTGACGGAACCGCCCTCGCCTCTGCATGCATCCGCGAACTCCCGCGCCAAACGTTCGGTCATGGGAATACCCTTGCGCGCGCGTGAATACTGAATTATCCAGCGTATTGCAAGCGCCTGCGCTCTTTCTGAGCGAATCTCCACCGGCACTTGATATGTAGCGCCGCCGACCCTTCTGGGGCGAACCTCGATCTGCGGCCTCACGTTGTTCATAGCCTTCTCATAAACTTCAATGGGCTCAATATTCAGACGCGAAGCCGCCAATTCTAGAGCGCCGTACATTATGCTCTCAGCGATGCTTTTCTTGCCGTCCAGCATAAGACAATTGATAAATTTTGCTACGGAACTGCTCGAGAACACGGCGTCTGTCGGTGTAACTCTGAGCTTAACCTGCCCTTTACGCGGCATCGATCATGCTCCTCTCTTATTTCTTGGGCGCTCGCGCGCCATATTTGGAGCGGCTCTGCTTGCGATTCTCAACGCCGCCGCAGTCCAGCGTCCCGCGGATAATGTGATAACGGACGCCGGGAATGTCCTTGACACGGCCTCCGCGAACCAGGACAACGGAGTGTTCCTGAAGGTTGTGTCCTATCCCCGGGATGTAAGCCGTAACTTCTATGCCATTTGTCAGACGGACACGCGCAACTTTTCGAAGCGCCGAGTTCGGCTTCTTGGGAGTCACCGTATATACACGCGTACAAACCCCCCTGCGCTGAGGATTTTCCTGCAACGCTGGAGCAGTCGAGCGCCTTCTCTTATCCTGTCTGCCATGCCTGATTAATTGTGCGATACTTGGCAAATTTTCCCCTCCTTACTACTCTTTAAAATATAATTCCGGCACCTTACCGTGCGAAATCACAAATAATATGCTCCAGCGGACACAATACCACCCGCGGAGCAGAGCAAGGGCAATCATATCAGCGCTAATACTCTCTGTCAAGTTTTGCGATTAATTTTTGATTAATTTTTGTCGATTAATTTTTTCGGTTAATTTCGTTTTGATTGAAAGCCCCCGTTGAAAATAAATATGCCGAACAGTATCGTCCCTCCGCCGATAATCGTGCCAAGGTCTGGACGCTCGCTCGCGATAAAAAATCCCAGCACTGACGCCAGAACGGGTGTCACAAACATATAATTGCTGATTTTTGAGACTCCCTGCGCGCGCTCGATCGCAATCGACCACGTGACGTAAGACAACGCGCTTGGCACTATTCCCAGCAAGGCAAGATAAAAAAGATATTTTGGAGAGGCGGTCATTAGTTCGCCGATGGCGGCGGGCGTGAATACGGAGAGCATCAAAGTCCCGGCGAAAATACTGAAAATCGACGCTTGCAGACCGGTGTATGACTTTATCAGATGCCTCTGCTGCATATTGAATACGCTCACCGACAAAGCGGCTGATAGCAGCCACGGAATGCCTCGCCCAACGCTCATGACTCCGTCCCACAGCGTGAGGATCAATAAACCCGCGAACTCGACAACTATCGCGATCCACTGAAATATTTTCAATTTTTCCTTGTATACCGCGCCGGACAACATGGCGGTAATCACCGGGGCCGTCGCTATGATTATACTGGAGGTGGCCGATGTCTCTATTGCCGCTCCCTTGTTAAAGGTAATCATGTAAAGAAAAAAACCGGTCGCCCCGGACGCGGCAAATTTCCATAAGTCCCGCGGGGCGGGAAGCCGTATTTTCAAGACCGGCATCAATGCCGCAAGAACAACGGAAGCAACGGCGTATCGCAGGAAACCGAGCGAGTATACTGAAAAATGTACCAGCGCCAGCCGCGTGAATACATAAGCGACCGACCAGCCGGAAACGCAGGTGAGGGCGAAAAAATGATAACTTATCTTACTTTTCACCTGAGGCGCGCGAAGTCTGACCAGCTTCAAAACCCGCCGAGAGCATAGATATATTTATCCGCCGGCGGATATTCCCGCCGTCGTCCGGCATGTTATTCCTCCTTGGCGCCAATGAGAACCATCGGGGCTTTTATCAAAGCGCTCATATTATCACCCGTTTTTATGTCGAGTTTTCTCGCCGCTTCTGTGGAAACTATCGCCGTGATCGACTCGCCTCCCACCAGGCGCATTTGTACCTCCGTTTCGACATTGTCCTCCTTGATGGAGACTACTGTGCCGAGGAAACGGTTTGTAGATGAAAATCTGTATCCGTCTGTGTCCTTCATAAGGATGACCCATTCTTCTTTTATGATCACAATAACCTTTTTGCCTGTTTCGAGCGCCATCGACCTGGTGGCGACGCTGGTAACGATCGCCGAAACTCTCGTGCTGCCACTGTCCAACAGGATCTCTATCTCGTCGTTAACCGCACCGTTCCTGACGCTTAAAACGGTTCCGTAATATTGATTGCACGCGCTTGACTTCATTATCATACGCCTCCTCTTTGATTGCGTTTCCTGCTTATATTATAGACTTTTCCCTCTAAACCCCTCCGCAACGCAAGAGGTATTCCGTTTCGTTACAGAAAGTACCTCAGCAGCGCTGCTGAACCAATGCCGGTAAGGACGGTCAGAAGCATATTCCCGGTTAAAAAAGCGACGATGAACGCCGGGACGGCCGCCAGCATATTCAGGTTCGGGATTGACAACACAGGCGCTCCTGATGATTGATCCAGCGTAATATCCTGCAGCAGTAACGCGGCAATGATGGCGGGAGCTATGAATGAAAGCCACCGTTCGGCGATTTTCGGCAGCTTCATACCCGGAAGCAGCAGCATGGGAACAATACGCGGGATGAAAGTCACCGCCGCCATACCGACAATCACAAGCGCCTCATTTCTCATCGATCGCGCCTCCACTAACCAGGGTACCAGCCGTCGCTCCAGCGATAGCCCCGAGGAACGCCGCCCACCAGCCGAACCCGACGAGATACAATGCGACCGATACGACGCCTCCAGTCAAAGCGGCGGCGACCGCGCACCTGTTTTTGCATGACAGCATTAATAATCCTATGAACATTGCCGGTAACGCGAAGTCCAGACCCCACGCTTCCGGGCGTTCAATCAGCGCCCCGAGCCTGTGGCCGACGACACCGAAGGCGCACCATGTGAGATATGCCGCCGTGTTAATCGTTACCGCCGCGGCGTAATCTGTGTCTCCGTTCATAAAGTTAATCGAATGGAGCGCGAATGATTCGTCGGTAAGCATCGACCCAAACAGCATCCGCTTTGGCGCGCTCCATTTGGAGGCGCTCGGCGAGAGTGCGGCCGACATGAGCACGTGGCGGAAGTTTACCGTAAAAGCAGTGCCGATGAGCGCGGCGGGCGCGTATCCGCTCGACAGCATGGAAACGGCGATGAATTGAGAGGCTCCCGCGAAGACAAACACGGACATCGCGCCGGTGAACCAAACGGACAGACCGGCTTGTTCAGCCAGCAGCCCGTAAGCCAACCCAATTGGGATATAGCCGAGCATTATCGGCGCCGCCCGCTTTATTCCTTTTCTAAACGAATGGGATTTCGAACTCACGATATATCAAACGCACTCACATGACAGAGGATTTCGGGGCCTGTGCGTCCTGTTTGTTGAAGACGGGGGGACGTTTCTCCAAAAACGCGTCCACTCCCTCGGCGTAATTCTCCGATCTTGACAGGAGATCCTGATATTTAATCTCGCGATCAAGACATAGGTCGAAACCGGCGAATATAGTCTGGTTGATAAGGTTCTTTGTCAGCGCGACCGCTTCGGAGGGAAGCGCCGCAAGTTTTTTGGCTAGGTTCACGGTCTCGTTCTGAAGATTTTCCTTTGTGGTAACTATATTCACAAGGCCCAATTCCAACGCCTTGTCGGCGGTCAGGATTTTATTCAGCATTATTAACTCGGTCAGACGTCCGAGCCCGATGTAGCGCCCAAGTGAGAATGTATATCCCATGTCCGGAATAAGGCCCAAATTCAAAAACATCTCAATGAAGAGCGCGTCGTCCGAGGCCACCCGAAAATCGCATAACAGGGCGATTCCGCAGGCGGTTACGGCCACCGCGCCGTGGAGCGAGGCAATGATCGGCTTTCTTATCGCCCGAAGTTTGCGGGCGACGTTAGCGGACGCACGAACCAGCCTGGTAAGCTTTAACGCGTCACGCTCATCCAATCCTTTCCTTAAGGCATGGATATCAGCGCCGGAGCTGAATACTCTACCCTCGCCCCGGATGATTATCACTCTGACATTGTCATCATCGGCGCATAAATCGAGAGCATTTCCAAGCTCCATCATCATCTCTTCGGTCACGGCGTTGAAATTTTTCGGTGAATTCAGAGTTATAGTGGCGATTTTATCGCGGGATTTTAAGACAATGTTGTCGAAATCCATGCTGTCCTCCTTCTGAAGCCCCGGATTGTTTATTGTTATGTTAAGTTATCATTATGGCATGGTCATGTCAATATTCATCCAAAAACTCCATCCGACTCATGAGGACATTTTCTCAGACGAGTTACGATAGGACATTATCACAGACGAACGACACCTTGACAAAAAATCTATCCGGTCATAGAATGCAAACATTGAAAGGGAGAGGTTGCTTTGACAGTATACGCAATTACCCGCGGAAAATTAAATATGATAATGTGCGGAACCTCGGGATCCTCGCCAGGGGCGTAGGGCTTTATTGCCAATACGCGAACGGAGCGGAGGATCCCTTTTTTAAGGGGTCCTTTTTTTATGGGACGTGAAAAATTTTTCGGAATTTTTCAAATCTTACATGAGGAAGGAGGCGGTTTTTTTCGGGTTTCAGGCTTTTAAAATTTTGTCACAGCGTTTAAGAATCAAAAAAAAATTGAGGAGTGATCATTGTGAAGAAAAAAATTATTTTGTTATTGGCGGTATTGGTATTGGCGTTGTCGTCTTTCGCGGCGTTTGCGGCGGACGGCGTAAAATTGACAGTCGGCGCGACTCCCTTCCCTCACGCCGAGATATTGAAGGTAGTGGCTCCTCTGCTTGCGGCCGAAGGCATTGAGCTTGAGATACGGGAGTTCAACGACTATGTGACGCCGAACATCGCGCTGAACGACGGCAGTTTATCCGCGAACTACTTCCAGCACGTCCCGTATCTTGAAAATCAGGCTAGAGAACAGAATCTGGACATTACGTGGGTAGTAAAAGTACACATCGAACCGCTCGGACTGTACTCCAAAAAAATAACGACGCTAGATGAAATCACGGACGGTTCGCAAATTGCGATCCCCAACGACCCGACCAACTGCGCGCGCGCCCTTCGCCTGCTCGAAAAAGCCGGACTGATTAAGGTCGCCGACGGCGCGCTCGTGACGGCCCGCGACGTGACGGAAAACCCGAGGAATATAAGGTTCCACGAACTCGAAGCGGCAATGCTGCCCCGCACGCTTGACGACATGACGGCGTCAGTTATTAACACGAATTTCGCGGTCGAGGCCGGACTGATCCCGGCGCATGACGCAATAACAATCGAGAGCGGCGATTCGCCTTACGCCAACGTTGTCGCGGTTCGCAACGCCGACGTTGACAAGCCCGAGATTCAGGCCCTTGTAAAAGCGATAAATTCCCCCGAAGTGAAAAAATTCATCGAGGAAGAGCTCGTCCCGAGGGGAATCGTTTCGGCGTTTTAAATAAACGAATCGCGATTTTGCAATTTGGTTAACAACGGATGCGGTAAGGGCTGAAAATTTTCAGCCCTTACGGACGCGATAATTTGAAACGGGCGCGCATTGCGCGTCCGTTTATGATGTCGAGGTCGCCGGCAATTCGCCCGTTACATATTGACTCCTACGGGCTCATGATAGTACGATAGTATTGGGATAACCGAAGGGGAATGAGCGGATAATATGGGATTTGTGACAACGGCTGCTGAAATTATGGCGTTCCTTAAATCGAAGGGGTATCATGTAGAAACGGGACGCGGACGGCATGGAACGAAGATTGTAAGGGGCAAACATAGAATACCGCTGCCGACTCACCCGCGTGATATGTCATCGCATACGGCGATTCGAATATTGAAAGAAGCGGGATACGGCAAAGATGATTTGCTTGAATGGAGGGGGCGTTAAGATGGCAGGCAAGTACAAACTCAGTTTAATATTTTATCCTCAAAAGAACGGGTGCTATGCTGTATCGTGCCCCGAAGTCGATTGCTGCTTTGCCGAAGGCGAAACAAAAGAGGAAGCGCGGGAAAATATTTACAATATTATTGCCGATTTTCTGCCCGACGCCGTTCATCAAGTGGATGAAGAAATGTTCCGCGAGGGCTATTGCGTGGAGGGGAAAACATTCGAAGAAGCCGAATTTGAAATAAACGAATCCGGCGAGGTGCTCACCCCTTCCGATATCCTCGCTCACGCCGTGGGCGCCGAGGGATAGGCGAGGTAAAGCGCGGTAAGGGCTGAAAATTTTCAGCCCTTACGTTTACGCGCATTGCGCGTCCGTCTTTTACACAAATTTGACTATTTGTTGGTTTACGAAAAACAATGAATTACTGTCTTGCCCTCTCGGAATCCAAATGGTGCACCTGCATAGGAATTTTATTACCTTCAGGTGGCGGTGGCGTCACCCCCGGGGCTATGTCAGGTTGGACGCGTTGTTCTTGTACTCTTGCCCGTGGGAAATGCTTGTCCAATAAGCGGCCTTTGTCGGGTAAACTTCTAAGTTTATTGCCACCGATACGTTCCAACAAATCCCTGGCGCGCCCTGGGTCACCGCCTCTTGATGGAGCGGCGGATCGATGGTCTTCTCTGGTATAACTTTGGAATGCCCTTGTATATGCATCCCAGCCTACTTGATCTACAAGGCCGAAAAGGTATAACGCATATGCGCTGCCCGCCATACTACCGCCTCCTGAAAAAGTTTTGTCTTCACCATGTGAAAGCGAAGAATTAATGATAGATTTCCTAAGAGCAGTATCTCTTTTAATATATTCTAGTGCATGTGCAGCAAATAAGTCCGCCATGGCTTCACCGTCTATACTCCATGCCGGGTTTTGATTCTCAAAAACATGACCCATTTCATGCATGCCAACGTAATCAACAGTACTATGTCCTCTTTCACGAAGACTGCCTGGGGTAGCAATTATTGTAATCTGAAAACCGCCCTGCGGAACACTACCCCTAATACTAGGTGCATTAACATCCAGAACCATTCGAATCGGAATCTTGTCGCCGAAGTGTTTTTTCTGTTCTTCAGACCACCGGGCGTCGTGCCGGGCGCCGGATAGTTTTACACACGCGTCATATACTTTGTCCATCAGGTCTCTAAATTCAACAAACCGCTGCGGGCCGAGGGCTTTTAAACACTCTTACCGTGAAAACCCCTCCGTCGTCCTTAGCGAACTACATAACAAAGCAACCCCTCTGACAAGAGGAGTTTGGAACAGTAAGGT